>Ga0070750_10000474_pt1 | contig 22437 bp, 27 predicted proteins | sample VirMetDEL_Nov_24_FD_77013 | JGI IMG/M metagenome (GOLD analysis project Ga0070750, IMG submission 77013) | Aqueous microbial communities from the Delaware River and Bay under freshwater to marine salinity gradient to study organic matter... | ecosystem: Environmental > Aquatic > Marine >...
CGTTTGGCCCTAACACTGCCAGAGCCATTGCACAGCATTATGAGCTCAAACCAGAGCGCGGAGCGCACCTACTTGGGCAAGTGATACATGAGAGCGGTTCTTTTCGCTATGTTCGGGAGAATTTAAGTTACTCTGTAGAAGCTTTGATGAAAGTGTGGCCGAGCCGCTTCCCTAGTCCGACGGAGGCAGAGCCATATGCACGCAACCCGAAGAAGTTAGCTGAGAAAGTTTACTCGGGCAGGATGGGTAATGTTGAAGGATCTGGCGACGCCTCCAAATTTATAGGTCGAGGATTTCTGCAATTAACCGGAAAAAATAATTATTCTGCCTTTGCCAATGACATGCGTATTCCTGAGATCTTAAACGATCCATCCTTGGTTGAGAAGGAATACGCTTTCGATACAGCAATTTGGTTCTTCGATAAGAACGGCTTGTTTAAGCTTTCCGACGAAGGCGTAAACGATCAGGTAATTAAGAAAATCACTAAGCGCGTTAACGGTGGCTATACTGGCTTGGACCATCGGAACAAAGAAACTAAGAAAGTCTACCAATGGCTTAGTTAGGTGTTATCAGGGTCGATGCTCATCGACTCAACGCCACGCTTAATCATTTCTTTGTGCATTGTGGCGCACGCATCAATCAGGCCAATGTAAGCTCTGACGAAGGCTTCCATTTCGTGGTCGCCACGCATCCAACGATCCTGCGGCAAGCCTCTTTTGGCTCTATCAATAATTTTTTCTGCTATTTCAAAATAATTAGGTATTTCGTTCATTTTTCTTTCTTTCGTTCCAGTGATGCACTCTATGGCAGTTCGGGCAAAGAGGTATACACTTTTTAACTTCCTCATATGCTTTTGAATACTGACCCTGATTTACAAAAGTGCTTACTTCAGTTTCCTTGATCTCTCCGTCTTTATGATGGAAGTCTATTAGTGCAGGGTGCTTTATTCCGCACTCACTGCAACTAAAAGTAGACTTGTATTCCAACCACTTGAGATGTCGCTTGCGTTTGTTTTTCTTATTACTCGCAATGACTCTTTCTCTGTTTTTTAAATACCACTTCCTCCCGTATTCCCTTTGGTATTCTCTCCTCTTTTGAGGGTCTTTAATTGCCATACTCCGGTCGTACCCTTGGCTTAATGTTGTCCTTAGACATAACATCAGTGCCCTTACAGTACAAGATTACAGTATCGTAGTGCGGCTCGAACGTGTCGAACATTGCCTCTTTGCTGTAGCTACAGGCGTCATAACTTGGGAAAACGATGTTATGTGTCACCTGTTCGCCCTCAACGAAATAACTTAGCATCATAAAAGTGTAGAATGTTTTAATCATTTTTTAACCTCCTTGTTGATGCCATGCCTCTTAATCGCAGAGTTTATCGCGGCATCTGTTTTATTTAAAATTGTTGCAATTTCGCTGACGCTGATACCTTTAGCCAACATCAACTTTATCTTATTGGCATACGCAGTCATTGGCCGCGTCTTCCAACTGTGAGCGCCGCCTACAGCGCCGCTCTTTTGACCTGCTTTTACGCGGTCCATTGTTCCGAAGCCCCACTTTCTAGCGGCTGCTTCGCTTTCTGCTTTTGCGTATTTACGCATAACTGGCAATACTTTGTACCAGTCGTATTCGTTGGCTCTTATTTTTACCATTTTAAATTCATCTTCTCTTTTAAGATTGAGACGAGAGAAAGCATTTCGTTGCTGTCGTGGTATCTTAAAGAACCTGACGCCTTCTGATCGAGCTTCATTACCTCAATCTTACGCTCTAAGCGGTTGATAAGTGGGGCCACTTCCTGCATGTTAATCACAGATGGCCCCATAATATTAATATCCCACTTGGCCATTTAAACCTCCTATAATGACACAATCGTATCCAGTACCCATGCACCAACGGCACGCGCTAACTGTCTGGACATCTTTGTCTACAACCTGAGAGTAATCCCACTCCCAGTTTTTACCTTCACCACGGCATACGCGGCAGGTATTAGTTTCATCGATTATTGCTTGCATGTTTTCCTCCTTGTGCTCTCAGTGTTAACCGCAAGTTAACAATAATGCAAATAAAAAAACCCCGAGCCAAATTGGGAGGAAGCTCGGGGCTAGTTGAAGAGCCAAACAGGCAAGGCTCTTGGAGGTATCTTTTTACTACATATAGGCTTCGGTATTGAAAAACAAGCAGTATCTGGTAGTTTAAAGCATGTTAACGTCATGGAGATTTAAATGTTAAACGATAAAGAGAAAAACTTAATCATGCTACTTGAGCTTCCACATAGGATCTCAAACCCTCGGGCAATGATGCAGGCTTGTGAGGATGCTGCGGCAATTATTAAACGCCAAGACGCAGAGATAACCGCACTAACCGAATCATCGCAGCCAAAGCGAGCTCGTAACTCAGATGGCACGTTGAAAGCAGATGATCCTGCGACACCGGAGAACGAGGCTTGGGTAGGTGGTAAAGCGCCAAAGAAGAAGTCTAAGAAGAGGGGTTAACGCGGCCCTATTAGCGTCTGCATTGCAGGCGTTAAGCCTATCGCGCCATAAGTTCCAAATCTTTTGCCTGCTTCGTATATGTCCTCGGCTCTTTGTAACTGCGGCGCGGCTTGGCGCAGTTGCTGCGTTTGCTGTAGTAGCTGCGTCAGATCTTTTTGGCGTGTAAGCGGCTCTGCAATTTCACCCATTAACGTTTCAAACGCACGTTGTTGAGATGGTGTCTGCGTTGCTTCTCGGCGTAGCGCCTCAAAGGCCCCTGTAAATGGCCCACGCTCGCCCATTAGCTGCCCCATTGTGGGCTCAATTCTTTCTTTTGCAGCTTCTTTAGCCATATCTCTTATAGCTGTTTTACTTTGTTGAGCTACTCCTGCCCTCATGGACATAGCAGAATAAACCTCGTCTAGCTGACGTAAGAAAGCAGGCGCTTCGTCGCTAAGTATTATGCCTATCTTTTCTTTTGACGCTCTACTTAGCATATCTTTTAAAGGCTTAATCATCTCACGGGCGTCTTGATTTGGGTCTGTTAAAGATGACTTCGCATTGGCCATCATTTCGTCAATTTGACCTCTTAATCCTTGCTTTAATCCTGTTAGCTCTGATTTACTCATGCCGTCTACAATTTGCTGCACTTCGTATCGAGTTGTCTTTGGATTAAGCATTTTTGAACCAAAGTCTATCGCATCACGTAAGCTAATCACGTCTCCGGCAATATCTCTGGCCGTTTTATATTGTGGGACTATTTCATCTAATGTTTTTCGTATATCTCCAGACAGTGCTCTCAAAACGCCCTTCTCTTCTGGAGCTGCGGTAGGCGATACATCTTTTAGGGCTCTGGTAATGTAATCAATTTGTCTTACATCAGGCAAAGTCTCGAAGCCAATAACATTACCGGCGTCGTCTAACTGAGCCAGAATTTGCCGTGATGGCTGACCTTCTAGTCTCATAAGTCGTTCAGCTCTGGCTATTACGTCGCTGTCTAATCTTCCTAGCAGCTCTTGAAGCCTACGCCCTTGTGCAGTGGCATAATCTATCGGCGCTTGATAAGCCTTGTCATATTCAGTGCGCCTAACTGTTGCGGTGCCTTCCATAAGCAAGTCTTGTAGTTGTTGAGCAGCCTGCGGCCCACCTAAAGACACGTCAAGCAAATCGTTAAACTGAGATCCTGCTAATCCTGCAACTTCTTCAATATTTTGTCGCGCAATGGCTGCGCCTTCGCTAGTAGATGAAGCCGCTAAGTCTAACAGATTTCGTGTCGCCGGTCCCATTTGTCCAAGAGATCCGTAACGCCCTGCACGTTGCAAGTTAGCTGCGGCTGTTGGAGCGTCCATGCGAGCTGCTTCGCTTATTAATCCTAGCGCCTGCTCTTTTGCGCCTATCTCGCGTCCAACTTCACGCGCAGGAGCTGACACCTGACGCCCTCTAATTTTACCGCCTATTGCGCCAACAGTCGGCCCCAGTGGACCGAGCACTGCGCCTGCTCCGGCTCCAAATAGTGCTTGCTGTCTAGCAGCTTCCTCACGCTCTTGAGGTGTAGCCCCTTCGCCGTAACCGTATATTGCACCTTCCAAAGCCCCAACGCCGGCCCCAAGGCCAGTTCCTGCGGCTACACGGCTTAGTAAAGAAGTGCCAAGCGGAGTGACAGATATTGCAGGAGCAGCTATAGCCGCAGGAATAGCGGTCGCCACGCCTACGCCTGCTCTTGATATTCCAGTTGTAACTGGCGCTACTATCTCTCGAGCCTCTTGCGCCGCTCTTGTTGCCTGCGCTGCCTCTGGGCTAAACTGCCCTATGATTTCGTCAATATATGAGCCAACAAATGGTACGCCTTTTATCGCGCTTGCAGCTCTTGCCGGTAACTCACCTACTTGGCTAATAATATCTTCAGCCATAGACGTTTTGTAAACTTCTCCGGCTTTACCGCCTGCGGCTCGTATTTGGGATATACGCGCAGGATCTGATGTAGTGTATCCGTCAGTAACGTAAGTCTCTTGACCGGTTTGTGTGCTTTTTAAAATGCGCCCACCGTCATCAAACTGTTCGACTATCTCAGCGCCAGTTGGCGCAGGCTTGAGCCGTTGCTCGAGCGCCATACCCTCTTCAATTAATGCCTCTGCCGCCTCTATGTCTCCTGCTTCGTAAGCTGCCTTTGCGGCTTTACGATAATCTTCTACAGTGTATTCTGCCATTTTAACCGCCTTGAAGCCATTTTTGTTTTCTTTCGTTTAAAGATCCTGCCGCGCCAGTTGTTGGCTCGTAAAAAGTGTCTGGCGGAATATTTTCTCCCATAGATCTACGTCTGGCAATATCAGTATAAAATCTAAGCTCGGCCAGTGCGGCTCTAAAATCTTCTGGGCTTTGAGTTGTAAGCAACCTAGCCCCTGCTTCTTCAGCTTTCTTACCTTCTAACTCTGTAATTTGGCCTCCGCCTTTTAGGCTTTCAAATGCATTTAAGAACACGCCACCTTTAATTTTGTCTAAAACACCTCTGGCTACTTGCGCCTGTGGAAGCAATGCCCCAAGCCCTAAAGTGTCAAGTGCGCCGGTTGCTATGCCTTTTACACCTACAATCTGATCTAAGCCTTCAAGACTTAACAAGTTATCAATATCTGCTATCATCGCCGTGGCTTTTGAAGCTCCTGACATGTTGGACTCTTGCTTCTCAACATTGCCAAGAAGAATGTTTGCAGTGGGGGCGTCTATAAGTTGGCCAGTGAGGGCGCTCATAATTGCTTCACGCTGTTGCGTAGGACTGCCTGCCGCGCCTGCGCCGCCCATACCCATGCCACCCATAAGATTACCCATAAGCTGACGCCTAGCTGCTACCGCTTGGCGCTTACGCTCCATGTCGGCACGCTCTCTAAAGCCTGTTAGTGTTCCAGAAAATGCTGTGCCCTCTTTCCCTTGCAGCGCCATGCCTGCATCCTTAATTGCGGCAAATGCAAGCATTGTTCTTTGATTTTTGCTCAAATTTTCAAACGGGTCTTGTGATATAGATTGATCAAGCAAGCTCATCATGGCGCTTGGCGCGGTTACGGTTGTTGCTTTTTCTGGCATTGTCGGAGGAGTTGCCCGATCTGCAAGTCTTATATTTCCCCCTATGCCAAGTTCCGTTAAGGCATCTGTCGCGATGCCTTCTGAGCCAACGACTGGTTCGCTTGGCATTGGGCTAGTTAAAATTCTGTCTGCCTGATTAACTACCTTTCCCTCTCCCATAGGCATCGACGGGACACTCAAGTCCATAGCACCTCTTGCCAACTGCTCTGCCGGAGATCCTGTAGCCATGCTCATCTTCTGCAAGTCTGCCGCCGTAGCTACGTCGCCTGCCATAGCGTCTATGAGACCAAATCTGTCTATGTCTTCTTGTGTTAGTATATATGCCATTTTAACTTCCTACGTTCTTAAAAATGGTAAGTTCATTCCATAAGGCCCAAGCCCCATACCAATGCTACCTATCGCACCCAACGCAGGCCCGAGCCCACCAGTACGCTGTGTGGTCGTGCCAAGTCCGGCAGGTATACCTGATGCCGCGCCGAGCAATGCGTTCAAGCCAGTAAGTGGGAAATCTTGCTCTCTGCCAAACTGACCGTATGCAGCGTCTAACTGAGCTTGTTGTAACGCTTGTCCAACTCCCCCTGCGCCCATCTGAGCTCCGAGGCCGGCTAATTGCTGTTGTAGTTGTCCGCCTGCGGTTCCTAACAAGCCCTGCGCTCCTGCTTGCTGCAATCCGGCAGCATCGAATTGGCCGCCAAATGTCGCCGCCTGAGCTGCCTGATCTCTTGCTGCCTGCGCTTGCGCCGCAGCATTTTGAGCCTCGGCAGCCGTAAGCCCTGCTTGTTGCGTTAAGCCTGCTTGCTGCGCTGCCCGTGCAAAATCTTGTTCGGAAGCCGTAAGGCCGGCAGTTTGCGCAAGACCTGCTTGCGCTTGGGCTCTAGCCGCTTCTTGCGCCGCCGCAGCCATTGCCGCTTGCTGCTCAAATGCAGCTTGTTGCATTGTGCGTTGATTAAGGGCATCCATAGACTCCAAGCCTGCTTGCTGCGTAAGCTGCGCTTGCGCCTGCGCCCTAGTATTAAAAGCCGCTTGGTTAGAAAGCGTCGCTTGCTGCTCAAGTTGTGCCTGTTGCCTTGCAAACTCGTTAGCCGCCTGCATATTGCCTGCTCTGGCTGCTTGATCTCTTGCCGCCGCAGCTTCTCTGGCTTGTTGGCCAAGTGTTTCTGCTTGCAGCTCTTGCTGTGCCGCCAAGCTGCGTGCTTGCTGCACATTGCCAATGTCAAAACGACCACTAGCTAATGCTTCACTAAACGCTCTTTCACGCTGCGTTGCTGAAAGTTCTCCGGCTTGTCTTACAGCTTCTCCTGCCAGTATACCCTCTTGAACAGCCTGACGAGATCCACCAAACGCGCCGGCTGCTTCTGCCTCGGCAGCAAGTCTATTAGATGCTAATTGCCTTTGCCTTTCAATGTCTTCTTGGCCTGCTTCGATAACTGCTTGAGTGTACGGAGAGAGGTATGGGTCAATATCTGTAGTAGCCAACTTATCTACCGCAATCTCGCTTGGGGCTTCGGCTGCCGACACTGCGCCTACTGCTCGCATACGCTCGGCTTCTTTTAGCTGTGCGGCTCTCGCTCGCTCAACTGGATCAATTTGAGCGCCTTCATATGTGACCATATCGCCAATCGTTGTAGCCGAAGGTAGCATTGTTCTTTCAATAGTGGCTCCGCCGAAAGCTTGAGTAGGCTGAACTGTGGCTCCGCCATATGTTGTGACCGGAGCTGCGGTTGCCGCCTGCATCGGCGTCATCTGGAAGTCTGCCAAACGCCCGAAAGTTTCTCCTGCCTGCTCAAACATAGGCGCACCCATACTAAGGGCTCCGTAGCCTTCCATTGCTTGTTGTTGTAATGGCGTTAGTCCTGCAACAAGCTCGCCTTCATATGGGGTAAACTCTCTACCGGCTATATCTTTAGCGTATGGAAGGACAGTTTCTTCGAGAAACTCTCTTTGAAACTCGGGTAATTTTGTTTCGCTTGTGGTTTTAGATCCCATTACCTTAACTCCATCTCATAGTGAGTATACACCGCTCGGAAAGGCGACGCATCTACATATTTCCCAAAGCCTTTTCTACCATCTGCCTCTAACGCATCAAGTTGAGCGTCAATCGCTAAATTTTTAAAAAAACTTATTGCTTCATTCATCCACTGTCTCATACGCTTACCGCCAATAAATTCAATTTTTAAATTTCGTCTCTGAGGGTGCTTTACAACCACTGTCGTTATGGCCGCTACTAACTTGTCCTCAAGGTGAATAAGCCACATGACAGATCCACCAGATCTTATGTCGTCCTCAACGTCCTGCATTGTGACGTTTTGGGCTTGCCTTAGAATAGCCGGAGCCAGTAACTCCATCCCCTTACTAACAAACTTATCAAAATCATCAGATAGCACGGGGAGTATGCTTATCTTTGGCTTTGTGTGCAATCTTACAACATTATCTAACATATTTACACCCCTACGAATGGATTCTTGTAATTGCGAGGGTCGATGATGGCGAGGCAGGAGAAAACGACGTCGCGGCTGTTGCACCCAAGCTGCCATTTGTGCTATCTACCGCCCACTTCATTTCGATGTAATCATTGGCTACAAACTCAAGTAAAAACACTCTAGAGGCAAGCATTGTACCACCGTTGTTGTGTATTGACTTAACCATCGTAAGGTTGTTAATGTTTGTTCCGTTTTTTGCAGGCCAAAAGTAAAACTTTACATCGCTTGCGCTTGAGCTTGTTATTTCTGCGGTAAAGCTTAATAAGTATTCACCAGTTTCTTCAAACACAATACGCTCGTTATTGGTGGCGTCTCTGTCTATCTTGTAATTATTTGTAGGCGCCTCATAAGTAATGCTGTAAGCAGTATTAGCCGACGCAGCCGTTTGCGCTGTTGTGCGTATAAGTTTAACGTGACCACCCTCTAGCAAAATTTGGCGAAATTCGCCATTTCGGGAGACTACAGGGTAGTCGTTTACCCTATCATATAAAATAACCCCATCTTCTGCGGCAGAACTATACTGATCTTTTGCGTCTAATTGGTTAAGCGCTTTGCCAAGAAATCGCCTAATGTTTTCTGCCCAAGCCTGTATATCTGGTGTATACGGTGGGACAATCCTCATCTGCGCCCACCTTGCCGCGCATCTAAGCGCATAATGCCTAATCTCCAATCAGTAGCAACATTACCTTCAACTCTCATACGAACTTGCCGCCCTTGAAATCTTACAGAAGTAGGATTACTCATGTTAAATGGCCCATATTCACTTTCACTAGTATTCGGATAAAATCTTGTTTTAAATTTTGCTTGCACATCGCCTTGCGTTTTTTCGTCTGGTATTAACTCTACAACATTCATTAAATTATCACCATTACCTAGTGCAATTGGCCCTGTTTCAGCAAAAGGCGTAGCACTATCATAACTGTAACCTATTTCATGCTCATACAATTCACCGTCACTTTTTATAAACATTGGGTATCTAAAAACACCACGGTCAACTCCTGCCGTTCTATCCATAGAGCCTGTCATCCAAATGTTTTCGGCATAATCGTATGCAACATAACGATTGCACTCTGTACTATCTGAGCTTGGATAAAACCACCATATTTCGTTCCAAGCAGAGTTTACAACGGCGCTTACTTTACTTCTTTGGTCATTATTAAAATCAGAGAAAACATAGTCTCCTACTTCACACGGAACATCTTGCACCCTACCACCAGAATATACAAAGAAACCACGCTGCCCCATCCAAAATACGCCATTATCTACTGATACTGCCGCAGCCGCGCCTATTAAGCCGCATGAAGTGCCAACGCGCTCAAAGCCATATACAAATGGTGGCCCTTGATACGTCATTGTATGGGCATCTTCTGTAGTTAAAATTAAAGATTGCCCTCTTGTTCTCAGCCCTTTTAAAATTATGCCGTTAGTTTGTATTCTTAAATCGCCTGCTTGGTTTGTTGCCGCAGGAGTCCAACTTGTGTTATCTTCTTGGTCGCTCCATTGCACTTTCCTTGGGTCGCCGCCTGCGCCAAAACAAACAACAAATCTTTCTTCTGTCACCATAAAACCAGAGCAAGACGTAGGAGCGTTAGAAACTTGCGCTGCTTTAACAGCATTATTTAATTGCCATTCGTACAACTTTCCATCGTCTGGAGACATAGCAAGTAAATACTCACCCCAGTTATCAAGCGACCAAACTGTGGCTTTTAAAATATTTTCACTATCTACCCGTGGTAAACCGTACCCTTCTCGTCCGTAAAAACTTGCGCCATATCCAGTGCTTATAGTTGCGTCAACTCTACCGGCCGTCAACCCAACAGGAGTAATGTCTGTAGATGTTCCATCAGCTTGTAATGCGTAAAGCTTATTATACGTTCCAGTTGCTAAACGCCTGTTAGAGCTGTTATCTTCCCACGCTATAATAAATCTGGCAACGCCATTAATATCTACGCTTTGTCTTTGCCTCCACCCACCTATCGGGCGCAGAGCATCTTCATGCCATCTAACTAGGTTGACGTCACGCCACCTACCTTTTGACATAAGATCAGTGCCATTTCTGTACTGACCTTTTGGTATCTGTAGGGGTATTAAAGGCATCTACCATGTCTCCCCCATTAAGGTTTCGTAGGCCAGTCGGCATCTTCCAAGTTAGGCCAGTTCTCATGCGTTGGCAAATCTCTTAAGGCTTGGCGATACGTGGTCATTTCGCTCGACATTGTAACGTCTGACATGCCATGCCAATCTGTCTCTGCAAGCTTGCTGTCTCTGGTTGATCTGTTTGCAGTTGCAGTGTTAGCATCTAGCGTTGCCTGATACGCAGCCTCATGCTCTGCCTTTGTTGTCTTCTTGCCATCATCATCCGTAGTATCTGCAAACATGTCACGAGCTACAAAGCGCTGCACCCAATCACCGTTAGCATTTTGCTCCACGCCATCACGAGCAGATGTTTGATATGCACTAGTTGTAGCAGCAGGGCTTGCCAGTACTGGGTCAATGTTCATTGCGTCACAGACATTACTGTTCCACACTTTTGGAAGAGACATATTTTTAAATGCTGCTCTCCATTCGCCTTGGCTTTTAACTTCGCCTGTTGTTCTTTCACGATATTCTGACATTAGTTGATACTCCTTTTTGTCAGTTGATTATGGTTCACGCAATGGCATAAAAGATGTATGTTCCATCAGTAAAGTCACCTGAGATCTGAAAGCCAGATGAAAGAGGGTCAATGTAATCCGTGTTGGTAACTTCAGCCGCATTTGTGTTTAGCAATAAGTAAGGATCATTCCCAGAAACTATGCCTCGCACACTATCCCAAATATACCAGTCTCCAGTTGCATCAGTTCGCTTCAGCAAAACAAATCTAGCTCCTGATGCAAAGCCACAATCTACATCGGTAGAGCTTCCTGAGTGTGTTACTGAACCAACTTTACTGACACCTGCTAGGGTAGCGAAAAGGTATACTACATGTGTCTGACTGCTTGTGTTAAAAACCCCTTGGAAGTTTGTACTGGTTGGACCTGTACCCCAAATACCACTAGAACCTGATCTTACTGCATTTTTATCCAATTCCATGTAACCGTTATTAGGATCGGACAAATCTTTATGATAAACATACCATGCACTTGTAGTGTTACGTTTCTTCAACCACATCATCTCCGGTATTACACCAAGATTATGAGCGATGGTGCGAGTTCCTGTACCATCCCCTGTGTAACAAAAAACGTCAAAATAACCTCTGGCTCTTTTCCACATATATGAATAAGAGTTTGTGTCATTAGATGCGTTTGAGTTCCAACCGTCCATGTAATCCCATTCGTACTCATTACCATCTTGGAATTGATAAGTACTGTTGGAAAGGCCGAAATACTTTCCTGTAAGCCTTGTTGCTACATTGGTGTCATGAGTGGTATTTATAGCATTTGCTCTAAGTGCCATATCCACAGTAAAATTTGATACATATGCAGGTTCATTAGCACTTTTCGTTGCAACATTAAAAACCTTAGTGGCATCATCTGGTGCAGCTAGTGGGCCTCTACGTATTGCCATGTAGATAAAAGTTTGACTTGCAGCAATATAACCATCGTGAAAAAAACCAGTTGAAGTAGGAACAATACCTGACGTACCTCCTGTTGAAGATTCAGCACCACTTGTGTCTGCATAAAGACGAGCATTTTCTACAGGATTATCGTTAGACATACCTCTCATAGTATCCAGTAAATACCAGTTTGACGCTGTAGTTGAACATTTTACAAGCACAAATTGAGGTTCAAAACCTAAATTAACAGTAGCATCTCCATTTCCATCAGTATCATAACTACCACACTTTATAATATCTTGGTCACTATCAGGACCAAACTCACCGTCATTATTGTTGTGTGCGAATAGGTAGGCTACGTAATTAATACCGTTATGATTTACGTTTCCACTTAAATTTAAATTATCCGCATCAAATCTGGTAGTCCAATAGACAGAATTAGATTGTTCACCAACAGCGGTGTTTAATCTTAGAGACTTGTTGGCATTTAAACCTATATGATCTACCCACCAAGCATCAGCACTACCATCACCACCAACAGCAGCTAAAGCTTTATATACTATCATTGCAGGTGCGACCCCAAGATTATGAGGTACATTTCTTCCGTTTACACCATTCCCCGTATACGTCACTATGTCAAAAAATTTAGCCTGTTTCCGAAATGTCCAACTGACGTACTCAGTTCCATAACTCGCATTAGTTCCATTTTCAAAAAGGTTTGCTCCTAACGTAAAACCATTAGAGTTAAAGGATTGTAACCCATCAGACTGAGTAGATGCTGCGTTAGTGCTAGCAGTACCTCCAAAAATACGACCTCCATTTGGGCCTGTTCCACGTGCTGTATCATAAATAGTGTGGAACGCACTAGAGCTTCCATCTCTAGATTTTAACCAAACCAAACCACCTTCACCACTAAGGTCAATGCCGTTATTAATTGCTTGGTTAGCACCAGTTCCGTCATACAAAAACGTTGAAAAAACTTCATCTACATCAAGACCTGCACCACCCCCTGCGCCAGAGGCTGCTGCCGCTACTATTTTAGAAGCTGTCATACTGTTATCCCATCGCCTGACCGAGTGTGAAGCCGTAGTAATTAGTACCGCCGTCCACCGTAATAAAGGCAAACACATCTACCCCTGCGTTAGTTGCAGTTATCGTGGGTGCTGTGGCGGCGGCCCAATCTACGCTTGCAGGCCAAGAAATTACTCTGGCTGAACTGTCTTGCACCACCTTCAAGATAAAAGCTGAAGCTCTGCCAGATGCGGCAGGGTTGCTAAACGTGTAGGTTACATTCTCAGATAAGGTATGCGTAAACACGTTACCATCTTGTAGGTTAATCGTGGCTGCGTTAGAGCTAGAGGTTACGACGGTGCTCTCTTCAGTTGTGCCGTTGTCAAACCCCACCACGCCATTTGCATCTGCCGTTACCGCCTTAGACGCTGCCGTTAATCCTAATGTTGTTATGTCTAAATAATTAAGTTCAGCAGTTGTTGCAGTTACACCACTAACAATATTAAGCTCTGTTGCTGTAGACGTGATCGCCGTGCCGCCGATAGATAGCGTGCTAAAATTACCAGTGTTCGCGGAGTTTGCACCAATGGGCGTGCCATCTATTGCACCAGAGTTAATGTCTATGCCTGTTACTGGCGTTGTGCCATCAAGTAGATCATCCGTCTTATCCCAATTGGCATTTAAATAACCGCCCCATGCGTCCTCGTCTCCTCCAACGGTAGGTTTTTGAAAACTATATGTTGTTGTGTTTGCCGGCATTTATGCAGCCCTCTCTAAATAATCTGCGTCTGTCCAAGTTGTACTAGCTTCTGTTGCGTCTGTCCATACGGTAGTCGGATCAGTTGCATCTAGCCACTTGTACCTCGCTACTGTTGTAATTGTTGAGGCTGCATTTAAACTCGCCGCCATCAATCTGACGCGATTATAGCTTATATTTATGCTAGATGATAGTCCCACATTTGACTGGCCTACAACGTCTATAACACCGTTAGAAATAAAAGATGCGCTAGGCGTTATGGAAGCGCTTACATTTCTAACAGCAACGCCGCTAACAGAAACTGAACACGCCGGCGTTATGCTTGCAGCTCCGTCCTCTATTGAATAGTTTTCACCATAGACGAAAGAGCCATATATTCCGAGCCCGTACCCTGCTCTAAAACCATCTGCCTCTACATATTCAACGGCGGCGCTTACAACTGTGTTTTGAAGTGAAATACTTGCCGCAGCATTAGTGACCCTAATTGCTGCGCTAGCTGTAGAAGAAGAAGAGCTTATAGCAGAAGCCGCGTCAATGACAGTTTCGGCGGCGGCTGTTACACTACATGATGTGGATAAACTTGCCGCGCCTTGCGTAGTTTCTGGCTGCCCATAAAGACCAGAGCCATGCTCGCCAGTGTCATATGTAGAGCGCAGTCCCATTAAGCCAATGTAATATCTAAGTCACCCGTTGGGATTCGGAACACGTCGCCGTCGTTAATTGCTTTTGCAGTTGTTAATGCACTATGAACTATCATATCTCCTCCGCTAGACGCGGTCATAACGCCAATGTGAGATATTGTTCCCCAGTTACCGCCTGACGCAACAGGAAACTCTACAGCCGCCGTATTAGTTGCTAAGTCGTTAGATACTGAAAATGTTACAGCCGTCCTTGCGTAGCCATTTCCTGAGATTTCATTTGAAGTTGATCCAGTGTCAGTTGGGTCTGCGGTAAACAGACCGATATACCAAGCGGTTGGTCGGGTTACACTAGTTGCTGTAAATACGTAATTTAATACGTGCGTTTCATAAGTATTAGTAAAAGACATCATTATCTCCGTTAGATCGATCTAATTAAAAGATACACCATTTATTTACGAATAGCTAGTTATCCTCATACGCGGTGCGGTTACTGCGAACCTAGTATCATCTGAAGACTTTTGTAGAGATCCTAGCGCATTTTGATACAGCGAAGACCACACTTGTATTCTAGAGTCGTCTAGCAAATATGGAGCTGCGTGTAATAAACTTCCGTATAAATAAACATCGGGCGAATCCTGTAATAACCAGTTATACGTGGTGCTATCACTTAAAGACGGTATTTCTTCATAAAATGTAAGCTGCATAGTGTACTCGGCGTCTGGGGTTGGGAACACCTCTATAGCTTCGCCAATGTGGGTGTAATACTTTGGGCGACCTGCATTGTCGTTATTTTCTTCCCTATACTGCAACATATCGTCAACGCTTATAGCTTCGAGCCTAAAAGTTGTCCCAGACGTAATCGCAAAGCGCATTGTCTCTATCCAATTTGGGGGAAGCTGCACATAACGACTATCTAACGTGGCATCTACTCTTTCCACCATTTTATAATGACGCAATTTTCTGTTTAAATCTGATTCAGCCATAGTAATAAAATCAGGTATTACGCTTGTTAAGTCATCTCTGTTTAGCCAGTTGGCTATGGATGTCTTGAGCTCAGAATAGGTTGTAATGCTCATAATGTGCCGGCCCTTGTCCTAAATACTCGGTTGTTGCCATCGTTTAACCACTTACGCATCGCCTTCGGATCGTCTGCAATCCCTTGGCGCTTGAGCTCATAGTACACTGAAAGAGGTAATGACGCCACCTTGTTGACGTCTCGGTATCTATTCGGTGTCTCTTTGTATTCGTTTTTATTTCTCTCGGCGATTGCGGAGACATCTTGCTTTGTCTCAACGACATATTCGCCCTTATCGGTTACGTGCCAATACTTTGTTATTCCGGTGGCAGGGTCTTGGTCAAATATACGCTTCATTTCTAACTCCAAGTAAGTGGGGCGACCGAAGCCGCCCCGACTGTATTATGATGTTGCTAGGTCGAAGACACCTGCGTGTGCGCCTTCGTTAAGAACCTTCAAGCCAAACTCAGCAAGGATCATACGCTTCTCAGCGTCACCAGTTTTTGCTAGTTCTACTTGTTGGATCGGACGCAAGTAGCATACTGATGCGTACTCTGGGTCCAAGCAAAAAGCATCACGATCTCTACTAAATCGGTTTGCAACCACGTTTAAGGTCCCAAAATCTGACATGTAGACATCTGCCGTACCGATAATTGTTGTCGGACTATCGGAAGGAGCCTGATAACGCTGTGCCGCGATACCTGCAAAGCCTGATACAACGGTCTTGTTATGCGGCCCAACCATCAGAATGCTTGGCTCGCCACCGGCTGAAAATGCAGCCTGCATTGCGTCTTTAAGCATTGCTTCGGTAAATGCAGCTTGCGTACCATCTGTACGAGCGTCAGTACCATCACCAGTTGGTGAAGCACCGCCTGATCCGAATACATCGTTAGTAGCAATCCAAGAACCCAATCCACCGGTTTCCCGTGCGGTTGAGCTATTTCCTGCCACTTGTGCATTATTGTCAGTAAGAACTGCTTCGATGTCACGCTTGAGCTCTTTTCCGCGCTTCGCCAATTGATAACTTAATTCGTCATTTCTGCCGGCCAAATCTTGCGCTGATAGGTTGTCAGCGACAATAGTTGTACGACGCAAAATGTGCGTGTAGTTACCAACTCGAGTGGTTGCTGCCGCAGCATCAAAAGATCCTACGTCGTCACCATCGATTTGTGCGGTTTTGCTTGTTGCCGCCAATGAGTCAGTTTGCCACTCGAAGTAAGTGTTAGATACGTTTTCAGATCCAACGTTACTTTGAAATGGAACCTGTTCGGGCGAAATTGAGCTGATAATATCAGCTAATGATTCACGAATACCTTTGGCATCAAAGGACGTGAACGTATTTGTTACAATAGCCATTATAAATCTCCTATAGTAAGGCTTTTATTGCTGAAGCCGCGTCTTGGACACGGCCGGATTGTTTTGCGTTCTGAATCGCTTTTTGTGCATCTGACTTAGGTCTCGGCTGTGACGCTTTGGAGCCGCTTCTCAATGTCTTGGCGCGTGCTTTTTTCGGCTTGGCCTTTGCCGCAGTAACTCGCGTTTCTCCTCGATCATATAGCATGGCTTTCCTCGCTAACTTCACAAGCGTGGCATTTGTCAAACCGCCAATGTCCTGCTCGGTAAATCCTTCGCCAAGTAGAAAGTCCCGTATCTGGGTTGCTTCCTGCGCCGCAACTTTATTGTCGCGCCACTCGGGTATGACTTCCGGCAGTATTTCGCGTTGCTGAGAAACGTACTGCTCCTGCATTTGTTGCACCTTTTGTTGCTGCAACGCCTGCAATCGCTGTTGCTCGGCTTGGACGGCTTGCATCTGAGCTTCACGCTCGTCTTGCTGCTTCCGCCACTGACGTTCTGCCTTCGCTGCCATCGTGGGGTCTGTGTCGTACAGTGTATCCCAATCCGGCTCCTTCTCCTTCTGCTCAAGCCGTTGCTGCAAAGCAGGCAACATCTGAGCATATTGTGCACGTTCACGCTCGATTTCGGAGTATTGCGCTTCTAGCGTTTTACGCTGTTCTGCCAATTCCTGCGTCTTACGTGTGTAATCTCTCTGCCTTAGATTAGCTGCTTTCAGCTCTTCAACGGTTATCTCTTCACCATCGACCTCTACTATGGCCCCTAGTATATTGAAGGATTCGTCTTCCGACCTTTCTGCATCTTCCTCGGCTTCGAGCTCCTCCTCAGATCCTTCGACAACTGAATTATCTTGCTCAGTTGCCTCCATCTCCTCGGGGGCTTCAGCCTCCTCCACTACTTCTTCAGTGGTTTCGGCCTCAAGCGCATCAGTTGCCGCAGCGTTATCCTCTTCGGGCGCAAGTATGGCTCTGATTGCATTTTGAGCACTGTACAGATCAGTCCCTAATGGGTTGTTGTTTTCTGCCATCTCATTAACTCCATATTATGGGCTTATTTTCTTTTTATTTCAATAGCCCCGTTATCTACCATTGCACGCAGCGATTGTTGTACTGATTGAACGCCGCGTAATTTCATATAAATAGCCTCACGGCTATCACTATCATTGGTTTCAGTCGCTTTAAACTCAAACCAACAATCCTGCTCGATCTCGTCTAAAAATCTTCTGAGATCTGTATCTTTAAGTAGACGGTCTGCCTCCCTGCCGTCATCTATAATTTGCTGTTTAGTCTTCACGCGCAGCCTCCTTTATTACGTCAGCCTGCGCTTTCATAACTTCTCGATTGATTGCTAGATCGGATCGGATCTGTTCGACGTTGAGCTGCGTGCCATACTTGGCTTTCATTTCTTCAGCCTTCACAAATAACTCCGCCTCTAGCTCGTCACGCTTACGGTCATCCTCAAGCCTAAACTTCTCGCGTTGCATTTGTAGCTCGGCAGCTTTCTTCTGAATATCCGCTTGTATTTGCTGAATTTGCACTTGGATAAGCTGCTCGTTAATGTCTGGCTTTTTATCTTGCGGCGGTGGCTGAAACTGAGCCGGATCGCCCCAGAACTGTGAGGTATCTTTAAACCCTGCTATTTCTGTCATAGATTTCAATGTGTTAGACAGTTTCTGCATATCAGTAAGTGGGTTAATTGGACCCATCGTCTGCATCGCGTCTTTCTGCATCTCGGCAATCTGACGTAGCATTAGCATACGCTCGGTGTCAGAACCGCGTCCGAGGGCTACGTTAACTGTGACATCCATGTCGCTATTCCACACACGCGGATCTATAGGCACGAAATTATTATTCAGCCTAATCATGCGCTCGCGGTCTTGGTGGGTGGTTACTAGATGAAGCACAAGCTCATACATGCGCTTTACGCCCGTCTCGGCAAAGACACGCGCAATCATCTCGATATGTTGTTGTGCGGCGCTCACGGTGGCTGCTACGGCTGTAGCTGTGCTAGATTGTAGTGCGCCGGCATCTAAGCCTGCGGATGCCTTGGATATGCCAGTGCGAGCCTCTTTAACCTCGTCCATATACTGTAATACTGGGAAAGCGGCTTGGCCGACAAACGGCATGGCCATAGGCTGCACTTGGCCGGCTGCACGCTGCCTAATTATTGCGCCGACCTCGGTAGACATGACGTCATCAATGTTCACCATACCCTCGACAACCGCGACCCGTGGGTGGATCGACATGCTGAGGCTGTCAAGTGTGTTACGCATAATGGACGACTTGATTCGCTGCACGTCCATCACCGTGTCGGCTACAGACATGCCAAAGAAGTCGTGTGGCTCTGGATCTGGACATAGCGTCGCAAACGGCGCCATGTCGCATGGCTCGTTCATTAAAATCTTGTTACCGTCGCCTGCGGTGCAAACTTTACGCAGCTCGGCAATGCCGTCGCCGTCGTAGTCAACTTTGATATAGTTTTCGACGTATAGCACCTTTTTCATCGCAGGGTCGTGGCGCTCGTTCATCTCATTTGTCAGCGCCTTGTTCCGCGTGTAACGCTCTACGTTGGTGTCCATGTCGTCGTATGACGCGCCGAGCTCGGATACCTCGTCGTAATCGTAGCCCATCGCCACAAGCTCTGACACGGTTACGATGCGCCGGTGGGCAACGTAATCGGCTTGCTCAACGGATTTGCTTTCGCGTGAAATTAGGAACTCCTCCGGAGGCACGGCCTCTAGCTTAACGCGGCCATCTGGATGCGTGTATGTCGCCCTAACGGCGTGCATCATTGGCACTGGCATATCCTCGCCGGTGAGCGGATCTTGCATTGGCTCTCCCATAGGCTCAGACGCTACGATCTCCACCTCAACCGCAGGATCTGACATCAGCGCCGCGAGGGACGCGTCATCGAGGCCAGAATAGGAAACGGTTTCGTATTTCGTCTGGTCGTCCCAGTACACCTTCAGTATGCCGACCTTACGCACAAGCGCGTCCATAAAGGCAGAGTGCATTTCTAGGAAGCCGTTGTTGTCTCGATTTATGATGTAATTAGCGTAATCGGTAGCCTGCTTGGCTGCGGCGACGTCTTCTGGGCCTTGCGGCACGTATTCCACGGTCTGGTCGCTGCCGTGGAAAATACGCATGAGCGACGGCATAATCGCCTGCACGGTGTCGCGCACGTCCATTGATACAACTTGGCTGCGCCCGTCTTCCTCATTGCCAAACGGCTCGCCTCGGTAATACTGGGTGGCTGTGGCTCTCTGCGGCGAGATCCAGTTATCGATGAAGTCGATTGCGTCGTCGATCTCTTTGCCGACAATTCCTTGCAACTCCTCGTCTGGCATGACGTCAGGGTTCATCTCCTGCTCAAGCTCTTCTGCGAGTTTACTTACTTCGTAGTCCATGTATCACCTCTTGAGTAGTGGCTTGCATTTTTGTTAAAAATTTGTTAACTGTTTTATAAAAGGAGACCGATATGTCAAAAATAGAAACCGACCCAGATATAATACGAGAATTAATTTTCTTAAAGGCAAAAGATTTAGGCTTAGAAGAAGAAAGCCTAATTGAGCTTGATGAGTTACTTTGCAAATTAATTAACATAGAAAATCCAGAACCTTTTATTTACCCTGTTTAAGTAAGTCTCTTAAAATACCGTCTATTATTTCGTTTGTCATAAGTTGAGCAGGAACTTTAGTTTTTATAGCATGAGTTTTATGAGCTTCATTAAATGGCTGCCCTGACTTAGTTACACCGCCCTCCATAGCATCGTATACATCTTTAAACAGTTTGCTTTGATGAACGAGAGGTAGTGACCCTAAATAATCTCCTGTTATTTGAGTGTTATATGTAGAGTGTGGAAATTTAGGAGCAGGAACATTACCTTTTGGATTATTTGGAAGTACAGGCATTTTTGTGTCTATGCGAGCAGCTCCTCCTCCAAACATTCCTGCGCCCAACTCTCTTTGAGATGGATCTGTAACCGCATATCTAATTTGACCCGAGCTTGGAAAGCCTTCTTTTTGCATAGGTGAAGCCTCTGCAATCCTAATAAAAGATTTTCTAACCTCTGGGCTTGCGTTGTTTAAATATGATCTTAAATTAGGAGATCTGATACCTACAAAGTTTTTATCTACAGCCAACATAAGCTCATTAAAATCTTTTGCGCCTTTTTTGGTTATTTTAGCCCCTTTCACCATTTCCGCCATAGCGTCGCCTGTAAAAGTAGCAAAATCATTTGCATTAGGCGCCATACTGCCAGTTACACCTACAATATCTGCACCCTCAAAATTTTTCTCTGCTTTATCTGCGGTTTTTGACAGTCTGGTTATAATATTACTGTTTGAAGCCCATATAGACTTATCTGCTTGAGCCGCAGGGCCGCGCATAAAATCAATACCCCCTTCTGTATAAACTGGGGTATCAAATTTTACATCATCAATAGCATCTAATATTAAACCTCTTGAAGTTCTATCGCCATAAAAGGGAATAACAACTTTACCCCTCATATCCTCCCACGACATAGGCTTCCTTGGCTTATTCTCTCCTGTATCTGTAAGGCTTACATCAGTATCAGTTAAACGTTTTCTTAATTTTGTGTTCTGATACCCTAAAGGGTCGAGATCTTCTTTGTTTAGTTTTTGAGCGTTTTCGTCTACTGCAAACCCTAATATACCTGCGCCTTTAGATTTGTTTGCAGCCACAATGCTAGGATCATATGCATCAGCAAAATCAGCAAACCTACTTCTTAAAACCGCAGGATCTCCTGCTGTTCTGTCAGTAAGCATAACGTGGCTTACACTGCCCCTATCTTCAATAGCATTAATATAAGGTATATTCGTATATTTTTTATCAGTAAGGTCTTTTCTAAAAGCCGCCATACCTGCGTCAAAATCTTCGGGCTTGCTAAAACCGTTATTATCTAGCCAATTTTGCATATAATCCCGAGCCTCAATCTCAGTCATAATACTGCCGTCTTCTTTTAACAAAGGCTTATCTGTTCTTGCCAACAGAGGAAGCGTTTGTCCCCCTTCTGACTTTAAATATTCCATTTGGGTGTCAATATCTTTTTGATTTAACTCGCCAAATCTTACATTATACCTAGACAGAGCTGCGTCTTTAGTCCCCACATGTGGGCCAAGTCTATCAAATCTTGGACCCCCTGCGTAGGGTATTAAACTATCGCCCTTCATTTGATTATTGTTCATGTAATGAAAAACTGGAGAAGTGAACATGCCTTGCACTTCGGGATTATTTTTTATTTTAGGATCTACTTTAGTAGTTTTTGCTGTAGCTTTTCTTGTGGGACTCAAGGCGCCGCCAAGGCTTGCAAATCCTGCGGCATTTAATGCTTCACCCATAGCATCAGAGCTAGGTACTTGCCCACCGTAAGACGCTGAAGGTAAAGTAACCGCCCTTGCTATTGGGTCCAACAAGTTGCCAAGAAAATTTTTAGGCTCAAATTGCGTGTTTTTAATTGCGTCAGTGCCAGTTGACCCTACAGGCTTTGAGGCAAGACCAAATATAGTAGACTCTCTATTCCTATCAGACAAATCTTTTCGAGCATTATTGCCGAATCCAAATAAATTTTTAAACGGGCTGTTTTGCTCTCGATACGTTCTTTGCATAGTACGTATTTGATCATCTGTATATTCAGATGAAGAATTAGGGTTTGTAACCATAGATATAAAGTCACGAAACTGCCGTGGAGACATATCTAGATAGCTTGCCATATCACCACTTCACCTTGTCTGCCCAGTACGCCGCCGACATTTTGCCTTTGGCAATGTTTTTACCGTGCCGCGCCTTAAATGATGCGCGTTTCTTCTTCATCTTGTCGCTCTCGCCTGCCTTCGGCTTGCCTGCGGTTTTAGCGCCCTGTTGGCCAAACCTGATCGTCTTTACCTTATCTCCGGATTTCGCAACCACGACGTGCGACTTCTTCGGGTGGCTCGGTGTGCGTTTAGGCTTGTTGTAGCCTGAGACGCCGGCGCGTGCTAGGCGTGGATCTTTTTTACTTTTTCTTTCCGCCACTTTTCTTCGCCTTTTTCGCAGTCTTTGCCGCCGCCTTAAATGATTTTGCCGTCGGTGCGCCCTTCGA
>Ga0070750_10000488_pt1 | contig 21926 bp, 30 predicted proteins | sample VirMetDEL_Nov_24_FD_77013 | JGI IMG/M metagenome (GOLD analysis project Ga0070750, IMG submission 77013) | Aqueous microbial communities from the Delaware River and Bay under freshwater to marine salinity gradient to study organic matter... | ecosystem: Environmental > Aquatic > Marine >...
AACTCCGAACTATCAACAAGAAATGATCCCCGAAACTTTGGAACAGAAGATGATAAATCCTTACAGGCAATGTCTTCTGGTATTAATGAGATTCTTTCCGATCCCAGATTGCGCGATTATCCTGAACTAGCAAGAGAACTTCAGATATCAGCTTATGGAACTATAGAGAATGCAAAGATTGATGCGCAGGAAAAGGGAATTATTAAGTTACATGAAGAAGGTAAGTCCGTATTCGATGCATCCTTTGATGCGGCGATTGATTCTGGTAATGCTGATGGAGCAATTCAGATTATGCAAGAATCTCCGTTTCACACAGACGCAGAGAAAACAGAGATGTCTATGCAGGTTCCGGCCATGATTCAATCCAATCAGATTGATGCAATGACCGCTCAATCACCACAGGAAGTTATTGATTTAATTGAGGAACAACGCTCTGGAAAGGCAACTCACTGGGACTCGCTTGATAACGATGCGCTGAAATCAAAGGCGGCATACGCCAAGCAGGAACTAACTTCCAGACAGAATGCGGCTTCTGAATCTCTTAATGATATAAATTCTGAATATCAAAAAATGGAACCAAATGAAAAGATTAATTATCTAAATGAATTGCGATTAAGTAATGGGATTTCACAAAAGGCGTGGGAAGTTGAGACCGACCTTGTTCGTGAGCCAAGAGCAATTGACACAACCAAAGAACATATTAAATCATTTCTTGGTTATCAGAAGGAAATGATGAAGTATCGCAACAACCCAGAAAAGCTTGCTGAAGTTATGTCAAATGCCAACGGAGAACTAATGCCAAGGCAGATGAAAGGTGAGCTTACCAATCTATCGATACAACTACAAGACCCAACCAGTAAGTTTAATAATCCTGTTTTTGGTTATATTAACGAACAGGTTGCGGGGTATATAAAACGATCTGGTGTGCTTTCTGGCTTTAGCGGAGAACTACTTGCAAAGATTCCCGGTGGTTCAGAATATGTTAAGGACTACGATGATTTTGAGAACTCAATACGTGACATGGCAGAGTATGACATTAAACGAGAGATGAATGATTGGATTTCTTCTGAAGAAACATTTCCAACCATGCAAGAAGTTAATCGGAAGCTTTCAGAAGTTGTAACTGGTGTTAATGCTCAATACAACTTAACTGCTGTTCAGGGATATATTAATGAGTTAAATGGAGTTGTGACAGAATCACCATCTGCTGATAAGTTCTTTGGTACAGAGGGGGTTGAGTTTGACTAAGGGTGAATTCAAGTCTGCTATAAAAGAGCGGAATCTCGACCGTCAACAAGCTACCGATTACTATAATAAGTATATCAGTCAGTACGGGGCTTTCGATGATGACCAGCCAAGTGTTCTGTCTATAGATCAAATCAAAGAAGGGATTCCACAGGAAGAAAGAAGTGGATACGAAGCATCCCCAAATCCAAACGAGGATTACGCGAAGCAATCTGTGCATGATTTCATGTCTAAGAATTTCGAGGTTAAAGATTCTTGGGATTCAATACAGATGGGAAGGAAGATGTATAGGGATGATAAGATGTCCTATAGCTCGATACAATCAAACTTAATGTCTGATGTTAAATCCGGCGAAATATCTAACAGAATGAAGTCTGTAGAGTTCTCTGAATATGGAGCAACATCTAAGGTTGAGAAGGATATTCGTTCGTTTCTTGACAGCGGGCCAGTTGAAGCATTTCGGTATGCAACAGAATATCCGGCAAAGGGCTATCTAAAGGCGGCTAGTAGATTAGGAGTTGGTGCGGCTGAACTTTTGCTCCCAAAGAATCTTGAGGAGAAACTTGGAGTAACTAAGGCTAGAGAGGAAATCGGTGTTCTTGAAGAGTATCAGATGGAGGAAATTAACCAGTCGCTGATGGACGGGGATTACAATCGTTTCATGGGACTAAGCGCGGGGCTTGTTGTTGGAGATACAATTGGAAACCTAATACTTATGAAGCAGGGTATTGGGATTGCTAACCGACTCACTGGCGGAAAGATGGCTCTAGCAGCAAAGGGCAAGAAGTGGAAAGAGATTTCAAAGAATGTTGCTCTGAGGTCGTCAGTTATTTCAGGAATGACATTCATTAGTACCGAAGGGTCTGTGAAAGATCGCATTCAATCGGCTTCGTTGACATTTGTTTACATGAATACACCCGTCCTATCAAGCCTGTCAAAGACCAACGCTGGCGCGAAGGCACTTGATTTCGGACTAAACTCTCTCATCTCAGCAACCTATGATCCTGAAAGTGGTTTTTCTCTTGGTGGACAATATGCTGGGCTAAAAGAGGAGGCTAGAAGAGAGGCGGAGGAACTTGGTGATCCTGAGGCATACTGGCCATTGCTGATTGCGAAGACCGTTCCAATTGCCGGGTCTGATGCTGTGTTCTCCTTGTTGTCAAGAAGCGCAAGAGCACAGACAAGAGAAGGCCAACGCTCAGCTAAAGAAGTGTCTGTTGATTATTTCAAGGCTGGAAGTGATGTTGCCTTAGACAAACTAAAAACTAACATGACAGAAAAGTACGGCGATTCATGGATAACCAAGATGGATGATATTGACCGTATTCAGTATGAGAATATTAGACGAATCAATGCTGATTTAGCGGAAGGGAAGTTGCCTCCTGCCCTTGATGAGATTTCTAAGCCAACTGTACGTGTTGATATGGGGCGCATTGGCAAACTTGTGAATGATGAAACTACCGAACGTGAGTGGAGAGATTCAGAAGGAAAGCTCGTAAAAGAAGGCGAGGTAAAAGATGTCGAGAAACTTACAAAGAAATCACAACTAGATGCGGGAGAACGCGTTGCGATTGAAAAGCTGGATTCTGAAAAACCCACTAAAGTCCTATATCACGGAACAAAAGAAGATTTCACAAACTTCAAAGAGTCACTTAAGCCAAAACAAAACGAGATGTTTTCGTTTGGGTTCCATTTCACGGAGAATAGAGATTTCGCAAAGAGATATGGCGACAGGATTGTTGAGGCTGAATTGGACGTTAAAAATCCGCTAGATGTAGAGCAAGTAGTGACTAAGGATAGCGAGCTTGGTCAGTGGCTTAGTCAAATTGCACCAAAAACGCGCTGGTTCCCATCTGAAGGGAAGGAAGCTATTTATCTGAGAAATGGCCTTGACGCACTTCCTCCTGCCAAAATTAAACAGGCACTTATAGATGCTGGATATGACGGGCTAGTTTATAATGCAGAATTCAAAGAAGCAGATGTTAGTGGGTTTCGGATTTTGGAGGAGGGCAAAACTACTATTGCTATACAACCATCTCAAATCAAGGAGGTCAAAGATGCCGTTCAAGAGCGAGAAGCAGAGAAAGTACCTATGGGCGAAGAAGCCGTCCGTGGCGAAGAAGTTCGCAAAGCACAAGACGGTGCTAAACCAGAAGCGGAAAAAATAGTAGAGTTATCAGGCGATGGTGAGAAACTTCTTACAGAAACATTTTCTGAAATATTTAAACAGTCAAAGAAGGCGCAATCCGCAACGCTAAAGAAAGCTGTAGGTGATTTCAAGGATGCTAAGAAACTTGTAAACAGCCTACCGAAAAGCGAGCGCGGTTCCATGATAACTGCGATAGAGCGCGTGGTTGAAGCAAGTGATAAGACAAAGGATAAGCGCGTTGCTGAACTAAACGAAATGGTTGAGAAGTCTCTAGTTGAGATTGAGCGCACAGCTTTGGTTTCTGATATACAGAAAGATCCATCGAAGCACTCTTTTAAAGATGCAAATGGCAAGAAGGTTTCGGGTTCTGTTGCCGCCGAATATGCTGAGGCCGTTCAGGATATGCAGGATATGATTAACACAGATACAAGTCCAAAGTCCGCATGGAGATTGGAGCAACAACGCGAAGCTCTTGAGCGTAACAAAGACATCAAACTTCCACAGTCTGTAATACAGAAGCTACAACAGACGAATGTAAAGGATATCTCGACAGAAGAACTCGCGTCTATTAATAATGAGATTACCCGTCTTAAAACTATCGGGATGACACTTCACAAACAGAGGCAGAGACAACGCAAGTCGGAGATTGAGTCGGTTGTTTCAAAGATCAAATCAACAGCCAAAAACAAGGTTGACACAAGAGAGATTGTTGCAAATGAGAATCAGAAACGGGCTTTTAATGGTACTCGTTATTTGTTTGGCGTAGGTGCATTGCGTCCTTGGAATCTTGTTGATCTTATGGATGGTGGCAAAGCGCGTTATGATGGTGCGGCTTTTGATCTTTTTATTAACAAGGCCAATGATAGATACTCCGATTATCTTACAATGAATGATATTCGTGTTTCTGGCGGAGAAAAGTTTATTCAGAAAAATGGAATGCGCGTAAAGGACTTGGCAATAAGCCACAGCGTAAAGGGTGTTGACAATAGTAAACTAACGCTTGATGAACTTTTGTCTGTATATGGTTCGTCCAAGAACAGGCTTATGCACAACGCCGTTCTTCACGGAAACTTTAAAGGAAATGAAAAGGCGTATTGGGATGCTGTAGAGCAGGTAGAGGCCAATCCTAAGTGGAAGCAATTGGCTGATTATATCATGTATGATTATGATAATAATTACAATCGTGTAAGAAAATCATTTATTAAAAATGAGAATAAGATTCTTGGGAACGAGGAAAACTATATCCCAATGGAGCGTATCGGAATAGAGAAACCGCTTTCTATGGACGAATTGCATGATGCAATGGTAAAGCGAGATGATACATCCAAAACATTGCCCGGAAACAAATTCACTATTGATCGCGTTAGCATCCCAGATTCTATGCAGAACTCGGTAAAACTTGGTCTGTTTGAGCAATGGGAAAGAACGGTAGGAAATCAGGAGCGTTATATTAATATGTTCGATCAGGTTAGCCGGATGAACTCTGTCCTCGGTGATGGTGAGCTTCGTGACCAACTAAAGCGTTCCTATGGAAATGATTACGTAAAAAGCCTTGAGGGCTATGCGAAGGCATACGGCAATCCAATGAGCCTGTATGATATTTCAACTGCGGCAAGAGGTTCTCGGATGCTCAGAAAGAACTTTGCCACTGGCGTTCTGGCGTATAACTTCCTCACTATGAGCAAGCAGGTTCCATCATTGTTGCTTTATATGGGGCAGGGTGGTGGTAGAAACATGCTTACATCTATCGATGATTTTAATGGTAGTTGGGAAGTTCGCAATGGAAGGCCGACTAATAAACTAATTGATTTCGTTGAAAGCAAAGATCCGCAGGTTAAACATGCACACATTGAGCGTGAGTTAGGCGAATTAAAGAACACCAACAAAACACAATATGAGAAAATTGTTGGTAAGATTGGCAATGATGGAATGAAGGGTATTGTGGCTCTTGATAAAATGGTAAGAACAATTGGATGGTATTCTGTTTACTTAAAAGGAATTGAGAGCGGAAAGTCTGAGGCCGATGCAATCAAGTCTGCGCGTGATGCCACAATGAGAACACAACCAGCAGCTTCGGCAAAGGATTTGCCCGATCTGTACAAAGGCGATGAGTTTAAGAACTGGTTCCTCATGTTCTCCAACCAGATCAATCAGATTTATAACATTGCATCTTATCAACTTCCAAGAAAGGTTCTTGACGGAAATCAGGGTGAAGCCTTGGCTATTGCGAGTGGATTAATTATGAATGCAATGGCAATTCATGTGCTTACACATAAGGACATTCCTGATACAGATTCAGAGATTAAGCAGATGCTTCTTGAGAATACTGCTGGAAAGGCTCCGATGATAGGGTCAACAATTACTTCGGCAATGAATGGTTATGATTCAGAAAATCCTGTAATATCGTTGCTATCCGGGTCAACACAGAAAGCTTGGAAGGCTTTTGAGTCCGGTGATGATGATGCCTATAAAGATGCACTTGGAACAATCGTCAGAAATCTTGGCACAGCATCCGGCGTTCCTGTTTATGGGCCGAAGAGAATATTAAATGCTGTTAATAGTGGTGATCCAATGGAGCTTGTTGGTGGCGGGAAAGATAAGAAATAGTTTAATCTTGACAAATATGTAACAAAACGCATTAATGGCGTGAAGGAGATTGGTAATGAAATTTGCAAGCAGAAAGTTCATAATCGCCCTTGCCCTAACAGGTTGTGCAACTTGGTTAGGTGGTTCCGGGGTGATGGACGGTAATAACATTATGGTAGTTTTTTCAATTGTTGGTGGCGGATATGGCTTCGCTAATGTACTGGATAAGAAGAACGGAGGTGAAGGATGATTAAATTATGTGTATTTCTCGTGTTGGTTGCAGGGTTGGTACGGGCGGACGCTCCGTATAGCATCACTGTAGGAACAAACAGCACTCAGCTAGTGGCTCGTAAGCCCTTGCAGAACATTGATGACTGGGCAGCTTCAACTGCTTATGCTCAAGGTGCGGTGGTTAAGAACGGTCTGTACTACTACTTCGCTACAGCGGGTGGTACAAGCTCCACCAATGCCCCCACAGCAACGACGGGCAGTGTAACCGATGGTACGGTCACATGGCAGGAGACAGACGCTAGAAAGCGCAATGGTGTGGTTATAAGCGTACAGACCTCAGGCGGGAAGGCCAACCTTTCTTTCGGAACTGACAACGCAACTACGAACACATCCTTCCGGCTTGTTGGTGAGGGACATGCTATTATGTTCAGTACTGACGATCAGTATCAGTCTGAGATTCAGGCCATCAGTGCAGATGGAAGTGATGTTGTCTTAGGCATTCAGGAACTATAATGCGTTGGTTGTTCTCAATCCTTCTTGCCGTAAGCGCGTCGTGCTATGGTGTCACAGTTGGCGGGGGTTCTCCTTGGAGTGAGAGCGTCCCGCTTACTGTTAAGGGTGATAGTGTCGTTAGCGTGGTAAACTCTACAACCAACCTCCTTAGTGGTGGTGGCGTGTTTACAGGTGGTTGGGATGACACACTATATTACTCTTCAATTATTGTCTCGCTTCGTTCAGATGTCAGTAGCGCAACGAATGGGTTTGTGGCTGAGTTTAGTGACGACCAGACCTATGTAGTCTCTGATGACACCTACACATTGCTTGGCGATGGCGGGAAGACATACTCGTTTCAACCATCTGCTCGCTATTTCAGGATTGTCTACACCAATGGTGTGTCAGCACAAGGGGAGTTTCTTGTCTCAACACAACTAAAGCAAGGGTATGTTAAGCCATCGTCGCATCGCATTGGGGATGAGATTGTTGGTGAGGATGATGCGGAGTTGGTTAAGGCGGCTCTTACGGGACAGGATCACAATGGACACTGGCATAATGTAAGAACAACTCACGACGGTGATTTACTTGTAAGCGATACATCGAGCGGTCTATCCATTGCAAGAGGGGATGTTGAGGGTCAATCCTTCGTCCACAAGTTTGGCAATGCGCCTGACTTCGATTTTGGCGACAACCCTGTAACTATATGGGATGGAGCTAATGCTGCTGATATCAACGTTATGCAGTATGTATATTCTACCACCAATGCGATTGATAGCATCTCGTCCTCCTCCACCTCTGACGTAATCGCCATTGAGATTCAGGGGGTTGATGCTGACTTTAACATCATCGTCCAAACCAATAGCCTTGCCGGACAAACTCGCGTTGCCATGACCACTCCACTCTATCGGGTATTTAGATGCAGAAACATAGGGGCTACAAGTATTGTTGGTAGCTTCTATTGTTACGAGAACACAGCATTAAACCTTGGTACACCAGTTGATACATCAAAGATTCGAGCCGCTATTGATGATGGCAACAACCAGACCGAGATGGCAGTTTACACGGTTCCTGCTGGAAAGACGGGATACATGAGAGATTGGTATGCTTCTATAGCAGGCGGCAACAAGACATCTAACTACATCATGGAACTTTATGCCCGCCCACCCGGACAGGTTTTCCAGCTCAAGCACAAGTGGGCAATCGCAGACAGCGGCACTAGCATGGTTCAGTTTAAGTTTGAGGAACCTGAGATTTTTGCAGAGGGTACGGATATAGAGTTGCGCGTAAGTGCTACATCATCGGGCGTTACAGCGGCTTCGATAAGTGCTGGTTTTGACATAGTGTTAGTTGACGATTAGGAGAAAGTTATATGAAAAAATTAATTACTGGAATTTTATTGGTTGCAGGATTCGCATACTCGGCCTCTGTTACTACACCTCCGGGTGTGCAGATTGTCGGAACTCCACAGGATAATAACGTCCTCGTCTATAGTGGCGGGACTCTTACGGATTCAGGCGTTGCCCCTACGAACTTAGTTAGCGTGACAAACTTAACTGCTGATATTGAGGAACTACAGTCTGGTGCTATTGATGCAGATGTATGGGCGGCGGTTAGTAATACAGCTTATCAGGCTTTGGCTCCGGCCTACTATCCACAAAACACAGTCAACGCCCGCGACGAAATCGAACTATATATATTGGGAGGTCAGTCCAATATGGAAGGTCAGCCAATGGGATTCGGTGATTTAAGTTTACGTTTGCAAAGTAACCAACCCGACGCGTTATTTTGGGTTTATTCCAGTGTGGCGGGGTTACAAATCGACAGTACGAATGTTTTTCCGAAAACTTCCGACTACTGGGGAACGGAAATTGTGATGGCGGATGAACTTTTGCGGACACGCTCTAAGGTGGCATTTGCGAAAGGTGCAAAGGCGGGAACCGATTTAGATGATTGGCTTTTGACAGGGGTTGCACCTTATGTTGGATTGAAAGACCGAATCAACAATGCAAAAACCAATTTAGGTGATATGGGTTACAACGTAAATGTTCATTCTCTAACTTGGATGCAGGGCGAAACAGACGCGACGACAGAAGGAACCGCGACTAATTATTATGCAAACTTTTTAACATTTATTGATAACCTGAAAACGGACTGTGGCTTTGATGAATTGGAAGTCAATCTTTGCCGTATATCAGGAACCGCTTTAAATGTTACAAACCGCCCCTATTTTCAAACTGTTTACGACGCTCAAACCGATCTTGCAACGTCGAATAGTTGGATTAATTTAGTCGATACGGATGCTTTAAGTGTAGGAGCTGACGGAATCCATTTTGACGCGGCAGGTATTATAGATTTGTCTTATTTAGTATTGGATTCGATCTATGAAAACTCGCCTACGTTGGACGTAAACGGATATTTTACAGCGAATACCTATGGAAACTTGCACCATCAACCCACTGACGGGCTTTTTGCGTTTTGGGATTTTGAAAATGGCGATTGGGTTGATGCAACTTCTATCACAAATATTACCGTGGCCTTTGTCAGCACAGAGGCGGTCACCAATGACTATCCAAGGCATATAACCGCAAAAACGGCGGGTGGTGATTCTATAGAGGCGCGTATAACGGGGAGCACTTTCCCTTATAGTCCAGAATTTACATATTCCTTTTGGATGGATGCGGATGGTACGCAACCCGACACGAGTTGGTTTATGCTTGCGGGTAACGAAGTACGTATGTGGGCGCAAACTGGATATATTCAATTTAGGATTTATCATAGTGGAGGAGCCCAAGACAATACACAATACGCCTATGATTTTAATAATTTCTCTGGAATGGTAACCTTTAGCTATAGTACCGCGGGAAAGTTTATTTATATCAACGGGAAGTTAGTCAAGTCAGACTCTTATGCAGGGGTATTGGACGATACTAGTCCGGCCAACGTGGAACTAGTCAGTAACAATAGTAGCACTCAGTATTTTAATGCGGAATGGGATAATATATCTTTCTACAATCGGGCGTTAAGTGGGGCTGAAATTTGGGCGATGTATAGCGCACAAGCACGAGGTGAACGGCCTTTATTGCCTTCGGTTGTGGGGTTACCCAAACAGGCGGCGAATGCCGACACAAGTGGAAACAATGCCGCAGCCAATGAAACCGAAATTAATGAAATTAAGCAAACCCTACGGGCTTTAAATTTAATGGATTAATATGTTTGAAAATCTGTTTACAACTAAATATTCCCTAAACTCTAACGGAGTGAAAAAAATATTATGGCTTTATAATCGAGCACTTTCTTCGACTGAAATTAGGGATTTGGCAAAATGACGCACGAACCAACAGACGAGCCTTTGTTCACCGATTATATCGGGAAATGGCATTGGAGTGTTGCCTTCGGGCTTCCGTTTGCGGTGCTGGTCGGGTTGATCTGCCTCGCCGTGAGGTGGATGGCATGAAACTCCTCGCCGCCATCCTGATATTCGCCCTGTGCCTACTTTGCTTGGCGCATGGTGAGATTAGCATTGCTACAGAGCCAGTTGTATATATTAATCTTCCGTCAACCAACGAGGTTTATGAGGTTCAGTTAAATGATGATCTGGTTAATGGTGAATGGAAGGTTATGGCAGAAGTTCATCCAACAACAACCAATGAGAAGTATAAGGTTATACTAATGTTTGATGTTCCAGACCAGTTATATTACAGACTTAAATCTGGTTCGTTTGCATATCCGCCCGAACCACTTAATGTTTCCACGAACGGAGGGTCTACCAATGCGCCACCACCTTGTCCTTAGTCTTTTGTTTATTATCGTCCCAATGCTTTCTTCCGCCGGATGGAGGGAAGATGGTACTGTATATCTGATTGCCTATGGTTCTAGTGTGCCAGCCACAACAAATGACCCTGTTGTTCTCAGCGGTTCGATGCCCGATTACTATGTTTATGCACCAACTACAGTGCCAGAATCCTTTGCCGCCTATGCACCGCCTGTTTCAAATGACTTGGTTGCTGTTGATGGAACGCCTGAGATTTCAGAGTGGATCAAAAGCAACGAACCTGATGATACATTCTCTCTCGTGGGAGAAACGCTTTCCGACGGCCTAGAAGGGGCTGACACGCGCTTCGTCGTCTATGCTAGTGGTTATACCAATGATGTGCTGATTCAACGCCTAGACGGACAGCAGGCGGCTTTAACGCTCCCGTCTGATCTTCCTGCTGACAGCATGTATATTATGTGGCCAAGAAACAATTCAGGCTATGGAACTCCGGTGGCAATCAACAAGACTGAATCGTGGTGGGTTACGGATCGTGTCTCGACAGGAGAAACCTTCACTGTGTATGGGAGGAATCTTGCTCTTGGTGGCGGGTCAACCTATCTGTGGTGCGAGGAAGAAAGCGAGTGGGTTACTAACACAACAGGAAACGCCTATGCTGCCGACTTTGTTCTTCCTACTGACTGGACGAACGGAACCAAGACCTTATGGGCGCACAACGGAACAGGCAAGGAGTATGGATGGGCAGATAGCGTTACTCTAACGGTTGAGGCTCCTGTTGTATGGAGTGGTATCACCACTAACGTGACAGCCTTTGGTGCGGTTGGTGATGGGGTTACGGATGATACGACGGCTATCAATGCGGCTCTTACGGCTGTGTCCGGTCTTACAAGACCAACTGTTTTCTTCCCGGCGGGAACATATGCTATCAGCAGTTCCATAACTGGTTCAAAAAATGACATGCGCTTGCTTGGCGATACGATGGACACAACAATCTTAACTGCACACACTTCTTTTTCCGGTGGCAATCTGTTCAATATATCAGGACAGACGGAGGCATTGAAGTTCCAGAACATGACAATCTCATCTGGAACGAACATGACTGATATCACGCCCTACTTCAGTATGCAGAGTGCGACAGATGTAGAGTTTGAATCGGTGCATTTTACTGTGCTGGATCATCCCGTTCACACCTATGATGACCAGAACGGAATGGAGTTTCTTGGTTCAAGCCACTTCACATTTGATAGTTGCAAGTTCACCATGGGGTCGTTGGTTAATATGAAGAACTCGTTACAAGCCGTATTTACCAACTGCGACTTCTACGGTTTGAATGACAACCAGATTCTTTTAAATGCAGGTGCTTCAGAGCAGTTCCGAGTTGTTGGATGTACGGGCAACAACTATGACAACAGCGACAGCGGAGACAATCATGGATGGGCGCAGGGTCGTTTCTTCCATGCAAGTGGTTCGGGCGGAAGATTGGGAGATGTTTACTTTGCCGACAATGCTACGGTTGACCTGACGGTTAGGACGGGATATGCAAACCAGAACACGGGGGAGCAATATCTTACCGACCTTAGTAAGACATGGTTCCGTGGAACAGCAACCTCTGCAACAACAAATACGGTTACATTCTCTGATATACCAACGTCTTATGACAGGGTTAGTGTTGCCATTGTGAGCGGAAGAGGAAAGGGTCAGTATCGTGATATTGTTTCTATGGATGCTGGCACAGAAACTATTACTGTGGAAAAGAACTGGAACGTAATTCCTGACACGAATAGCGTTATCATGGTTGGTACGTGGCCAATTCGTCACGCCGTATATAACAACAGCTTCGATGGAACCGACATTGCCGCAACAACAGACACTAAGAGCACGACTGGCGTTATGTTCTACGGTTCCGGTCTTGATCTTGCGGTCGAGAACAACACATTCCATCAACTGAAGTTCGGCATTCAGATTGCCAAGTTGCAGGGAACCATTGGTGCTGACATTGTTGATAGACCAATCTTCTTCACCTACGTAAACAGCAACTCCATGACGCGAGTTCGCAGAGCAATCAATTTCCTATTAACAAATTACGGTGGTGTCCCAACATTCAGCGATAACCCGATTCTTGGAAACGTCTTCCGTAACACGACTATTAGCAACACGTTAGAGTATGCTATATGGCACAGGGCAAACACCTCTGATATGAATGATACACCGATTGACTTGACGATTTACGACAAGAACCGGATCGAGGATTGGACTGGCTACTTCATTGACAGGAATCAAGCGGGCAAGAACCCGATCCAGAACAACACTATCTATGTTGGCAATACATTCTTGGCTTCAGGTGGTAACGGAATCAGCATTGAGCCTGACGACAGCCCCGCCTTTCACAACAATACATGGACGGGGTTCACCTCTGACTATGTAACCTCCCCTCCGGGTGCGGTGCTTGAACTCCCTGTGCGTGTAATTCAAATGGAAGATGGCGACGTTGGCGGAAGCTTTACGTTGTTCAATAGCGGAACTTCCAGCTTGAGTTGGACGGCAAACGAGTCAAGTTCGTGGCTGACACTTACCAAGTCTAGCGGAACGATTGCAGATGAAACAGCAACTGATTCGATGACATTCACTGTATCAGGAACAGCGGCAGATTCAGTAATCAATATTGTAGTTGGTGGTGTGACCAATAGCGTAACAGTATTAGCACCGTTATAACAGGAGAGGGCTTATGAATATGAACGACCAAGAGAAAAAGATTCTAACTGAAACGCATCTTATGTGTACCGAGATGTATAAAGTCTTGAAAGGGAACGGAAGGCCGGGGTTGGAGTCTAGGGTTGTCACAATCGAGGCTGACCTGAAGAACCACACTAAGCCTACACAGTGGCCAGCAATGTTATCGGCTGGCGTTGCCTTTGTGATGATGCTGTTCACGATCTATATAAGCCGATGAAGTTTGTTTATCTAGCGGCTGTTATGTTGACTGTAGTTATAGTCTATGTTATTATCTGCGTTTCACTTGCACAATCTGCACGTCTATTTATGGAGGGTTAAAATGGAAGATGCTTTACTAGAGTATACGCAGGAAATCAGTGTATCACCACACATCAATGACAGCGGGATGCTGGGCTTTGGATTGTTTGGCTCGCTGGTTGCAACGGTTGTGCTGTTCTACATCATCGCCTATGTCATTGGCGGGTTCGCAAGTCTGAAGCGCAAGGAAGGCTGGTTAACCCCTAATAAGCAATGGCTTATGAAAGTGCTGAAGGCAAATGTCTACGCTGTACGTGCTGTGATGGGGATGAATCCACCACGGTTTGTTGTCAGGAATGACAGTGAGATTGGGACGCTTACGGATGAAGAGGTTGAGGATTGCTTGCGGTATGCACGACTCACTATGAAGGGCTTGGACATCACGTTTAAGAGTGCGTACAGGAGCCGTTCGTTTGACTGCGAGAACTTTGCCATGCTCTTTGCTTCTCTCGCTGCTCACAGGGGCGCTACGTTCGTTCCTGAGGGCAAGGGCGTTCCAATTGGGATCTTTGCCTACACCAAGAAGAGTGGGCAGGGGCATGTGTGTGTACAGGCTAACGGCAGATTCTACGAGCCATACCCAAACTACGAAGAGGAACTTATGCTCACCAACGGAGAAAAGGAATCATGCGATTTGGATCTCATGTGATATACCCTAATGGGTGTAACATGGCTTAATGGTTAAGAAACATACCCGAAGGGGTTTACTGGAGAAGGCAATGCTGTTTAGATATTATGTAACAAAACACCTTCACTTATTAATATGTGTAGTGCTTTTGTCTGGTTGCTCAACACTCAACTCCGTACGCAAGACAATCTTTGCAGACGAAGGGATTGACGGCAAGGACAAGATTGAGTATGCCAAGGTGATCGAGGAGAAGGAAGCGGAGTTTCGGGAGTATAGGGAAACCAACCGTTCGTTCATGCCTTTCCACTATGCGGGGATTATGATGGTAATCGCCGGGTTCTTATGTGCAGCTTTCGGCACACAGGACATCAAGGACGAGGGGATTATGGGAGTTGGCATGGGGTTTGGGCTAAGTGCTTGGGCTTTGATTGCTCCTAGACATCCTGATATTGTCGGATTTGCGTTCTTCCTGTTCATGGTTGCCGGGATTGTTCTTGTGTTTTACTACCGTCGCAGAGAGAGCTAAATATTATTTCATTATTTTCTCCTTGCCCAATTTATGGTTACCGTTCGGTAAAAATACGTACCATAAGTGCTTCGTAAAGAAAAACTGTTACCGTTCGGTCAGAAAAAAGCACCCATAATTTCTGACAAAACCTATTACCGTTTTGTCACAAAAAGTACCCATGATTTGTGACAAAACCTAGTCATTATTCATCCCCAAAATACTGATCCCACAGGTGCTCAGAATACATAGAGCACACGGCTGGCTTTAATATTTGCTCAACGAAATCCTGAAATACAATGGTATCTTCTGTTTCTGCTGAATAAGAAACCTCTGAATCTTCAACGGTTACTTTCATTGTCCACCTCCGACAGCATCGAGCAGCTCGTAGTAAGCCTGATGCAACGTTATAACATCCATGCCGAACTCTGTATTAACCTTGTCGGCAACCTCACGAACCATCCGCACCTTCTCTTCGTTTATATACATATCAGAGAGGGTTGTCAAGTCGTCCTCGCTAAGATTCTTTAGTGTGACTTCTGCGTTCATTTGTTTTCTCCTAGTTATAGATGTTTACGTTCAGACCTTCGCGCTCTTCTTTTGCGAACACATTAATTCTTCCGCGAGTCTCAGCACCACAGTTCTTGCAACGATACTTCTGGAATTTAGAAACCTGCGTGTAGGCATATCCATTCCTTGTGAACTCAGTGCATCCGCAACGGCAAGTATGGCCTTCTGCATCCGTGTACAGGTTGAAGTTAGGGTGACGGTCGTCCCATGCTGAAAGCTTCTCGTAAAGTTCCTCAAGAGACAACACATCATACTTGTTATACTTCTCCATCTCAGCCCACGCTTCTGGGTTGTCGGCAAGACACTCCTTCCACAGCTCAAACCCAGCAAAGTTGCCATGCTTCAGCTTCTTATATTTTGTGCATAGCTTATCTGTCATATACTCAAGCTTGTTGCTGGTGAACCCAAAGATTCTCTTGGCAATAACCAGCGTGTCGATATGTTTAAAAGCAGACGGAGGTTGGAATCCGTTGATAACGAACCGGGCGTTTAGCTTCTTAACATCAAACTTCTTTCCATTCTGAGTAACAACAATATCAGCATCGTTAAGCAGGTTCCATATCCCAGATAGGATTGAGTGGTCGCGGTGTCCCTTGGTGGTGTCATCGATAACTCCACGCAGGTCTTCGTACATAACTCCGTCAATCCCAAGCCACTTGGCCGCATAGGACATAACAAACCAATCTTCCTTGATCTGATTAAGCCCCACGTTCTGTTGCCACAACCCCCAGACTCTGGCGAGAACCGGAGATGTTTCGATATCAAAGACGAGAACCTTTGGTAGGTGCGCGGGTCGCCCGTCAACACAGATTTTCTTAACCGTTGCTTCGTAGGCTCTTATAGACCGCTTCAATGACTCCTCAGACACGTCGAACTCAAGCGACGCTTCGTATGTTCCAACTGCTTTCGCTCTTGCCGCCATCTTCTTTGATCTTTTGAATCCTGCTGCCATGTTTAATCTCCTTGTTGTAGAATCTCTTGTTCGTACTGCTCCGTCAACCCTGCATTAGCCAGACTGTTCGTGTGCTTAATCCGGCTGTGGAACTTCGGACACTTCCTTGCGCAACACTGACACCCTGTTAGCTTGCACTTGTCAACCTTAGTGACCTTCTCTCCGTGAACCTTGCTCAATCCGTTCACCAAGAAGATTCCGTCCTGCTCGCATAACTTACGTTCTGTTTTATAGTCTGTCATTTCCTCTCCTCCTCATAATATACAGGCAACCCAAGTTCAACAGCAAGGTCATGCTCCTCATTCGCCCCCTGCGACTCCTCCCACCCACTCAACATAAACAGGAAGTCCGCGCTCTTACGAATCATAGCCTTGTCTAGGTCAAGAACCTCACGATACTTTTCCTCAGAGAAAACCCACCCGTTGAACATCCGTAGGCAATCCATCTCCGCCGGGTTGATAACCTTGTATCCGTTTTTCTGGAACTCGTGTTGCCAGTAGAAGAACTCAACGAAGTTCATGCAGTGCTTCCCGCGCATTGGGCCAGCTATATAAACTGTTTTTCCTATAAGGGTTTTCATTGGTTCTCTCCATGTTTATCAACAACCTTCTCCCACAGGCTCGCATACCCCTGAATGTCCTCAAAGTTATCCGTGTGCATTGGGTTCTCCGCAGCTCTTGAGAGTTTGTCCAGAATCATGTAGGTGATGTGGCGTAGGCATTGCTCAAGTTCCGGGTCGATTGATGGTGCATCGAACCGCCGTGAAGTCCATGCGTCAAACATGCTCTGCGTACATTGGAAGTGATCGTAAGGGTGTCCGTAGTTCTTGCCGCGCTCTGTTGTTAAATCATTGGTTTTCATTTAAACGTCCTTTTCTTGTGGGAATACACTAACGTTAGACTCTCCGTATAAAATAAGTTCATCAAACATTTCAGCAACCTTCTGTTCGTCCACTTGTGCGGCGACAATCCTTCTTACTTTCCTTCTGTATGTATCAATCTCCTTCCACTGAGGTTTGGTCAAGGTTCTTTTAGGGTTTTTATAAGTCAAATCAAACCAGTATTTCATTTGAACGTCCTTTTCTTGTGGCATTCAACACACAGCACCCGCATCTCACCATACATTAGGTCGTGATAATACTTGTGCAAGGCTTCTGATGGGTTCTGCATTGGTGTGATCCCGTCGATGTGGTCAATTTCAAACACTGATCTTTCCCGCTTCTCAAGGGAACCGTCTTTCTTTGTACGCTTTGCTTTCTGTGTAACTCCCATAACCCTGCTACAATCCGAGCAATCAACAACAAACCATCCCCTTCCTGTTGCCGGGTTAATGTCCTTACGTCTAACGGAACGGATGAAAATCTTTCTTGATGTGTTCCGCCAGAGCTGACGCAGGGAAGATTTAAGTTCGGAGTTCATCTTTCCGTCTGTGATTCCTAATTTTGGATTAATCTCTCCGCGCTTTCCCATTTCAAGAACCTCCGCTTAACCACACATGGCCGTAGAAGCTCTGTGTGTATGCCGTGAGTAGCTTTCCAGCCACGAAGCCAGGTCTAACCCCTCCTCGTTGGCAACGAGCCTAGAAAGCTCCAGAATTGCCGAGTCAATCTTGTTGAAGAATCTGTACTTTGTCGGTTTGGACTTGTCGAACAGGACATAATTGCTGTCGTCAAGAATTGCAACAACCCATTGCTTGTCTGTGTAAAGTTCTTTCATGGTTATTCCTTGTGTAAAATTGGAGCGACTTTAATGCACGATGGCCGCTAGCACCGGGCGTTATAACCCGCATTAATGGGCAACCAAACTAAAAGGGGATTTCCTCGTCAACGTCAACTTCAGGTTCTTCTTCCTGAGTCTCGACAACAGCAGAAGGTGTCTTGCGAGCAGAGAAAAACTCCTGCAACTCAGCATCAGCACCATCAGCAAGCCGTTCTTCTGACTCTGAAAGATCAATCTGCTTAAAGGATGGCTTCATATACTTAATCATCTTATTGATCTGAACTTCTTCCGGCTCGCCAACCTCAACAGCCCAATCGTCCTTAACACCAACCTCAATCCATTCGGACATTGCTGCTCCACCAAGATCAAGCTTAACAATCGAACCATCTGGAATGCCATTAACTTCACCAAGCAGGAGGGCATAGACAACCTTGTGGTACTTAACGCCCATTGCCTTCATCTCATCCTTGATGTCCTTGTACGCCCCCTCCTTGATGAGTCGGGACTTGCCATCCTTCCATGCAAATACCTGCAATGGAGCGGCTGAGATGTTGTGTGTTTCGTGCGAACGGCATGAACCAAGCTCCTTTACCCACCCTGAGAGGTTTGAGAGTTGGTCAAGCACAGCGAACCGGATCTTATCAGTAAGGACAATCTTCTCCTTGTTGACAGAATCCCATGCTGTGAAATTACCATCCATAGCCGACCACTCAAACGTGGCTACAGCCGGATTACTTACATTGTTACTAGGTTTAGTCCTGCTCATTTTGAATCTCCTTTGATATGTCTTAACAAATTGCCCCAGAAAATCACAACATAGCTGCCCATGAATTTCTTCCCTGTTGCCTTAACTCCAACTTCCTTGCTCCACCGGGACAGGAGGGAAGGGGAAATTCGTGCCGGATCAAAGGCCACTCCAATCTTCCCGTCCTTGTGGGCTTGTCTTAATTCTGCCGTTGCTGTCATTTATGCTCCTTCGTTGTTATGTAGAGTAACCTATAATAATTTTGAATGTATGTCAACTTTAATTTACCAAATCTGCACAACCTTTGGAGCAATAAACAACTCCGTGTGTTTTATAATGCGATGGATCATACAGATCATGTACTAGAGAGGAGCATCCGGGGCAAATGAAATCGTAGTTGTACAATTCATTACCATCCTCAGCAACCATTTCAACTTTAATCTTTTCCATTTAGTTCTCCTTCCAGAATACACACTTGTCTAAGTCACACTCAAGCCGCATCGTTGCGACACCACCATGATTATTCTTCAGGCAATCAAACCTCCGCGTTGTCATCTTACCTGTGTCGTCGAAGTTCTGCTCGCCAACCCCGTCGCTCTGCAACGCATACACAATACGGCTGTCTGAGATGATGTTCCCCGAACCCCTGATGTTATTAAGACTGATAAGCTCGCCTTCAGGGATTTTGGTCAAGTGATGCACCACAACGCCAGCAACCTTATGCTTCTTGCATGTATTCTTGATGGCCTGAGAGGTCTCCTCATCAAAACCCACATCATTATACTTGCCACTTGGCTTTAGGAAGTCCTTAGCTCCATCGATAAAGACCCCCTTAATCCCATGCTTCCGCTTGTAGGTTGCTACAATCTGAGAAAGCTGCGACGGTTTAATCGAACCCTCATGGAAGTGGACGGGATACTTACTAACCTCGTCAAGGCAACGACTTGCAAGAGCAATCTCCTTGTCTGTAACAGGCAACCACTCCCGCTTGCCACCAAAGAACTTCCACTCCCCGCCGTTCTCAATCTTGCGCCACTTGTATTTGCCAAGGTTCGCCGCCATACGGGTTATAGTCACATCATATTCATCCTCAAATGGGAAGACAAGGACGGGGAAATTGTTTTGCCCAAGGTGATTGTACCATTGCGAAAGAAACATGCTCTTACCACCACCACTACGCCCGGTTAGAACTGCTGGCATTCCAAGACGAACCCCGCCTGTATGCAGGTCGAAATCAGGGAAGGGTGTAGGCATCGATTTAATCCGCCCTTCCTTGGCCTCTGACCACGATTCTTTGATCTCATCTATACCATGAGCCTCCTGACGGTGCAACGCGGCGAGAGAACCCATTACGTCGTCTGCCGAACTCTCACCTGCTTGAGCCTTGATTATCGCATTGCCAAGAATCTCAAGTTCAGTTCTAAGCTTCTTCTTTGCCTCAACGATTCCGCAGTAGTGCTCAATATGTGCGGCAACTAACGCGCTGTCCTGTAGTTCAACCAGATAATCATACCCGCCAACCGTGTCAATCTCACCACGCCCCTTCAACCAATCCCCAATCGTGAGTGCATCCATTGGTTTCCCTGACTGCGACATCTCAACCATGCTTGCGAAAAGGACTTGGTGACGGCGATCATAGAATGAATCGGCATCAACTGTAACCCGGTCAAGAGAGGATGGGTCTAGCAGAACCGACCCAAGAACCCCCTTCTCTGCCTCATCTGAGTGTGGCACATTTCTTAATTCCATAATAATCCTTATTGTTGTAATATGTGTAAAGTTTTACACTAATGTTCTTTTTGTATGGCATACGTTTATTTAGCGTCCTTATTGTTTCCGCATATACGCTTGTTGGGTAGCTTTTCATAGTACCCTTTTTTTAATTCAACGCTCCCAGAGCAGTCCTGATCATCCCACACAATAATGTTTCTGTGAGGGCGTTTTGCGTCCACCCGAAGCACCGTCCCTTTTGCCTTGCCTTTGTAGATGAATCGATCCCCAGCTTCCCAACCAGAAAATGGAATCGACTCGGACAACGCGCTTTTTTCTTCAATCATTTTTCACCTCGCAATTCATTTTATCGTTGGGTTTCCAGTGAGTCACAACATCCCAGTCCCCACCAATACCCCAATAGCTTCGATGTACTTTTTTGAAAAACAGCGTTTCAGTTTCTTCAGTTGTGACTTTCGCTGATCCACGGTTAATCATAACCCGGTACTTTCCGCTTTCTTTTGGGAGTTGTTCTTCAACCGAAACCCAACCAGTGCATTCAGATTTACCGGAAACCGCCCGATTTTCTTCCGCACATTTAGCAACATCTTTTGGGGTGTGTCTGAGTAACATAATCATTCTCCTTCGTTTGTTTCCGGCAACTGATGCAGGTCGTTCGCTAATGCGGTTTCAATTGCTTCCTCACGCGTTAGACAGAATTTAGTCTCAGGTTTTCTGCCTCGCTTATTTTTGTCCTTCCACAAACAACATTCATAGGAATTTGTCATGTTCGGGCTTATGTACCAACGGTATGTGATTAGACCATCCTGATAAGTAAATTTGGTTGTGTGGATAAATACGTCCCCAACCTTCTTGCTTTGTTTTTCTGAATAAGTTCCATAGTTCATTCAATGCTCTCCATTTAATAGCGAACCAGAACATTGAAGCTATTCCGGTAACGCTTGTTTCTTTGTGCCGTCCATCAATCGCGGAAAGCCTCATGCGTAACGTTCAATTCCTTCATGGCCGCATCAATGGCTTCCCGTGGATTTTGGAAATATCTGCTCTCCTCAAAATCAACTGCCCATCCTTGCGTTGCGACATTGTAGCTCACGCCTGATTGCTGATCCTGAAGCCAATTCATCCGGTCATAGTCACTCTGAAGAATTGCTTCCGCTTTCGCCGGACCAGTCGCACAAATCATTGGCCCATGCTCTGGTAGTTCATCCAAAGCGTTCAAGGCTTCCTCAAGTTGCATCAAGGAAGCCTCGTCGATCTTAAATTCCTCACCTTCCTGGCAACAATCATCGCATAAGCTGTGGGCGGCACGCGCTACAGCAATTAACAACGCCGGAACAGAACCAGCCGTTTGAGATTTACCGGAAATGTCGCGCAATCTACGTCTAGTGAGAGCCTTTTCTCGATTGGTGCATAGGTTGCATTTCCCGTTTGTGTGGCGAACTACCATCTTGTGATCCCCGCAGTATTTCTCTTCAATCATTGTTTTCCTCCAGCATTTCCGGCAACTCAACTCAATTGTTAGGGCTTCAATAAGGTGAGGTTTGATTTGTGGAACCACTTCAACGCCTT
>Ga0070750_10000490_pt1 | contig 21914 bp, 10 predicted proteins | sample VirMetDEL_Nov_24_FD_77013 | JGI IMG/M metagenome (GOLD analysis project Ga0070750, IMG submission 77013) | Aqueous microbial communities from the Delaware River and Bay under freshwater to marine salinity gradient to study organic matter... | ecosystem: Environmental > Aquatic > Marine >...
GGAGCTGGTACTGAAGGTTTATTTGCAGCAATCAGAACTAGAGGTAATGTTTTAACTACAGGTATGACTGGAACAGCTTCAAACGACTTGTTAACTTTTGATGAGATTTTAAAGAAATTTGATGCTCAAGGAGCAATTGAAGAAAACATGCTTTTCTTAAATAGAGATTACTCTTTAAAGTTTGACGATATGTTAGCTGCAGTTGGTGGAAACGCTGGATCTGGATTTGGTTTATTCAACAACTCAGAAGATATGGCATTAAACTTAGGTTTCACTGGATTTAGAAGAGGTTCTTATGACTTCTATAAGTCTGACTGGAAATACCTAAACGATGTTTCAACAAGAGGAACAATCAGTGATATCAGTGGGGTTATTATTCCTGCAGGTACTTCAAATGTTTACGACCAACAATTAGGTAGAAACATTAGAAGACCATTCTTACATGTACGTTATAGAGCTTCTCAAGCTGATAACAGAAAAATGAAGACTTGGTTAACTGGATCTGTTGGAGCAACAACATCTGATCTTGACGCTATGGAAGTAAACTACTTATCTGAAAGATGTTTAGTTACTCAAGGAGCGATGAACTTTATGTTAATGGCTACTTAATAGTTATTAACTATCATTATTAAGAGGGGTGAACCCTTGTTTGCCCCTCTTTTTTTATTAACTTTTATTATATTATATTATGGCAAAAAAACAAAAAACTGAAAAGGTAGAGGTACCTGTTGTTGAAACACCAGTTGTTGAAACACCAAAACCTAAAAAAACAAAATCTGACAAACCAAAACCTGAGCAAGACTGGGTTATAAAAGACAGAACTTATCTTTTAAAAGATGGTGCTGAGCCAGTAACCTTAACTTTAGGTTGCAGTGCAATATATTGGTTTGATGAAGAAAAAGGTTATGAAAGAGAATTAAGATATACTTCTAACCAAAAAACTCCTTTTGTAGACGAGTTTGTTGGAGATTCTAGATTAGCTCACGTAACTTTTTATGATGGTGTATTAACTGTTCCAAAGCAAAAAACGGTTTTACAAAAGCTACTTTCTTTGTATCACCCAGCTAAAGATAGAATTTATTACGAGTTCAACCCTGTTCAAGAAGCTCAAGATGACTTAGAAATGTTAAATTTAGAAGTTGAAGCGTTAATGATAGCAAAAGACATGGATATAGATATGGCAGAAGCTATTATGCGTGTAGAGCTAGGCTCTGAGGTATCAGAGATGAGATCTAAGGAAATAAAACGAGACGCGTTACTTTACGCTAAAAGAAACCCTGTTTTGTTCTTAGAGTTAGTTAATGATGACAATGTTCAGCTTAGAAATTTTGGTATTAAAGCTACTGAAATGGGAATAATAAATCTTTCTCAAGATCAAAGAACTTTTTCTTGGGCTACTAACGGGAGAAAACTAATGAATGTTCCGTTTGATGAACATCCATACTCAGCATTAGCTGCTTGGTTTAAAACCGATGAAGGTATGGAAATTTACACTAATATTGAAAAACAATTAAAGTAAAAACCTTTGTAGATGCAGTCGCTCTACGGGGCGATTGCAAACTACAAATTAAAAAGAAATTATGGCGGTAAACGTTGATACAGTATATCAAAGAGTGTTAGCAATAGCTAATAAAGAACAAAGAGGTTATATAACACCTCAAGAGTTTAACTTATTTGCTAACCAAGCTCAAATGTCTATATTTGAACAGTATTTTTACGATATAAATCAATTTGACAGGCTGCCAGGCAACGATACTTCATATTCAGATATGATAACGTTGCTAGAAGAAAAAATAAGCATATTTAAAAAAAGACATCAAGCAGTTGCGATAACTAATGAGTTTGGAGACGGAACTTTACCGGCTGACATGTATAGGTTGGGAACTTTATTAAGATACCCTTTAACTGGTGTTGCAAACTCTACAACCGCTGAAATACAAGTAATAACTGAAGAAGAGTTATTATATTACAACGCCTCTCCACTTGCAGCACCTTCAGTGCAAAGACCCGTATATTTAAGAACGGGCTCTAATTCTATAAAAATATATCCTCATAGCGCCACGCCATCGTTATCTGCAGCTGTTTATTTTACACAACCACAATGTGTTTTAGTTGGTGGTAACACAAGCGTTACGATAAATAACGTTACTGGTAACTTTAGCTTTATAGAACCTGGCCAAACAGTAATTCACGGTAGCATTAACGCTAATACTACTGTTGATTCTATTGTTGACAATGGTAATGGTACTGGTACTTTAGTTCTTAGTGCAGCGCCTACATCAGGTGGTACTGTATCTTTAACATTTGCTTCTGATGATATAAAATGTAATTATATAAGAAGACCTATTAACGCGGCATGGGGTTACACCTCTGTAAACTCTACAGCTTTATATAATTCTGGTTTATCAACTGATTTTGAACTACACGATTCAGAAGAAACTAACTTAGTAATAAAAATATTAGCATTGGCAGGTATTGCTTTAAAAGACCCTAGTATGTATCAGATAGCTACTAGTGAAGAAAACAGAAGTATTCAACAAGAAAAATCATAATAAATGGGGTTACTAAAACAAACACAAAAACAATATTACAGCACAGCTTCTCCTTCTAGGTTTGGCGATTATCAATTTATCACTCTTGAAGATATTATAAACAATTTTATAGTTGCGTATGTTGGTGAAAATAAATTAATAAGCAAAATTCAAAGAAATGACGTAGCTTTTCACGCTCAAAGAGCTATGCAAGAATTAAGTTACGACACGTTTAAAAGTCAAAAATCTCAAGAAATTAAAGTTCCTGATTCTTTAACAATGGTATTACCACAAGACTACGTCAACTACGTTAAGATAACATGGTCTGATAGCAAAGGTGTGGAAAGAATAATATACCCAACTGGAAAAACTTCAAACCCGTTAAAAATATCTCAAGATGTTAACGGTGTGTATGAATTTACTGGAGACGATTTAACTACATCTAATGACTCTACCACTTGGCAAAATTTTAAGTCTGACCCTGCTGTCCCAAGCACAAGTGAAGGATATAAATTTGACGACGCTGCTTACGATTACAACGTAGGTCAAAGATATGGTATAGACCCTCAATATGCCCAAGCAAATGGGTCTTGGTATATAGATCCATTAACAGGTAAAATACATTTTGGGTCAAGTTTAGGTGGAAAAACTTTAATACTACACTACATAAGCGACGGCCTTGGCACTGATGCTGAAATGGTAGTTCCTAAATTAGCTGAAGAAGCAATGTACAAGTGTATAGCATACGCTATAATGGCTACAAGGTCAAATGTTCAAGAGTATATCGTTAGAAGGTATCAAAAAGATAAATTTGCAGCTGTAAGAAAAGCAAAATTAAGGTTGTCAAATATTAAATTAGAAGAATTAAGTCAAATACTTAGAGGTAAGTCTAAGCAAATAAAACATTAGATAATGGCGGATATCAAAAACACTTTCACATCAGGGAAAATGAATAAAGACCTTGATGAGAGATTAGTGCCAAATGGGCAATATATTGATGCAATGAACATAGATGTTGCGGCATCAACAACCGATAACGTTGGGTCTGTTCATAATTCTTTTGGAAATACAAGAAAAGATTCTGCAAATATTGCTGGTGGTGTTTGTGTTGGTTCTGTTTTAGATAAAGAAACTCAAACTATAATATGGTTTGTTTGTGGAACAACTTACGATGGTATAATACAATACGATCCAGTTACTCAAAAAAGTTTTCCTGTTTTAATATCTGCAAAAGAAGGTGTTGCAGGTGCTTTTTTAAATTTTGATTCAAGCCGTTTAATAACAGGTATAAATGTTATGGACGGCTTTTTGTATTGGACAGATAATTATTCTGAACCAAAAAAAGCTAACATTGAAAGGTGTAAGTCAGGCGTTGCATCATCTAATATTTGGACTACAATAACTAAGTTTATAAAAGAAGACGGTACTGAAGACGGTAATATTTTAGAAAAACACTTAACTATAATAAAAAGATATCCTCTTGAAGCTCCAGGTATAGAATTATCAAAAACAAAAAGAACAGGAGAAGATTCATCTTCGCTTTCACAACAACCGCAAAATACTTCTTTTGTTGGAGGTGAATTTGGAGATGGTAGTTTAGACAAACTTTCTAATATATACACTAGAGGTTCTGGAGATGTTGTTGTTTACAATCAAGACTTGACTTTTGATATAGGCGCTACAACAAACCAGTTTGCAAACACGATAACTATTGACACATCTGGTTTAAATGAAAGGCACTGGCAATCTATTACAACAGACTGGTATTTTTTTACAAGTCAAAATAATAGATATGAAAAAGTTTCTGCAATAAACTACTCTGCTCACACGGTTTCTTGTGCTAACGGTATAGCTAACGGGGTGACAAATGCCGATACTATAACTTTTGTAAACTTTCACGAGGCTTATAACAACAACTCTTTTTGGACTTATAAAGACTCTAGTGGTGACGTTAATATAAAACCAGTTGGTACTAGCGCTAAATGGACTAACGGTTTAAGAGACGCTGGTCTTTTAAATGATGGTACTGGTAGTGACATAATTATAGATTCAAGTGCAGTTGGTGGAACGGGTTATGCAGCTGGAAGTTCTAGCAACGAGTTTACCTTAACAACTGGTGGTAGTGGTGCAATATCGTCTACTGGTAACATAATACCTGGTCTTATAGCTGGTCACATTTATAAAGTTGAAATAGTTGTTAGTAACTATAGCGGTAGTGGTTATGTAGGCTTAACAACTGACAATGTTGGTGCTAGTAGAACTCCTAGAACAAGTGCTAACGGAACCTTGTATTACACATTTAAGTGTAGAACTTCTGGAAACTTACAACTTCAAAAAGAAAGTACAGCTGCAGCTACATTAAAAGTTTCTGTTGTATGTTTATCAGGACCAAGAGAAGTTAAAATTCAAGAATTAATTTTTGACGGACAAGTTGATTACAACGTTGGAGACGTGATAAAATTAACAAAAACATTGCAGCAAAACAGTTCTAACGAAGAAGATGAGGTTTCTGTAAGGGTTAAACTAACCGAAGAAAATAAAGATGCTACTGGTATATCGGCACCTACAAGTCCTGGTGGGTCAAACCAAGATTATGGTGGAACAGGTTCAAACGGTTTTAGAAAAGTATTTAATTGTGAAATAATAAGCATAGACTCTGGAATAGCAAATTTAACACCTGCGGACGCATCAACCGGATGGGATTGTAAAAGAGAAAAAGATGATTCTTTATTTACAAATATTTTTCCTAGATTTGGGTATAGATGGAAATATATGGATAATGAGTATTCTGCAATATCTCCATTTACAGAAGTAGCTTTTTTACCTATAGATAATGAGTACGAGTATGATTCTATTTCTGGCTACAACGTTACCATGGAAAATGACGTTAGATCTATTGTTTTAAAAGACTTTCAACAAATTCCAAATGACGTTATTGAGCTAGACATATTATATAAAGAATCTAACAACACTAATATATATACTATAAAAACCTTAAAAAAGCAAGAACTTGAAACTTTAACTAGTTACGAGGTTACAACAGAGCTTTTGCAAGGCTTACTACCCTCTAATCAACTTTTAAGGCCTTATGACAACGTGCCTAGGAAAGCAAAAGCACAAGAAATAACTGGTAATAGACTTTTATACGGAAACTACACGCAACAATACAACATAGAGCAAGATATAAATATCGACGCTGGTTTAATTTCCACCGTTGTAACTGACAACAAGCCAGTTAAATCTGCAAAATCTATACGAACTTACCAAGTGGGTGCTAGTTTATTAGATAAGTATGGTAGGCAAACTCCAGTTTTTTCAAGTGACAACGCTGTTGTTGAAGTAAAACCTGGCGATGCTAACAATGCTACATCTATTTCTGCAAAAATAAATTCAACAGCTCCTAGCTGGGCGACTCACTACAAGCTTTTTGTAAAAGATAATTCTAGTGAGTATTACAATTTAGCTATGGATAGGTTTTATCAAGACGAATCAGACGATCACGTTTGGCTTTCTTTTTCATCTAATGACACAAACAAAATTGACACTGATGATTTTATAATATTAAAAAAGAAACATGACTCAAAAGACCATTTAAACACTGCTCAATCAAATATAACGGCTAAATACAAAGTGTTAGCGAAAGAAAACTCCGCTCCAGCTTTTATAAGAAAAAGAAAAGTTAGCATAGGTAGGTCAGAAGATGGTTTAAACTTTGCCACAAACAATAGTGTTACCGACGGTTATCCTCAAGAAGGTTTAGTGTTTTTTACAATTAGGGCGGCGAACATAGCTGCGTTTACACAAACTTTTGAAGAAGTTGCTGGTGTTCAGTTAATGGAGAATAAATATATAAAAATATGTAATTCTAGATCTGGAGCTACAACAGACTATTATCAAATAGAAAGTGTTGAGTGGAGTGTTACAGATTTAAAAGCAGGGGCTGTTTATTATACTTTTAGACTAAAAGAACCTTTTGGCAAGGATATATCACTTGTTGGTAATCCACCCGGTAGTTCAACAAGAGGTATATACGCTGAGTTTTTTGAAGAACAAGACAACAAAAATTTAATTGAATTTGAGGGTAGATTTTTTGTAAAAATATTAAGAGACGATATATTAAACGAAAATGTTTTAAAAGCTCAAAATAACGAAAACTATATTGTTGTTAATTCTCAACAAATGTATTGGGTTCATACATATGCTAGAGCAGCCGTTGGAACTTCCCCTGGGCCTTACACACCAGGCAACACTTTAGGTATGATTCAAGGTGGTGTTACTATTAATAGTAATGAGTTTAATTCAAATTATTTAAGAGATCCTAGCGTTTTTAGCTGGGTAACACCGGTTAGCACTGACGATGACGGGTCAAAGTACGACACCAACAATGTTGTTACTAGTAATGCTGCCCAAAGGCTTTTAGCGGGTACAAAAGAACTTTCGGATTACTATTTAGGAACAAACGTTCAGGGTTGGGCTATAGACAGTGCTTGGTCATGGCACTTAACAAAAGATTTAAAGCTGCATGCTACTGGTAGTAACTTAGCTAATGATGTTGAAAACAGGTATATGGGTCATGGTTTTATTCCTGGAGAAGATCATTGTGACTTTAGAGTATTTAATTTAGGCGAGGGTGCCGTTGCTAATCATTATAAAACTGAAAAAGGTTATAAATTCCCACCCCAAAACAAGGATATACAAAATTACGAGATTTTTAAAGCTTTAACAACACCTGGAACAAAGTTTAGGTGGAGTAATGATCCTGGGGAATATATAAACGGTGCTTGGAACGGTAAATCAACAATTTATACCGTTTTAGCGTCGGAAATTATAGACACAGCTAATGTAACAACTAAATTTAAAGCTGGCACGTCAAATTTTGATAAAGCAACAAACAAGGGTGTTAGAATACATTTAAAGTTAGATAAAAAAATTACATGGAGTCCAGCAGATCCAACCTCTGTAGATATTGACTCAAATTCTTCTAATATATTATTTTTAAATGGTACATCTTCTCGTAGACAATCATCTAACACTTCTACGTTAGAAATATTACAATTAGATCCAACTGAAAATACGTTTTCAACAAAAGATCCAGCTGTTTTTGAAACAGAACCAAAAGAAAAAGTAGATTTAAATATATATTACGAAACACCTCAATCTGATTTAATAATTAGAGATGGCATGAGTATATCTACAACTTACATTGATCCTAACACAGGTGTAAGCGCTTTAACATCTAGTGCTACTGTTAGCAAGTACAAAACATGGAGCCCAAGTGCTTTTCAAGTTTCTCAAAACCATTTAACCTGCACTATACCCGCAGGGCAATCAATAACTATATTTACAAAAGATGCCAATGGCAAAGTTGAATTTTCAAAAAGCTTTACACTGCCTAACGAAATAGCAAAGTTTCCAGGAGCAACTAAAACCAACGGCGTGTGGAATGGTGTAAGTGGTAATCCAGTTCAAATATTACAAATACCAGCAACACAACTTAAATGGCATAATTGCTATAGTTTTGGTAATGGTGTAGAGTCAAACAGAATTCACGACGACTTTAACGCGGTAACAATAGATAAAGGGCCTAAAGTTTCTGCTACGCTTGATGACAAATATATGGAGGAGATTAAAACAAATAGCTTAATATACTCTGGTCTTTACAATAAAAGCAGTAGTTTGAATAATTTAAATCAATTTATACAAGCTGAGAAAATAACTAAAGACTTAAATCCAGAGTATGGAACAATACAAAAGTTGTTTACTAGAAACACTAATGTTGTTGTGTTTTGTGAAAATAAAATTTTAAAAGTTTTATCAAATAAAGATGCTTTATTTAACGCCGACGGAAACCCAAACGTTATTGCTACAAATAAAGTTTTAGGACAAACAGTTCCGTTTTTAGGCGAATTTGGAATATCTAAAAACCCAGAATCTTTTGCTAACTACGGTTATAGAATTTATTTTAGTGATAAAGATAGAAATGCGGTTTTAAGATTATCTGAAGACGGTTTAACAGATATATCAAAAACTGGAATGGCTACTTATTTTAGAGATAATTTAAAGCCGTCAGATAAAATTATAGGAAGTTATGACGAAGATTCTAGAGTATACAATTTAACTTTAAATAATGAAACAGTAAGCTTTTCAGAAGATGTTAAAGGTTGGACTAGTAGAAAGTCTTTTGTTCCAGAAAGTGGGTTGTCAATGGACAGTGGTTATTATACTTTTAGAACTGGTAAACTATGGCTTCATGGATCTAATGAGTTGAGAAATAATTTTTACGCAGTTCAATATTCTCACGGTTCTAGCGTTAAGTTTGTGTTTAACCAATCGCCTTCTACTGTAAAAACTTTTAAAACATTAAGTTACGAAGGTACAGAAGGTTGGATTGCTGACTCTATAAAGACAGAATTACAATCAGGTAAAATACCTAGCTTTACGGAAAAAGAAGGGCTATGGTTTAATTATATAAAAGGCGACGCTAACACAGAGGCTAATTTAGACGAAAAACAATTCACAACACAAGGGTTAGGCAGCGTTGATACTGTTAGTTTAGGTTCTTACCCTGTGTATCACGAGCTTGTCTCAACAGCTGGAATTAGTTCTTCTACTGAACTTAGGTATTTTGTTAACACTTCTACAAATACTAATAACAAAGAAAACGTAATAACAACAAACTACGAAAAAGATGAAACCTCATTTAGCAGTGTTGTTTTTTACGTTCATTCAAATATTGTAAACGGACAAAAGTGGGAAATAAACGCAGCTGGTACGACAGCTACTATTAGTTCTGTTGTTGGCTTGACTATAGGTACTCCGGTTTTAACAGAATCAGGTAGCGGTGCTGATAAGCATGTTATATGCACAATCCCTGTAAGTGGAACTATGCCTAATAACCCCGCGTCTTTTACTTTAACTATTTCAAGCACACCAATACTAATACAAAACTAACATGGCGGGAAAAATAAACAACATATTAGAGAAATGCACATCAGGTTCTTTGGTAAATATTACCAATGACGAGTACAGTGTTACTGGCGCTCCTTTTACGCCAAATACCGCTTTTAGCCAAACTATAACCGCTGATTCTAATTATGTTTTTAAAACGCCTCCATCTATATTTTTTGACGATGTAGAGTTTCCAGGCGATTATTCTGTTACTGTTACAGACACAGGTTCTATTGCTAATAACAACTTAACAGCAAGGCAATTTTCAATTGTATACAAGCCTAGGACAAAAAAACCAATTGGTGACGTTATTACTTTTGAAGCTAAAGCTGAAGAAAATTTTACAGCAAGTACTAATAATATTTACGCTTATAGAATGGACAAGTCGCCTTTAAACAACTTAGGCGAAACTAGAGTTATTCAAGTTTTTGGAGATCCTGGTGCTAAATATACTATAGACATTGATAACGAAACAAGCGGTTATGGTGGTCAGGATATTTCCGGAGGAGCTGTTGTTCAAACAATACCTCAGTCTGGTATTCACGAGTATAGATTAATAATACCTGGTTTAAAGTATTGGAACGGTGATATAGCTAGTGGTGCTTCTTTATATGACCAACAAATAAAAATTGTATTTGGTCCAAATAGTGGTAGTACGCTTCATTTTTCAGACACAACTGTTTACCTTAATCAGTATAGAAATACAAACGTTTATTTAAACATTAGTAAAGGCGCGTCGGGAACTGCTTGGCAAATCGCCGGTGGCACCGTTATAACTTCTAATGAAGATTTATGGACGCACTCAAATACTAACACCGCCGGTTGGAGTACGGCTGGTAGTATTGCTGTAGCTGGATTTTCTAACCAAATTCAAATAACAAATAACAGTGGTAGCATAACAGTTCAAGAAAACGCTAGTTTAAAGGCTTTGTGTTCAGGAACAACACCTAACTTTGTTGTTGGAGATACTTACGAAATGACTTTTAACGCTAAAACAACAGGAAACAGTGGTCGTATAGATTTTCAAATAAAATCTTCAAGTGGCTCAAGACTAGTCGTTGTTTCTAGCACGGGAGACACATCAAACTATAGACCGGTTAAAATGCAGTTTACACCAACAACAACCGATTGTAAGTTTTTTGTTGGAGGGCAGGAAAACAATGGTAAATTACAAGTTGGTCAGGTTGTTTCTGTAAAAGATTTTGTTGTTAAAAAGTTAAAAACTAATGCTAGCGCTGTTTTGACAGCAAAAGCTGGTAGTGAAGAGGGTACTTCTTACGATTTTAAATTTGATGTTTATTTACCAACAGCAAATAAAAAAATAAAGTACAACACTTACACAGCTAGTGGTAGCGAGAGAGATTCTTATGCTAACGACGCTAGCGCGTCTGGCGACATAGCTGCAAACGAAAGCGTTACCATTATAAACCCTTCAAATTTTGACGCTTGGAGAAAAGACAACACTGTAGCAAAGCAAGGAAGTCTTAAAAACAACGTTTCTACAATAATGGAGTATGCAAATGGTTGTGTTGCTTCTATTGGTGGTATAAACGCTTTAACGACTTATGGCGCTGCTACTGATAAAGCAAAATTAACAATAACAGGAAACTTACAAATAATAAAATATCCAACTGGTAACGATGCTGTGGTAGAGTTTTGTTTACCTAGTTGGTTTGATCAATCTGCAAATTCATTTTAACTATGCCTAATATAGATATAACACTTACACAAGAACTTAACGTTTCACTACAAGCAAAGCCTATAGCTAATAATTCAGCTTGGGATATGGTATATTTTGTTAGAGATGGCGAAACAAAAACTAGGTTTTTAGGAGAGTGCATAGCGTTAAATAGAGATACTAAAACTATAACAGTAAGAGTGCAAGGAACAATACCAACGCCAACTGCTGCTGATTTTATATTTTTTGTAAAAGACACAGAGGTTGGTATGTCTGGTATTAGTGGTTACTTTGCTAAAGTAGAAATGAAAAACACGTCGACCTCAGAAGCTGAAATATTTGCCGTTGGTTCTGACGCTGTAGAAAGTAGTAAATAACACATAAAAAGTGTAATTATAAATAAATAAAGAACAAAACATGAGTGATTCAATTTTTGATAAATTAAGCAAGAGTCTCGGTTTAGAGGATATGAAAAAAACAGAAAAGCTAGGGCTTATTGAAGGTGTGGCTGGTATAGCCACTGGTTTAATAGGTAGAAGAGCTAGAAGAGAAGACCAGTTAAAAGCCGATAGATTATATAAAGAAAGAATGGAAAACTATTCTAACATGGACACTAGTAATTTAGCAGCTGGCTTTCAAAATACCTTTACGGAAAACGTATATGAAGATATTACTGTTAACACACAGCAAGCAGATTTTATGGCACAACAACAACAACAAAACCAAGCCAACATTATGCAAAGCTTAAGTGGAGCTGCTGGTGGTTCTGGTATTGCTGGTTTAGCACAAGCGTTGGCAAATCAATCGACTATTGCAAATCAAAAAGCCTCTGCGTTAATAGGTGCTCAAGAGCAAAAAAATCAACTTTTAATTGGTAAAGGTGAACTAGCCGTTCAAAAAGGAGAAATGATGGCACAGCAAATACAATATAAAGGAGCCGAAATGGCAAGAAAAATGGAAACTGACAAAGAAGCTACTTTGCTTGGAATGTCTCAAATGGAAAAAGCAGCCGCAGACAAAGCTGTGGCAGATGCAAATTCCGCGTTGTATGGGGGTATTGGTAAAGTAGTTGGTTCAATAGTAACTGGAAAAATAACATAAACATGGCGGCAGATAAAAATTTAATACAAGGGCAGTTAACAATGCTTGAGGCGGGTAGAGACACTTCTGTTTCTTCTTTTTTTGGCGAACTAACTAGTCAAATGAAAAAAATTCAAGAAGAAACCCAAAAAGAAGGGGCTAAAATAGACGCTTGGCTAAGTAAAATTGGTACGCCAGAAAACGTGGTAAAAATAGAACCCGGTTATAGACCTATTATAGATAAGTGGGTAAAAGAAAAACAGGCTGAATTTATTAGCATATCAGAACAGTATGAAGAAAGTCAAGACCCAGAGGACAGGCAAAAATTAGAGAATATACAACTTGAGTTTGCTACATTAAATGACCAGTTAGGTAGGTTAGCGCTAGATAAAAAAGCTTATGCAAAGGCTGGTGGTCAACAAATGTTAAAATTAGGTGTTTTAGGTAGCGAGTGGTATGTTGGTAATTACGCTAAAGATGATGACAGCACGGGTGATGTTGAAGGAACTTTTAGTGTTGAAAGCTCAGGTAAAATATTTTTTGGCAACGATTCTTTTGATAGTAGAGAAGGTAAGTGGAACGTGAAAAACGTAACATCAACTAATAATATAAAAACAAGGGTGTCAAACGCACAAAAACAAGCTCTTAATGATGGTAGAACTGGTGATAAAAACTTTATATGGGACAATGCTTATAACGCTTATAAAAAAGACTTTGACCTTACGGGCGCTGAGGGAATTATGGTTTTAGCACAAACTGATTTAGTAGAAACAGATAACAACCCAATGACTTTTGCTGACCAATGGAACCAAGGTGGTTTAGATGAATCGTTTTACACTGAGTTTCCAAAAAACGGTGGTAACGACTGGATGCAAAAACCAGAAAATTCTGATAAACTATCAGCAATGATGGCTAAGTACTTGTCTAATGCAGAAGAAGATATATACAACAATACTTGGCAAGGAAGTTTTGACAAAGAATCTAACATATCGTTCTTAGATAGACCTAACAAAGGGCTTTATGTTGGTGCTACGCAAAGCACTGTTCCTAGGGACCAAGGTGTTTACTTGCTTGAAAGTTTAAAAGAAGGTACTGGTGATTTTGTGTTTATGGGTAGGCGAGTTACTTATGATCCTATAAACGACGTATATACAACTCAATATGGCGATGAAGCGCTTAGAACTTACAATGGCGTTGAAGAGTTTGTTAGCAAAATGGGTATTACTGACCCTGCATTTAAAAATTTAGTTGTAAAAGGAAGAAAAAAGCCAAGTAACAACAACGATGATGATGGTGGTGGTGGTGATGAAAAACCTCCTAAACCAAAAGGAATTGATAGAAATTACTTTAAAGGTCCTATGACGCCAGAAAGAGTATTAGAAATTGAAAAACTATATCCTGGTTTAAAAATGACCAAGGGAAAAGGTGACAACTATATTCTTACTTTTAACGGTAAAAATCCGGTTAAAATTGTAACAAACAGAACTGATAATTTTACAGGACAAAGATCTTTAAAGTCTAAAAATAAATTTGACAATTATATAAATAAATATATAAAATAATATGCCAAGGTACGTACACGCTAACGGTTTTGAGTACAAAAAAGAGGATTTAGAAAAATACGCTGAAGCCGACGGGTTGTCTTTAGACGATTATATGAGTCAAAACAATATTAGTGTTGACGAGTCTGACGATATTTCTATAATTGAAGGTTTAAAAAACGAAATATTAAACACTAAAGGTGAGGCCGCTAAAATAGGTTATGATATATGGACTGCTGCAGCTGAAGGTTTTATAAAACCTGTTTTAGGAGAAGAAGCAGCTTTGTTTTTTTTAGGCGGTGATGTTAGTGATAAAACTGGCTGGGTAGACCCTGATAACGGGCAAATAGTAGCGTTTGACAAAGCCGCTTATGACAGAGACGGTTACGATGCTGTTGAAAATAGAAGGTACTACGAGCTGGCTAAAGAAAACCAAAAATACGGTGTTAGTATACAACAAGTAAACGTTGAAACAGGAGAAGACATTGGTGTTGCTTACGCTAAAATGCTACAGCAAAGATTTAACGAAGGTAAAGAAATTGAAGAAAGCAGAAGACAAACTGTAGATGTTGGTAGCGAAGGATTTTTAAACGCTGTGAAATCAGGAGAGTTTGATGATGCTCTTGTTGCTGGTATAGGTTTTATAAAACAGACCGCTATGCACGCTATTGCCGCTAGACTTACGCTTGGTGGTAGTATGGCTGCAACAATGATAGGTAGTTCTTGGGTCGCTTATAACGAGCAAAAAGCAAAAGCTATTTACGGTGATGATCCAGATGGTTTTTCTAAACTAGTTGAAAATGACCAAGATGAGTCCGCAATACCAGCTGCTTTAGGAGCTATTGGATATGTTATGGAAAGAGCTGGTTACAAAGGCATGATGAAGGAATTAGCTAAAAAATCTTTTACCGGTAAAAAAGCTGTTTCTCTTCTTATGACAGGTAATAAAGAGGGTGTAACAGAATACGGACAAGGCTTGACAGAAAGACTTAACGAAAACTTAGGTAAACAAATGAGTTTAGAAGAGTCTGTTAAAGATGTTGGTAGCTACATGTGGACTGAAGAAGCTTGGGACAATTATTTTGCAGGACTTATTGGTGGTACAGGTATGACTGGTGGTGGAAAAATTGTGCAAGGAGCTTTAAGATCCGACCCTACAAGCAATCAGTTCGTAAACAAAAAAATAAACAATATAGCCGGTCTTACAGAAAGCATGGCTAAAGCAACTTCTGAAAAGGAGTTAAAAGATATTCAAGATCAAATTCAAATAGAAGAAACAGATCTTAAAGATTATTTAGAATCTAATAAAAAGCTTAGTGAATATTTAAATGAAGGTGAAATTACAAGTTTAACTGATCTTGTAAATGAAAGAAGAAACACAAGCGCTGAAATAGTAAGCTTTAAAAAAGGTTTAAACAAAGGAGCCATATCACAAGCTAGTTTTGACATTCAAGTTAAAGATTTGTTTGAAAGTTTAAACAATATAGATGCTAAGGTAAAAAATATTAAAGTTGATGCTAACATGCGTTTGTTAAAAGCTGATTTAGATTCTGGAGATGTTTTTGTAGGTGATGTAAAAGGTTTAGAACAAGTTAGATACGAAACTAACGAAGAGTTTTTAAAAGCTTTAGAAAAAGAATATAAACTTCAAGGCATTAAAATGCCTGACATGAAAAAAGTAAGAATTAACGGTACAAAAATTGGTAATAAGTTACTAATAAATATGGAAGTTGCTGCAGAGCAAAATGCAGTAGCCACAAGCACGCACGAAGTATTGCACGGTATTGTTAAGTCTACTTTACAAGCTGATGACGCTAGTGGTAATCTAAGCGCTAAAGGAGAAAACATGGTTAAAATGTTTATTAACCAAATAGGTAGTAGCACTTTAGCTAAAATAGAAAAAGAACTTGAAAAAGGTGGTTACAAATTAAACGATGACGGCACTGAAAAAGATTTTAAAGAATATGGTGAAGAGTATTTAACTATATATGCACAGCTTTCAAAAGCTGGGGCGTTAAACAAAAATTCTTTACAAAAAGCGGCTAGTTGGTTTACAAACCTTTGGAATAACAATAGTGATTTTAAAGAAATAGGGTTTGAAACAGGTGAGCAAATACAAAACTTTTTAGATGCTTATGTTCAAGATACTAAGAAAGGTAAGTTCAGACAAGAGTTTAAAGACTTAGCAGCTTTAGGTGTTAAAATGAAAGGTGGTAAAGTAGATTTTTCTAAAACACAAAAAGACGTTGCAAAGAAAACATTAGACGATATAGGTAAAGCAGAAAACTTTGATGCTTCTAACAAAGAAATAACAAACCAACTTCCTGCTATGGTAAAAGTACAGGTTGATAACTACTTTAATAATAGACCATCTTTAAAAGCTGATAAATCAGTTAGAGAAGAAGTACAAGCTGAAATTTTGTTTAGATTAATAAACCCATCAAAAACAGGTAGAACTGATATAAACGGTTTTAAACCTAAAATAAATGATTCTTTATATGGTTATTTAAATAAAAAAATTAACTATAGGATGTTAGATACTTTTAAAGAAAACCCTACTATAGTTCCTGATTTTACAAAAGTAGATCTTGAAGATGCTGCAAAATTTTTAACAACAGGAGACGCTACTACTACTAAAAAAACAGAAGGTGTAAAAACAAAATTAGTTCAAACAAAAGCTAGACAACTTACAAGTTTAGCTGATTTAGATATAGAAAACGAAACCGTAATTGTTGATGGTGCTAAAACCACTATATTAAAAGAAGTTGCTAAAAAGCAATTAAATAAAATAATTGAAGAAAGTCCTGCAAACACTGTAGAGCAAATAGAACAAACATTAATACCTGATTTAGCAGAATTTATAAGAAAAGAAATGGGTGTTATAGGGCAAAAAGACGGTAAGTTAAACATACCTGAATCCTACAAGGCTTATTTAGCAAATACTTACGAACAAACAGTCTCTAGTATGGAAATACTTAAAATAAGAACTAATTATAAGAACTTATTTAAAAGAGAAAATATGGGGTTTGCAGATTATAAAACTAAAAAATCTGACAAGCCTAGCCTTAAAAAAGATAGTAACTATAGAAAAGAAATTTTTAGAAACATAACTACAAAAGCTGAGTTTACAAAGTATCATACAGAAGGAAAAAAGAATAAATTAATAGCTAATCAAAGAAATTTAGCTTTAATGAGGGCTGAAGCCGAGGCTGTTAGAGCTGCTGAAAATTATATACAAAATAACTCCACAAATCCAGGGCAGCTTTTTAGCTCGTCACTTAGAACTTTTGTTGATAGCAAAACTGTAGAAAAACAAAAACTTGAAGACAAGAGCTTTGACAGCGTTAAATATTCTAAGGAAATTATTAACACTACTTTTTTAATTTCAGACGCGTATATGTCTAATAAAAATGTTTTTGATAATAACGGTAAGCTATTACCTCCATACAATGGTTTTTTAAAAGATAAAAAAACTATGCAAAGTATTGGTGATTTTGTTTGGGCAAACACACCTTTGCTTCAAGGGTACCAAAGTTTTAATCAATTTATAAAACGCGCTTATGATAAACTTGCTGACGCTGGTCAAAGAGGCACTGATTATGAAAGAAATTTAATTGATGCGGCTATAACTGTTGAAAAAACAATTAACGACCCAAAAATATTTAAAGTTATAAGCAGGGAACCTAACGAAAAAGACGCTAATCCAGATGTGGTAGTAGAAATACACGGTGTTCAAATGAACATTGAGGCTAAAATGTTTGATGCTCAATACGGTAGTTTTACACATAGTGTTGTAAATAAAGATGGAAAACAAATTTTTAATGTTAAAAAAGAATATTCGCCAGAACTAAAGAAAATTTTAAAAGAATTAGAAAAAGAGACTTTAAAAGGTATTGAAGCTGCTAGAAAGTTTTTGAAATCACCAAAAGATAACAACGGTAATAACAAGCAAGTCATTGAGTGGGACGGTATAAAAATAATACCAACAGAGGGACATAACCAGCTTCTTTATAATATTAATCCTGAAACTGGAAAAAGTTATTTTAGAGGTATAGGAGCTACAATACCATTTCCTTTAAAATATATTGCAGAGCTTTATAATCTTAAAAAACACGAGGTGTATTTAATACAGTTAATGGGCAGAGGGCTGTTTAGCATGGGTGGTGATATTTACGGTTTTGGTTTAACATCGTTAGAAAGCGGTGGTGATGGTTTTGTGACTATGCGAGTTAGTTCTAACACTTATAAAACTGCAGCAACGGAAGCTGACGCTAAAAACATGCCAAATAAAAGTATGTTTAAAAACGGTAAAAATGGTAAAAAATGGAAAGTACCAAGACCGTTTAAAAAATACGCTTTTAGATCTTTTCCAGGCATAAACAAGCAGGTATTAGACAAGATGCAATCGCCACAAACAGTTGAAAACATTGCTGGAATACAGAAAATAATTAACGACAAGCGTGTTCAAATGGGATTAGAAGCTATTAAGTTTTCTAAAACTTTGGTTGAAAAAGCTAATGAATCTGAAGGGTTATACAACGCTATTAATTTTTCAAGAACAATACACAAGCCAAAGGGCATAACTGTTTTAGATTTTGATGATACGCTGGCTACGACTAAATCTTTAGTTAAATACACAACTCCAGACGGTAAGACAGGCACTTTAAACGCTGAACAATACGCGAGCACTTATGAAAGTTTATTAGACAAAGGCTATGAATTTGATTTTTCTGACTTTAATAAAGTTGTAAAAGGTAAATTAGCGCCGTTGTTTAACAAAGCTATAAAACTTCAAGGTAAGTTTGGGCCAGAAAATATGTTTGTATTAACAGCTAGGCCACCAGAATCCGCTCAAGCTATATTTGACTTTTTAAAGGCCAATGGTTTAAATATACCTTTAAAAAATATAACTGGATTAGCTAATTCTACATCTGAAGCAAAAGCATTATGGATAGCTGGTAAAGTTGGCGAGGGTTATAATGATTTTTATTTTGCTGATGATGCGTTGCAAAACGTACAAGCGGTTAAAAACATGTTAGATCAATTTGATGTTAAATCAAAAGTGCAACAAGCTAAAGTTAAGTTTAGCAAAACACTAAGTGATGATTTTAATGACATATTACAAGATGTAACTGGTATAGAGTCTGGAAAAAGGTTTAGCACTATGAAAGCTAGAAAGCGTGGCGCTAGCAAAGGTAAGTTTAGATTTTTTATACCACCGTCACACGAGGACTTTATAGGCTTATTATACAACTTTATGGGTAAAGGTAGAAAAGGAGACGTTCATAGAGATTTTTTTGAAAAAGCTTTAGTTAGACCTTTAAATAGGGCTTATAGAGAAATAGACACTGCCAAACAAGCTATTGCAAACGATTACAAAGCGCTAGGTAAACAAATGCCTGACGTTAGAAAAATGTTAACTAAAAAAACACCTGACGGAGATTATACGTATCAAGATGCTATAAGAGTATACTTATGGGACAAACACGGTTATTCAATACCAGGTTTAAGCGAGGCTGATCAAAAAAGTTTAGTTGATATAGTAAAGCAAGACCCTAACTTACAGGCTTACGCTGAAAGTATAAACGCTATATCTAAACAAGAAAACTATGTAGACCCAGGTCCTAACTGGGAAACTGGTAATATAAGGATAGACTTAATAGATGCAACTGGTAGAGTTGGTAGAGCTAAGTACTTTGCAGAGTTTCAGGAAAACGCTGACACAATATTTAGTGAAGAAAATTTAAATAAAATTGAGGCCGCTTACGGTAAAAGCGTTAGAGAAGCTTTAGAAGACATGTTGTATCGAATAAAAATTGGTGTTAACAGGTCTAAAGGAGCTAACGCAAAACCAAATATGTTTATGAATTGGTTGAACGCTTCTGTTTCAGGTGTAATGTTTTTTAACACTAGATCTGCATTGCTACAGCAAATGTCAAACGTAAACTATTTAAATTTTGCTGACAACAATATACTTGCTGCTGGTAAAGCTTTCGCCAACCAACCGCAATACTGGAAAGACTTTGCGATGATATTTAACTCTGATATGCTAAAGCAAAGGCGTGGTGGTTTACAAACAGACATTAATGGTGCTGAGCTTGCTGAAGCTATCAAAAGCGCTAGACCAGGAAGCTTATTTGATCAAATAGCTATAATTGTTGGTAAAGCTCTTAAATTAGGATTTTTACCTACTCAAATTGGTGATAACATTGCGATCGCTACAGGTGGCGCTGCTTTTTATAGAAACAGAGTTAATAAATATATTAGAGAAGGTTTTCCTGTAGACCAAGCTGAAAAAAAAGCTTTTACTGATTTTCAAAACATCACACAATCAACTCAGCAGTCTGCTAGACCAGACATGACTTCTTACCAGCAAGCTATATGGGTAGGAAAATTAGTGTTAAACTTTTTAAACACGCCATCGCAATATAACAGAATAATTAAAAAAGCAGGTCTTGATCTTTTAAACAGAAGAATAACACCACCTAACACCACGCAAACACAGAGCGATATGTCTAACATGTCTAGAATATTGTACTACGGCGCTGCACAAAACTTAATATTTTACAGTCTACAAACCGCGTTATTTGCAGTAATGTTTGGAAGCGAAGACGAAGACGAAGATGAAAAAGCTGAGCAGTTTTTAAAGAAAAAAGAAAGAGTTATAAACGGAACAATAGACACTATACTAAGAGGTTCTGGTATATACGGAGTTGCAGTTTCTACTTTAAAAAACATGGCTATTAAGTTTATGGAACAAAGAGAAGCTGGTTACAACAAAGACGAAAGCGCTGTTATTATGGAGCTATTAAACTTTTCACCTGTTGTGGGTATTAAAGCTAGAAGAATTGTTAACGCAGAAAAAACTTTAAATTATAATAAAAAAGTAATTGAAGAAATGGAAACGTTTGACATAGACAACCCTGTGTGGTCTGCTGTTACAAATTATACCCAAACTATTACTACAGCACCAACAAATAAAATTTACCAAAAAACAATAAATCTTAGAAACGCTGCTGATAGAGATTATACAGCTTTACAAAGATTGTTGTTTTTATCTGGTTATACTACTTGGAGTTTAGGTCTTGGTGATACTAAAAAAATGAAAAAAATAAAAGAAGAAGTAAAAGCTAAAAACAAAAAGAAAAGAAAAAGAAAATCTAAGTCTGTAGGTTTTTAAATGAAAAAGTTGTTAATACTTTTTTTTATGTTTTCGTGTTCAAAAGAAGTTGATGATCTTGGCTTTAGAATTTATACAATACCCGCGGGTGAGCATAGTTCAGGTAGTTTTTTAAACCACCCAGATAACTCTAGAATAAGTTTTCAATTTATATTAGATGAATCAGCTATATATACTAGTGAAATACCAGAAAACCAACACGACGTAAACAAAATATACGGCATGAGTGATTTTGGTTTGCGTCATCAAAAATACTCTATAAGACTTGGTTGGAGGTATATAAACAACGAGTTACAACTTTGCTGGTTACGCCATGAAGAAGGTAGGCATAGTTCTGCTACAATAAGAACTATAGAGCCAGATGTAATTTATGACGCTACAATTGATATAAAAACGTTTTATTATGTAATAGTAATAGATAACGATACTACGCTTGTGCGTAGAAGACCTGAGGGTAATTGGGGTTTGCTACGTAGATATTATCTATATCCCTATTTCGGTGGTAATGAATATGCACCGCATGATATAACAATTAAAATAAAAGAATGAAAAAACTAATTATAATAATGTGTATAGCATTGGCAGCTTGCGCAGCGCCAAAAAAATGTTGTTCACAAAACTTTAAGAAAATATTTAAGTTCTCCACGTTTTACGCAGCTGCAAATGGTGGTACATCTATATCAGATGTAGAAACATTTTCAGTTACAAACGGGCTAGAAACAGCTACAATACAAACACCTTATGATTACAACTTAGCGTTAGGTATACGTAAAATAGCTAGGTTTGGTTATGAAAACAGAGCACAAACATTTTACGACGGTACTGAAAACTCGTGGTCAGATGGTGCTAACGTAGGTAAAGTAAAAGGATTAGAATTTTTATTTGAAATAGATTATAAAAGACAACAAGGTAATGAATATTTAGATCAGCATCACTTTATAAGATTTGTTGACAAC
>Ga0070750_10000492_pt1 | contig 21895 bp, 17 predicted proteins | sample VirMetDEL_Nov_24_FD_77013 | JGI IMG/M metagenome (GOLD analysis project Ga0070750, IMG submission 77013) | Aqueous microbial communities from the Delaware River and Bay under freshwater to marine salinity gradient to study organic matter... | ecosystem: Environmental > Aquatic > Marine >...
ATAAATTTAATTGCAAGAGTAACGGAAAGTGGTTTATTATAATAAATTTAATTGCAAGAGTAACGGAAAGTGGTTTATTATAATAAATTTAATTGCAAGAGTAACGGAAAGTGGTTTATTATGATAAATTTAATTACAAGAGTAACGGAAAGTGGTTTATTATAATAAATTTAATTTCGAGAGTAACGGTTAATTTCGATAGTAACGGAAAGTGGTTTATTACTCAACCTGTCCCCAATGTCCCGAATGTCCACGTAATTTCAAAAAAGTTTTAAAATATATATTAACGTAAATACGAATACTAAATACTTTCTAATACTTTTTTGAAATTACGTGGACATTCGGGACATTGGGGACAGAGAGTAACGGATATTGAAATATAAAATCATAAAATAAAAAATAGAACACATTTTATTTTTTTATTTTACCTATTACATATCAAATGTCGGATATCGCAGAGGTCAGCTATGGAAGTGGGTCTGAGGATGGCGAGATCATATCGTATAGATCAACTTCGGCCTCACCAACGCGACCTGTTCTTAGACGTATGGCAACCGAGGGAGCCCCCCGTCGACGAAGAAATAAACGATACAAGAGCCGGGTGAGTAACTGGCGGCCTCAACAGACCTACGAACATGAATGGCCTCCGAGCGCTTTCTTTCAAATGGCATCGGGATATTTGAATGCTACGAACCGCTTGCATCATATCTCGGACCGGGTCAACTATATCAACGACGGATTGTTCGATGCATGTGAATCAATTTCCAGCTTCCAACAACATTTCGGCGAACGTTGGCTTGACTATATGGCTTTTGGTATCGCGACCAACGGATCCCTTCGAAGTCGGTTTAATCGGCTGAAGTACGAACAACGCATTCATTAATTTTTTTTTTGCAAAAAAATGTACACGAACAAAACAAACAAAGATGAATACGACGAAGATCCCCATATATGGACATTACGACGCCTACCTGTGGATTTGAATAAACTTGCAAAGGAACTACTTAAAGATAATATGTCGAATAACATAGTAAACAAAAGACAAAGGATTGAGTCTATGCAAGACGAAAAGTCTAATACACCATCATAAAACTAAAACTGTAAATTTTCTTGTTAGAGTAACGGATCGATGTCAACCCGTCGTAGGGATTTTGCCCGGTCAGACCCGGCGGCTTTGCGAGAACATCGTATTGCCCTCGAGGATGAGAATTTTGACATTGGTCAATCATTCAATTTATTTAAGAAAAATAGTAAAAGTACAATTTCCCTTAATAGTGACCAAGTTTTTAAAGATGATGTTTTCAAACACGTCGGGGATATTGAGGCTGATTATGGTAAACGGGGAAGAGTTGGTGAATTTATTAGAAATCCCGAGGTCCCTAAAGATGAATTTGAGAGCATGATGAAACTAATCCCTGACTCTATTTATAAACCAGGGGTACTGGAATCTAAAAGTAGAATTGCAGAGGAATATGTAAGAACTGCAATGACAAGTACAGATGCTAACGGGAAAATCGATATTAAAGGCATGCATGGAGCGGGGTCGGCTAGGAAAGAAGATATTGTTCGATATGATGATTATGGGAATAGGGGTTTGGTTGACCCGGTCGTCAGAATCAACATTCCAGATAAACACAGTTTTGACACCGCTGGTATGATAGAAGCTGCTAAGATGAATTATAACAATGCGGCAAATGATCATCTCAATCCCAGATTCCAATCACTGTCCGGTCAAACACGGACTAGGCTGGACGGGGGACCAGATGATGGAGACGATGGAGGAGGTGGAGGTGGAGACGATGGAGGTGGAGGTGGAGGTGGAGGTGGAGGTGGAGGTGGAGATGACTCGTTCCACAGTGAATTCAAAAAAGCATTAGCTGAAACCGGTAAACAGGTTGTTTCAAAACTTCATACTCATCTCAAGAAAAAGGGACAAATTATTATCGATAATTTTGGTAAAAGGCATTTTGGACCGTAAAATGTTTGATCAAAATGTAATATTTACTTATTAAACTAAACCATTATTTATTTTTTATTGTTTTTTACTATAAACAATTAACTTACAATGACCGACGTTGCCGCACCCGGAACTTTCGATCCATCTGGAAGCAACACAAAGCGCAAGAGGGATGATATGAATAGCGGTTCGACGACATTGAAGTCCCTACTTTCAGTTAACAATTTGGCTTCGTACAGTTTGCCACCATCACTTTCCGTTACTGTAGCCAGATCCCATAAACTCAGTTTTGCTACAAATGAAAAGTTTGCAAGCAATAGTAACTCCACTTTGCAGTTCGTACTGACTCCAGGCAATGATTATATTTACGGGCCTGATTCATATTTCACGTTTAAATTAACCATCGAGGCAGGTACGGATATTAGTACTGTCACATATAATTTCGGAGACTCCACAGTTCTCAATCTATTTAAGGAGATTCGTATTAAGCATGCTGGTGGTACGGAACTTGAAGTGGTGCAGAATCTGAACGTTCTCAATTTTATGAAATGGGAGCATGACAGGGAACTTTGTTATCGTGCAAGGCATGCTGGTCTGATGGGTTATGATGCGGCCGCTACTTACGTTTCAAATACGGCCTCATATACGTTCGCTGTCCCCCTTTCAATGCTCAGTGAAATGTTTAATCAGGATAAATTGTTACCGTCACAATTGATCGCTGGTATGCGGATTCAGTTGACATTGGAAGACCCCCGCATTGCATTTAAAGCAAGTTCTGCTACGGCAGCTGATACTTTATCGTATTGTGTCGAAAATTGCCGAATGCATCTGGATTCACATACGTTGTCTGATTCGGTACAGAAAGCACTTGCGAGAATGTCATCTAATGAGGGCCTTGATATTGTCTATCCGACATATTATGCAGATACGATTAGTAAATGGAACAGTTTGAGGCGAGGGGTGTCTATTTCAAAGGCTCTGTCGAGAGTTGAGTCTATCATCCTTATCCCTCGACTAGAAAGTCAGATTGATACTGCCAACCAAGCAGATATCAAAAATTCAATTGAAAGTGAACAAAAAATGAGTATTGGTAAATGGCAGGTTGCTATTGGATCACAGTTCTTCCCATCACATCAAACGGCATCCTCGCTCGATGATTTTTGGCTGGCAGAACAGGGGAGGGACACGCAAAATTGCGCACAATATACTGAATACACTACTAAGGGTCGCGGACATATTCGTGCTATGCTGGAAAGGTCAAGTATCCTGACTGGTAGTGGATTGGCAATCAGTGCGAATCGCGGTGCTACAGTTAATATTGAACGTATTGGTGCAGCTGCCGACCGGAATCTGCAATTGTTTGTTCGTCATGCCAACCTCATTAGTGTATTTTTGGACAACGCGGTTCGTCGTGTCTAAATATACACACAATTTTTTTTTGGTACTTTATCATGTCACTATCACGAACATCAATCTGGACTGATAGTGTCCATGTCCGCATCGCTTCACATGACGCTGCTACCAGGACATCGAACACGAGATTTAACGTTACAATTGATACTTGGCCCGTTCGGGCAGGAAATGGACTAAGAGGAATTTCACTTATCGCTGCAAATTTCCCGAATAACGTTGCGAATATCAGAACTGGAGTTAATGATGAACTACGGATTACTACATCAGAAGAAACGGCCACTGTGACTATCACCCCTTTTATGAGTACACGATACAGGTATAAAAAGGATGGAGATGGAACCTTTTCAGATTGGATAGAACTTTTATCTACCGATGGCGTTGGTACGGTTGGTACTTACTATAACAATTTTTCATTGACGAGCAGTGTCATCACTCAAGTCAGGAATCACTTCCAATCTCTTACTGGTTATGCCGCAGCTGATTTATACTATCCTATTCTTGATAGTGGACCATCTGAGTTATACGGGTTTAAACTTGATTATCCTGTAAATAATTATATTTTTGAAGTAGATAGCCGGCCTGCCAATTCGGTGCCCAGAGCCGCTGCCTTTGTTGATTCGGATGGTGGTGGTATTGTTACTCTTAATGATGTGAGACAGCGGTTTAACCCATTTGCAAAGGTGCTTACTATTCCCGAAGGATTCTACACAGATACACAACTCGCAGAGGCAATTAACGGACAGATAAATGCCGTTTTCACTAGCCCTGCTGGATATTCATGTCAAGTTAGTGAAACAGTACCCGCTTCCGTCGAAGATGGTAAATTCGTGTTCACTGTCGCTGCAAGTGAGACTCTTACCGTCTACGGTACAACTTTTGGATCTAGTATCGGTGGGGTATTTGGTCTAGATGGATATATTGGTGGTGCCCTAAATGTTACCATACCTGAATTTCCGAATTTACATGGTCCTGGTTCCTTGTATGTTCATTCAAGTATTTTGGCACAGAAAAATACCGTTGATGGTGATGGTGCACACATTTCAGTTGTCAAATCAATCCCACTTGATGTTCCTCACAGAGGACAAGTTTCATGGCAAAATGACAGCTTTACACCTGATGTCGTATTCCGGGCAAGCCCTGTTTATAAAACAATTAATATCACACTGCGTGATAGTTTTGGTAATAATGTTGATATTGGTACGGGTGAACTCGAGTTATTTTTCAGGGTTTTTGTGTAAAAAATAAATAACGAAAAAGTATAAACTCAACGAAAAACGAATAAAAATTTAACATAATAAATTACAAAAATTTTCAACTAAATTTTGACGTCAAATTAACGAAAAAAAACGAAAAAATGGACGGAGAGGAAAGATATTTTTTAAACGAACGGTGTGTTCTAATTTCTGGCCGTTGAAAAATTTGGGGAAATCATAATTACAAAAAAAAACGAAACCGCCAATATGAACAAACGGAAGGCCCTTGCACCGTTGGTGGACAATGGCCAGGACCGTTTTACCTCTTACCTCACCGACATGTTCCATAAGTCAGAGCATGCCAAGAAGTCGGTCATGGATGCCGGGTTCACATTGACAAAGAAACTCGATGCTGGTGATTGGCAGTCTGGCGAAGAACTGATCGTTCGACTGGAGACTGCTTACGATCCAAAATATGCGGTTACTCTACCCGGTGTTCGAGACAATATTTCCAGACGGTTCATTCGCACCAAATCTTACCCGCGACTGTTACGGTTGCTGCGCTCCTACAACGATGTGGTTAGCTTCCATGAAGTTATGACCTACGATATGCCGGTCAAGATCTGGTTTGATCTTGATGACTACAAGAATATGTCACATGATCTTATCATGGAGTCATTCAGTCGTCTTTTCATTTGGTTCATGCAGTTGCGTTTTCAGACAACTATCACTAAAAGGCAGTTCAACTGGCTTCAGTCACACAGTGCTACGAAGAATAGTCTACATCTCGTGATATCTGGCTTCAGGTTGAAGAGTAATAGGCATATGAAGTTCTTGGCCCAGAAATTCGTCGCTGAATTGGAGTCACTGTCAGCTGATGATGGTGTATATTCAGAAAACGCATTCTTAGACGACTTCAAGGAGAATAAGGCTATCATCGATTTGGCAGTTTACAGGCGTAACGGTTCAATCCGGATGCAAGATTCTGCCAAGCTATCGGATCCTACAAGGCTCATGATTCAGAGCAATTTCCATTCTCATCGCACTGCTGATTCGATTGTCAGTTGTTGCTTTGATGATGTTGATACCATCGATATTGAAATCGATGATGCGTATTTAGGAGGCCCTGATCAAGGGCTTTCGCTTGAAGATGTTTCGCCTGAAGTTGCTTACCAGTTGGAACGTATAGTAGCAACTGCATTCCATATCGTCGTCGATCCCACTAGACCGGCCGGCTCTTTACTTAAGAGTGTGAGGGCTAAAGACGAGTTTTGGTTTTACGTTGTCCTCAACCAGAATATTGTCTGTCAAACGAAGAAGGATTTCCATTCACACAATACCGATAACTATCTTATCGTCTCGCTTGTATTCCCGTTCCTGTATCAATGCTGTCACAGTCCAAATTGTTTTGGTAAACGGCATGAAGTTGTGCACAATGATGGACTGCTTCGCGATTTGTGGATGAATGATGAGCTGGACGCCGAGTTGTCTGCCCGGTTCGTCGGTGATTTGAAAGATGCGTTTACTGAGCTCTATACGTCCAAGAACCCGGAGGCGGCGCCTAAAGATACCAAAGATGCAGTCGTCGGTCTCATGCAAGAACACAAGGTGATGGACATTCTGTTTAAGTACCACTACAACAAGTTCCTGTGCGCCATTCGTAACGAGGCCCATTTTATGATCGGGGTACACTTCAAGCGGAGGGATCCAGAAACGGGGCAATCCAGGATATGTAAGAGAGTCGTCGCAAAGATGCATTTTCTTGATCAGTATGCATCATTCCCGTACATCCGGGACTGGATCTTAAGTCCTGTTCGGCGTGACTGTGACCGTGTTTCGTTCTTTCCTTTCGACAAGACCATGATCAAGACGGTCCACCCTGGTGATGATGACCCTCTTACGGTGTGCATGGTCGACGGCGAGCTCTTCTCCATCAACGACAACTGTCTCCGACATGACCTGAAGGTCGTTGACAAGTGCAAGTATGACTTCAACATGTGGTCAGGGCTCAAGTACAAACACGATGATGTATGGGAAAGGTATACTGATGAATCCCAAAGCGCTTGGGCGATCAAAGAACGGGTAGAGCCATTCACGGATCATATTCGGCATGTTTGGTGTAATGATGACCCGAGTCTTTACCAGTGGACCATTCAATGGCTCGCCTCTATCTACAAGCGCCCTTGGCACCGGCTCGGTACTGCGATCATCCTGCAAGGAGGCAAAGGAGCCGGCAAAGGAATCATCGTCCAGAAATTCGCAGAACTGTTAGGAGACGACAATTTCTGGCAGATCGGTAACATCAACAACCTGACCGGTACCTACACCCATCCAAATTTTGGGAAATCTATTCTCGGATTTGTTGATGAGGCTTACTGGGGAGGCGATCCGAAACAAGCAAATGCTCTAAAGGGGATCATCACCGAAAAGAGGCAGGATGCGAACGTCAAGTACCAAGTGCAACGCAGCTTTAATTCATATTTGAATATCATCGCTGCTTCCAATAATCGTAAGATTGTCGAGGTTACTCCGGATAACCGCCGTTACCAGTTCATGAAAGTGAAAGAGAAGATCTTCGAGAATGAACGGGAAAGGCGTGCGTACTTTGACCGGATCGGCAATGTCAGTGCCATGGATCTCGCGATGTTCTTCCTTACCCAAGTTTGCCTCTGCACCTTCAATCCGTCATACATCTTTAAATCTGATGCCGCTGCTACCCAACTCATGGAAAGCTTCGATCCTCTTCAGCTGTGGTGGTACTCGTGTCTATGCGGTACGGTCGGTAATGATTGCCAGAGCCACCTAAATGATGAGGAAGCTGCTTCTGAATGTGCGTTCTTCGACGGGAATAGGGTTGCAATCAACACCCTTCGTCTCGACTTCATGGCATGGTGTAGCGACAACAAGATCCGATTTCCTAACGTCCACAACAACAAAACATTCATGCATCTACTCAAAGGAATGGTGACGCCCGTGGGGGAGCGGCTGAAGATGCCTGTTGATGCGCACGGGCAAAGGCTTAATGCAATTACGTTGCCTAATATTAATAATGCCAGATTACAATTTGATGCATATTGTAAACATCGTCTGCCTTATGATATTTCTTAATTTATTAAATAAAAAATTGTTAATTAAATTTAATCTTTAATTCGGGTTTTTAACATTTTGTCTATAGTGGGTCCTAGATATGGACATTTGAACTTAATAAAGTTTTTACGTTTTTCGTGGAAACAAACAAGCCAAAGATCTGATACACGGACTTTTTCGTATACCTTTCCTTTCCAGACGAGGCCTTCATAGTAATTATCAATGATAAATTTATACATGGAAAGTTGTAATGAGTATTTGAAGAAATTGGCGTTCTTTATTGAAGAACATGGGCCTGTACCACATTCACCATTGAATGCGAATTGGTTTATTTTTTTAGTGCGTTTCCAATCCACTAGCGCCAATACCAACGTCCCATCGTCATCGACACGAACAACATATACCATGTCTATACAGCCGACCATGCGTGTTTTAATGTCACTGTGGATCATCCATTCCACTCGTAACGGTTCCCATGCTCTGTTAATTGGGTTCTCTGTATAATTCATGAATTGTTTGATCTCGTCACATTCTGTTGTCGGGGTCCATGTCGATATTCCAGTCCAATTCGTTTTGCCTTGTTGTGATTCTTCGTGGTCGTTAAACCATCTCTCAATGTCAGCGTGTAATATGGTGCCTTTATCCCTTGCTTCTTTACCATCATCTTTCCATTTCTGTTCGAGTTCCTCCACCGTCATTTTCTTGTAACGACTCTTGAATCTCTTTCGTTTAGGTCCGTCGTTGTTATGCAATTTGCTCTTGCCATTGCCTTTGATGCACCGTTTAGCAGCATCTCTTGCGTTGAATACTGGAAAAAACTTTGATATGAAGGAGGTAACTGATACATCGACTGTTCTGTATTTGCCATCTCTGTTCCAGTCGACTTTATATTCATGGTTGTAGGCATCGAATGTAATGTGTGCGTCTTTGTTGTGGTAACCTCTCGACCATCGTTGCTGATACATGATCCCATTGACAAAAATTATTATGATCTATATATTAATATTTTATGTTATTCTGTCCCTAATGTCCCGAATGTCCACGTAATTTAAAGAAAGTATTAGAGAGAAATAATATAGAGGTTAGTAATATATTATCTAAAAAAGTTTTCCAAAATTACGTGGACATTCGGGACATTGGGGACAGAAAATCAACTAGTTATTCACGTCAAGATGTAATGGGTTTATTGTAATCAGTATAGATAAAAATACAAATAACGGTTTTTTGTTTTTCAAACACATGTTCAGTACAAATGACCACCAACGTGTTTTGAATGTTCTTGGAAAATTGATACCTCCTGGGACAACTGCTCGATGGGCTCGCATCTCAAAGGTTCCTGAGCTCAAATTACATGCTAAAGTTGAGGCATTCACTTGGATCCAGACAAATAGAAATGGAGGCGGTTTCAAGATCATCTTATCCTATGGTAAACATGTGTCATCTCATTCATGTATACTGACACGAATGTTTACTGATTTTTTGTGTTATGTTCGTTCTCGTATAGAAGAAACAAAGACTATTACGAACAGACGATCGACCTTGGTTATGCCTATCAATCATGCGATTAACTCTTCCCGAGATCTAGAGTTCTTGATCGATGGACAGTGGTATCCGTTCGGACGAGTGTTGCCCAATCGAGTTCGCATGCTAAAAGAACCCGATACCACAAATTGGATTCTCCGTGGTGGTGCAGTCAAAAAACGTTATTCCTGTTCTCGTATATTATCCCCTCTACCGCCTCCACCTTCGTATCCTCTCCCTATTCCTCCTCCTCCTGTCCTCACATCCGAATATAATATGATATTTGATTTTGATGAACCGTATCTCAACTCACCGACGGCTTCTGATCCTTTCATTGATCAATATGATAATGTTCTTGATTTAAATTATTCGGATAAACTACCAAACATTCTCGATAATGGGATGTGGTAAGACAATTAAATGATTAAAGATTATAATTTTTTTTTTTTTGTATTGAATCATGTCTAAAAAGGGTTCAAGGGGTCTAAAAGGTAAACTTAGTAGTGGATCTGAAACAGATTCGAGATTCCCTGGTACATCTTTTACTATAGGGGACGCAAAGCGTGTTGGAGTTGGTCGAGGTCGACGGCTGGGTGAAGGGGATGCAGGTTCTGTTCTTGGTCCAAGGCAGGTCCATCATCATGGAAAGGTAGGTTCAAGTGCATGTGAAGGCAAAGGTACAAGTTTTTTTTGTAAGATATTGCGAATGGTCGGTAACAGTGTTGATCGTAAGCTTGTAGGACAAGCTGGAAATAGGAGAAATTTCAACGCTGCTGAGATTGTTACGACATTTAAAACCGCTGGTAATTTTATCGAAACTTTTAAAAAAAAACTTGATGCAGTAATTAAAAAGGTCGCCGAGGGTAAAGTAGACAAAACGACAACTTTAAAACAAGCGATAGCAACAGCAGATAAACTAAAGGCATTTAAAACGAAAATGTTAGATCATGCTAAGCGATTAGGAAGAGATTGGGATACCTTGGTAAAAATAAGTAAAAAACAAATTAACAACTTGGACGTAGTAGACGGAGAAACGAGACATGGTTTAAGCAAAGCAGAGGTGGAAGATATTTTGAAGGGTGAAGATGTCCCAGCTGGTGCATCTTTAGAAGAAGTTGTGCAGGCTAATATTAAGGCTGAGGAGTCTGCAGAGTCTGAATCATCGAGTAGATTTCAAGAGATTAGACAACAACAGCAGGCACTGGTTGACGAATCTAAACGGAGTAGGGGGTTAGGAGGATCAATTAGCGATGGGTTAGAATGGTTACATCGTGCGGTTGGGTATGCGGGCGATGCGGGTACTTTCATTGCTGGGTTGGCGTCGTTGGTTACATCTGAAGGAAGTAGTTTTGCTGTATCAGTTCCTATGATGATAGGTGCGGCAAAGGATGCAGCAAATCGGTATTTAGACGGAGAAGGGAATCTTCCCGACTTACTCGCTGGAGTTTTCTCTGAGAGGTTTAAAGATCAATTACCTGAAGCCCAACAGAAAGAGGCACAACGCTTAGAGAAACTATTTAAACAACATTTGGATAGTAGTGCCGAACATTCTAAGAGGATAGAGCAACTCAAGGGATATCTTGATAGAATCAAGGAAAACGCACGCGGTAACGTTAAAGACGCACAAACCGAACTCAACAATAATGTGTTTAGTAAGACAAATACAGACAAGGTTGAAAATATGCCCCCAACTTCAGAACTAGGTGATGACCACACAGCACTACGTAATAGATTAAAGGACGCACATAGTGGTATGAGACTTTCACCTGGTGATAGAAAACGAAACCGCTTGACACCTTCACCTGGTGATAGAAAACGAAACCGCTTGAGACCTTCACCTGGTACAATTTTTCGAGAAAGGGTCGATCAATTTCTCGATGATGACGCTAAAGAACGAATGGATGACGCTAAAGAACGAATATCAGGTAATACTAGCCCAGATCAAAATATGATTGGTAACCCTACCGGAGAGCATGTTGATAACCGAAAGCAAGGGAATAATGGGAATGCTGTATTACCTTCGAATGCACCAATAGGACAGGGTGAGATTGGTGCTTTCGGGGAGGATGTTAAAGCCGGCCCCGGTGAGATTGGTGCTGACCCTACTGATCCTCGATTACATCCGATTAAGACGGAAGGAAAGTTTTTAAATGAATTGGATGAGAAGATAAAACAAATTCAACAAGGTGTGACCGATATGGTCGCCGATTCTATTGACAGTACTGACGATGATCTGAAATATATTTTTGAAGAGTCGACCTCGACAGATGGAACAGAGTCAACATCGGACTTTGTTCCAACGGGTGACGAAAAAAAATCTCCAGACGTACCAACCGCTGCGAATGGTGTTGACCGTCTTGATCACAAGAATGACCCTGATCACAATGATGATGTAAATCCTAATCGACCATTTAATACTATTAAAGTCTCTGCGGAACGAAAACATGACCGCAAATCACGTCGTCGTGGTCGTGGTGGTGGTAGTGGCACTGGTAGTGGTAATGGTCAACTTCGTCGTGGTGGGACTAATGTGTCTGGTGGTGGTGGTGGTGATGATCCCGATGAACCTCCTAATGGGCCTGGGGGGGATGATGATTTTGATGAAGACGGTAATAGGATCCCTGATCCCAATAGAGGTGCTGGTAGAGATGCGGAGGGTGTAGATGCACCTGTTGCTGATCCCGATCCAGTCCGGACTGTAGTCCAACGGGCAACGGCGCCCATGGTCAATGATGGTCAACAGTTAGATGAGTTGAATTTCCGACAGTACCTTCCTATTGCAGGTGCTGATTTTCTTACAAGGCCTATTGGTGCAGTTCAAAGTCATAAGGAGAATTTCCTCCTCTTTGATTTTCAACAAAGAAATGCGGAATTTGATATTGAACATAATGCATTGGATAATCCTTTATATCATGGGAGATTGCGTGATGATGCGATCAGGTATATGGAACCGATGCAAGTAGTGCCTTTGAAGTATAAGGGTGATCAGATGGGTTTTACTGATGCGGACGTACTAAATACGGTCGCAGGAACTGATCAGCCGACGCCTTCAAATGGGTTGATTTCGCAGTATGATCGGAATAGACATGACATGGAATCCATCCTGGACATGCAACAAAATGCTAAATTTGGTATCGATCAGTTGCGGTCGGATGCTAATTTCCAATATGCAGCTATTACACAGGGTACTGAAACAGCCACTCCGATTGCATCTGATTTTCATGATCAGATGAGAGAGAATATTAACTTTGGTAAAACTGAATTTATGCTCCAGATACCTACTCCTCAAGAGGATGCTGATGCGTTTGCTAAGTGGTCTAAAGTCCGTAGGAATCCGATCGACACTACTTCTCATCGGGACCCTAAACGACGCCGGTTTATGTTTATTAATGAGGGGATTGAACCAGAACGAATTTAATTAAATTTAATTTTATTAAAAAAAACAAACTTTTATTTTGATGGTGTCGGGTTCGGGAAAAATATTCCCGTTATAGTACAGATTAAACCAACCCAGAGTTCGTTGTTTTCTTCAGGACGAATGAATATCATCGTCGCACTAAAAAAAAATATCAGTAAACCGAATATGGATTGGATTATATATCTGCATGTTGATGGTTCGTTCAATGCTCTCTTTATTGTTACTACTCGCTCACTTGTGGTCCAAGTTGTATCGCGTCGTCGTAGTTTCTTTTCCTTTGGTATTGGTTGTGGTTTTGCGGTCATTTTTTAATTATGATTTGATAATCGTGATAGACCCGGCCGAGATGTTATCATTGCCACCGGTTGATGATCGAGTAATTCGTAACGTCATTTCGTGTCCAATTTGATCCACGGTTACAACCCCAGCCAACATAACTCCGTCAGTGTCTGATGCAGGAGATACGAATTTACTTACTCCGTTAACTAAAATTTCACAACCCTGTTTTGATGAAAAGGATGGACCGGTTAATGCTAAGAATATCTGATACCTTCCAGCATAATTCATCGTAATACCGGTCGCAGTCAATGTACATAACTTAGTTTCATTACAACCGAGATTGTCATTATACTCTTCCGCCCAGTTAACAGAGAAATCTAAATCATTTGATGCGTTAGGGATTGTAATTCCTGTTGTGAGATTTGCTTTAAACGTTGGTAGATTAGGTTGGATAATCGGAGTTTCGAGTTCCAATTGAGTGATCCTAGATGTTCCGGCAATGATACTATTACACTTAATCGGTAAGGTCTCTACTTGTTTAAACCCGACGTTAAACTCTTTGATGGACAGGGACTGAAATCCTCTCGTTGCAGCACACTGGAACCGAATACGTTTCCATGCTTGGGTCGTGACGAATGGATTAATGACTGCCGCGGTTGTACTGAGAGGCAGGTCACCAACTGTAATTGATGCAATCGCTGCCGTATCGTCTGCAGGTCTATATAATAGTCTCCAGTTATCATCCGTATCATCACACGTCCCGAGAATCACGTAATCTCTTGGTTGTAAACTTGTTGATGGTGCGGAGAATGATAAAATTGAAAATTGGTTAACAATCGTCGGGATTCCCATATCGTAAGTAAACTGTTCACCCTGCGCTATTAGTGTAAGAATATCATCCCCGATTAGTCGGTATGAAGTAGGTGTTGCACTTCCAGTATAAGCACCATTAATACCAGTGTAACCTCCTACCGTCAACCATCGGCTGGATACTGAACCATCCAATAATTGCCATGCATCAAATCCTATCTGCGCACTCGTTGCGGTGATCGACTCAATCCCTTGCGTTGGTCCAGTAAAGAATGTCTCTGGCATTTTAAGATCTACAATCTGTAATTGAGGTGTACCGTCTTCGTCTCTCACGTTAAATCCACGACCTTTACTTAGAATAACGTTAAGGTCGTGTCCTTTTTCTACTTTTATATCACCTACTTCTAAAGTCTCAAATTTAGCTTCTACTTCCGGGATTCCTCGATATCTCAGGTCGAAAATAGAAGTTGAAACCCCCCCACCATTGGTCCTGACAATCAATCGGGCCCATGTACAATGTTCCGTCATGTTTAACTCAATGAACGGACTATCGAGTTTAACTTCTTGTTGAACTAGGAACGAACCATAGACCCCATCTCCTTCGTATAATGGATACCATTTAGAACGGTCGGACGCTTTAGAATATACAACTGATATATCTTGAGGTGCGAAAGCTGGATTATTTACTGTCGACAATTGGAATCCGTCCAGACGAACACCATCTTTGAATTGAATATCGAGATACTCACCCATAACGGTACCAACTCCTTCTACCTCCGTCTCTCCTTGACCTACACCAGCGACGAAGAAATCGTTGATCCATCGGTCACTAAGACCGAACAAACCATCAAAGGCCTTCCATGGTGGGTTACCAACAACGTTACCCGACGCGGCGGCGATATAACCCTGATCAATATTGTTGGTCATGTTTACATCCGGGTATAAACGTCGATATACCGTCGCGACGTTATCCACTGCATCAGGGACTTTTAGTTCATTGAACAATAAACTATTTACTTGTAAATCCGTTGTACTATTGAATCCACCCGTCGCCGGAGCCCATACCGCGTTGTTGGTAAGCGATTCATAAGTGAGTACGCTGTTATTAGTACCTCCACCCGACGGCAAGTAGTAACCAAAATCGGTGCCTGTACTCGGACCAACATAGACCCCATCACCTGATCGAAGTACCAATTTAGCATCGGATTTAACTTGGATATCCGCACTAGCCGATAATTCAAGAGTCCGGTTACTATCGTCGAAAAACGTGATCTGTTTAATATCCATTGTATCACCCGCATTTTTTGTAACCATTAATGCGAGTTGTTCCGTAGTTTCAGGTGCCGCCAATTGGTATCTCGGACCGTCTAAAGTAGGTGTTGTGGTATCGTATTGGGGACCAGTTACTCCACTCTGATTATCAATTGTTGTCCAATTACCACCACCAGATGATTTGAGTAACCGAAAATCGACCGGATGGACACCAGGAGCAGAAGACAGTGCATACCCGGTAACAGTTCTATTGCCATTTGTCAAGGAACCAAACTGGTCCTGAAAAGATATAACTATAATTGCACATGGTGTACCGATACTGTCAACATTTGTAGTAAGTCCACCGATGTAATCTCCAGTAACATCAAACACTCCATCAGTATCTTCGTATACCCAACCAGGCGTTGCCCCGTTACCATCAAAAGTATCCAACAATTCTTGGGCAAAAGACGTAAAAGTCCCTCTTGCATAAACTGTAATCTCCTTGGCACCCAGTACAGGGAAAGTTCTGTCACGAGTTCTTAACACATCTAACCCGTCTGTAGGATCCGTTAAACTGATATTTTTAGACTCAACTCTGAGTATATCATCATTCTCAACGTGAATTTTAGAAGATGAATCATTACTTCGAATGAGTACATCATCAACCCGTCCAATCAATGCTGATGTGATAACTGATCCGGTAACGGCATTATTACCAATAATATCTGTATTTTTATTAAGTGTAATCGTTCCTGCGGCGTTTGTATTTATTGAAATACAATTGGCACCGTTCTCCTTGATCACGAATCCATCGACTAAGCCATCAGCCACATTTATCTCGGTTGCGCCAGAATCCAAACAAATCACATTAGACGTATCCCCGTTATTCCTCACTTTCACATCATTACCAACAGTGCTTGTCAAAACACTACCAACAATATCACCAGTAACATCGACGTCACTACCAAAGACTGTATTTTGTAAAACATCAATAGTTTTAGCACTACTGTTGATCGACATATAATCCGTCGTGTCATCCGAGATGGTGTAGGCAGATACGAGACCACCATTCACAGTATTAATAATAGATCCAGCATCTTTAACATCGACACTAGCCGTATTACCATTGTTCCTAACTTTTATATCATTACCAACTGTATTCGTCAATGCATTACTAATTACAACACCAGTAGCAAGGACGTTACCAAGTACGTCTGTATTCTTTGCTAATGTAATAACCCCACTAGCAGTCGAATTAATAGTGAAACATGATGCCCCCCCTTCTTGAACCTCAAACGCAACTGCTTTATCGGCGGGTGTATTGATAACGACACTAGTATTATCGGTGGCGTCAATTGATGGTAACCCTGACAATGTAGCAATGCTTACGTCTGGGTCACCGGTTAAAGATGAACCCCCACCGCCACCCGCTTGCCATTCCGTGTTGCCGTCTGTGTCTATTGCTACAATCGTATGTCCTATGGTCGTCGCTTTATCGTTCGGTAAACAGTATGCATCCCCAGACGGTCCTAACTTTAATTTTTTTCTTACGTGTAAGTCGTCGCGTACAGAATCGTGTGGTCTTCCTGAACCGAGCATAATAAAATTGTAAATTAAATAAATGTCTCATTTTATTCTTCATCGGGTACCTTTCTTTTTTTGTTTGGTCGGGTATTATTGTGATCTTCTTTGAGTTGTATTATTTCGTGCAAACATCGTTTGAATCGGTCTTTGTTGTTCATATCTATGAACAGGAACGGATGTGATACGTCTTCGGTTACACTGGTAGCGTATTTAACCACTTCGGCGAATGTTTTTTTATGGCATGCTGGGGGGCAGTATTCGTCCCTGATTAGTTCCATTTCAGACATTTGACTGGGGAAGAATGCAACGTTGCAGCATTGGATACGGCATGCACGGGGTAATTTTGTATAACTTTGAGTACATACCATGATCGATATACTGTAATGTCTACCCATAACATAAGCCCGTAAGAACTCCGTACTGTTCATGAACTTCTTATGGCTAATTATATCTTCGAATATAACTAAATCTTTTGTCGCTTTATCAATACCCTTTGCTTTTATAGTATCCTCCTTTTCATTGTATAAGCCCTGGAGAAAGCTTACGTCTGGTTTCGAAATAAGATTCTTATCTGGTATATCAAGATTTTTATACAAATCGTCGAACTTAACCGTTGGCCCGATAGCATATATATTATCAAAATATGAATTATTGAAATCGTCAATGTAAAATCGTCTAAGAAGATTTAATAATAAAGTACTTTTACCACTTCCACTTGCACCACTTAATAAGAATCTAAATGGGTGTTTCGGTACTATTCCTATCTCTGCTGCCTCGCATTGGGGAATGTCAGCTTTCCTTGTGGATAGTGGTCTAATTCTTAGATCGAATGACCCTTTATCGTCCTTGTTGTCGCCGTCCTCTTCTTCTGAGTGTTCTTTTGTCTTCTTAGATGGCATCACGGTAAGCTTTGATGAGGATTGACGAAAATCCTAATAATCGCAGGTTGGTGCTCGACGCGGGTATGCCCCTCTTTTCGAGAATTGTGACGTATTGTTTAAGTCGTTTAAGTTTAGCTTCCTTACCGTCGCGTCTGATCGGGGCTTTAGTGAACTTTTGACCGTCAATTACGACAATGCCGAGCATGTTGGCTTCTTGGAAGTTGTTGGTGGCGTTAAGCTTGTTGGTTTTATCCGTCAGATCTTCAATTTGGTCGGCTAGTTTCGTGATCTGGCCTTTGAATGTAGCCAGGATTGACTCAATTGACGCCTTGTCGTTGATGTTGAGGGTTGATGATAATTGATAGATATTGTATGAAATTGATGTGTTGAGTTGGGTGTGGCTGAGGACGGTGTTGATCCATAGGATTTCTGATGTGGGTTGTTTGGCCCATATACGGTATGATAAAGCAACGTATAATGGGCGCAGTGATCTGGCGGTGAATTTTGCTTTGTCGTTGAGTGGGCGTAGGAGGTCTGCGATGTAGGTGTTAAAGGGGCTTTCACTGCGGCTGCGTGCGAAATCGACGAATTTGAGTGATTGCTGCCTGTCGCGACCGTTGTTTTTGTCGAGGTTGCTGTAACTGATGCCATTCTGTGCAGGTTTTGCTGCAAGCTTCGTACGAAGTCGCTTTACCCAGTCGCGGACATCCTCTGGGGTGCTGCCGAATAATAGTACACGACCGGATGATTTGCGGATGATACCAGCGCTCTTAACCTCCTCCGTCTCGTCAAATACCTCATTTACACCACGGTCGCTGTTGATGAATATCTGGGCCGCAGTTGTGCCCACAGCACGTTCTTTAGCAACTGGCTGGATGGTAATTGTAGGTGCGATTGGTGATATGAGGCCGTTTGATACTATTGCCAGTTCCTGTTTGTTAGGTGTTGACTTGTATTCGCTGAGTATGATCGCCTCTGTTTGCCTTGTGCCTGTGACCATCATCGTCGCTGCCAGTAGGTCTTGGAGTGATGCATTGTCTTGCCTTGCCTTTTTGACGACTTCAAGACCAACTGTTAGCGCTGCTTCGAACAGGATTGGTGTTTGTCTCAACACTCGTCTGCTTCTCGCTTCTTGGCTTTGTCTTGATAATGCCTTTTTCTCTCCTCCTTTCAGCTCAAATAGGCCTGCGTTGCGTTTTAACACAGTCTTCACCAATCCTCCAAATCGCTCCTCGATTATCTTACGCACACTGGACAAACGCTGATTTACCACACGTAGTGTAGTGACCAAATTACGTAGGATAAGCTGTAAGCTCCCTAACATGGGCCGCATGTCGTCTACCAGTCGCTGTGATTTGGCTTCAGAATTAGGTCTGGATCTGCTAAAGGTATGTATCTGTGTTTTGACCAGATCCAGTAGACATTGGGTTGCTGTGGTGCAGTTTGCGAATGGGTGGCTACGCTTCCGGTCTGTAGGGTCTTTATCCATCGGCATGTAGAAGAAGATGAGCTCCATGGCAGCCTGCAGTGAAGGGGACGTCTTCTGGGCGGTGATAGATACTTCGCGTTTGATGATGTTGAGGTTTGTTGGATGGGCACATGCTTTGAAGAATACGTTTAGTGGGTTTTTGTACCTCAGCTTGTTGTTATGGTCGTATGCACGTCCTTCGGTAGGCAATAACCAGTTGCGATCATAACCGATGTTACCACCACGCTTTTCGAGTATACCTCTAGCACCGGTGAAGCCTTTGCGCTCTGAGTGGGTCCGTACTATGTCATTGGGTATCAGTTTAATATGGTCTGCGAGTAGTATATCTCGCCTGCTTTCATTGATTGCTGATCCATCCACGGACTTTGGTCTATCGTCTACTCTTGCTCTTTTGCTCCTGCGTGCACCACGACCGGTATTTGCTCGTTTGTTACTCATAAGCAGACTAAATATTTTTATGATTTGTGAATGTATGTTTGTATATTATTATCTTCTTGTCCCTAATGTCCCGAATGTCCACGTAATTTAAAGAAAGTATTAGAGAGAATAATATATATAGGTTACTAATATATCTTAAATAAAGTTTTTCCAAATTACGTGGACATTCGGGACATTGGGGACAGAGATTAGTCGTGAAGAATCTAAAAATCATAAATTACAATAGACCTTTTTGACAGCTATGCCGTTTTTTGGGATTTGTCGTGAAGAATCTAAAAATCATAAATTACAATAGACCTTTTTGACAGCTATGCCGTTTTTTAGTGGGTTGCTATTTTGTATATAAGGGTTAGAACCATTTGGAAAAACTAAAAAACTTGGCACAGATATTTTATCAGTCATGGCACCTCGTGATCCCAGCATATTCTTTGTTGCTGCTATTGAGTCGCACACCGATGATGAGTTGCTTGTACGTTGGATGGATACGATCGCTAACTCTCGCAAGTCCTACCGGCGTCTCGTTTCTGCTTGGCGGCCTTATGTGCAGCGTCGTCAACGCATCAGCAAGAACAGCTGGCGTATTATCTGGAACTCTACATGGGAGCCCCGGTCCGAGATAACCAAGAATCCTACGCTGGCCGACATGGTTGAAGCCTACAATGACGAGGTCACACGTGTCGAGCGAGAGCGCGAGTTCCGATCTTTTCGTATCTTCTTCGACACCAAGTACGGGTTGCCTGATGCGTTGATCTCCTTTGCATATCTGCTGGTCTCTACCACATTTTCTCTTGATCCTGCTATGTATCGGCCTGGTGGTCTTGTTCATGACCTTTTCAATTGCTGTTTGGTTTATCTGCTTGAGGATATGCATTCTAGGCATGATCGCCACCCACATCCTTCTTATATGCTTGATGAAGATAGTAATTCTATGTATTATAACTATCTTTCTGATGATCGTGTGAAATCGCTTGATGTGTTTATTCGTGGTATTGCTTCTACCATCAGTGGTTGTGTGTTTGGTGATCTTGCTGATTATTATGAAGAAAATCTTGATATGTCTGCTATTACTTTGCGTTCTAACGGTCTTGTGAAGTGTCTAGCTGTTTTGAAGAATATGGAGTTTGGTGATAAATATAATACGTATTTTTATCGTTATAATAAGCTTGCTATTCAGTGGTGGAAGGCATATGCTGATATGAATATTGAATTTGTGAATGGTCATTTCTGTCCCAGTCCTGCTGACCTTAAGGATAATATTGACTATCTTTCTGATCGTGTTATGCCATTGCCTGATCGTAATCTTATTATTTGTAGTGATAGTGATAATGATTCTGATGCTACTACTGTTGTTTATGATGAGGCTGATGTACAAATCGTTGCTAGTAGTCTTGCTGCCGATAATGATGGTACTGATGATGATGTCACCATCATATCTAGCACTTATTAATTAATTAGCCCGCAAATTTTGTTAATTCTCTCCTTATTTAATAGATTTTATTTAAATCAACGTTTTTGTTTAATAAATTTATTATCTCTCCAATAATCTCTACCGTAATTAACAAATATTTCACTTCCTGGTTTAATGGTCTTTAAAGCTTTAATTGATCCGGTCTTTGCCCTTGTGTTGGTTGATAGCCTTGCGTTATTACCTTTACAATTCCTAGCTCGTTTATTAGACCTCCTGCAATCGTTTGCGTATCTTGCAATCCCTGCTTGGGTACTTCTGGCGTCAATTACTTCTCGTCTGTTCAACGCTAGACCAAAACCGTGTGTTGGATCTTTTTCATATGCTTGTCTGTTTTTAATAACACCTGTATAATTAGCAATCTTTGCCCCTCGTCTGAATCTTTTAGTAGCGAATAGACCTTTACCTGCTTTAGGTATTGTCGATTTCTTTACTCTTAGACCATCTTTAATATCAGTATGTTGGTAACACATTGCTGGTGTTGTGCATGTTCGCCTTTTACATCTTCTACCACTTTTTGTTTTCGCTTCACATTGGACACATTCGCGTAAAGTGCTCATTTTATTTTTGTGATTGATTTACTGTCATCGTCATATTCCATTATAATTTCTTCTAATATTTGGCTTAGTTCGGTATTTTCTTCTTGCATTTCGGCCGCGTCGTATATCATATCAATCATCCTATCCTTGGAATATGGCACCAGTTTAATCATCTCCCATAATAGATGTTTTATGCTGAAGTCTTTTTTTTGTTCAATGAACATTATTTCATATAACCGGTGCACATCTTTAACTTTATAATACGCTATTAGTTTTTCCATTATTTTTTTAATATGTTTTATTTTTTATTTAATATTACGAATAAATTTTCCCGCTTAAATTTGATTAATTTAAATAATTCAAATATTTCAAATAATTCATAAATAATTCAAATAATTCATAAATAATTCAAATAATTCATAAATAATTCAAATAATTCATAAATAATTCATAAATAATTCAAATAATTCGATATGATTCATATATAAATCACAAATTGTATGAAGTATATGTGATTCATATATAAATCACAAATTGTATGAAGTATATGTGATTCATATATAAATC
>Ga0070750_10000493_pt1 | contig 21894 bp, 5 predicted proteins | sample VirMetDEL_Nov_24_FD_77013 | JGI IMG/M metagenome (GOLD analysis project Ga0070750, IMG submission 77013) | Aqueous microbial communities from the Delaware River and Bay under freshwater to marine salinity gradient to study organic matter... | ecosystem: Environmental > Aquatic > Marine > Coastal...
TACGGAAGAAGGTGTTATAAATAACAACTATATAAACCCTCAAAAGTTCTGGTATAACCAAAAGAAGTTTGTAGATAATTTCTTAGGTGTGCGCTTAATTAGCAACAATGCTGAGAACAATTTGATATATTTGTATGCAGCTGGCACTAAATTCCGACAATCCTTTAGATAATCATGGCTAAGAAATCAAATAAAAAGAAGTGGATTAAGGGAGCAATTAAAAACCCAGGTGCATTTACAGCTAAGGCTAAGGCTGCTAGAATGTCTGTTTCAGAATACCGCGATGAGGTACTCTCTAATCCCGATAACTATCCAGTAGCTACAGTGCAACAAGCTAGACTTGCAAAGACATTGTCTTCAATGGAATCAGGAGGTGATCCTGTTAGAAAAATGCTCAGAAAACGTGATCGTGTTACTAGACGGGCACAAAGAAAGTTCGAGCGCCAGTCAAAGAAGGCAGCTAAGCAAGGATTTCAACCAGGTGGAGCACCAGGAAATCCTTATGCTATGCCTACATCTGCTGCAACTTCAGGTTACACTAGCAATATGTCTGGTATGGCTGGAGCTCATAATTCAGCATTGCAGTTACAACAACTCCAGCAAGAAGCTCTAAACTTTCAAAATAGAACTGCTGAAACAGCTAAAGCTAGATCACAGGAAGAAGATGCTGCTCAGATACAGCAGATACAACAAGACGCATCAACTCTTGCAGCAGATGAAGGTATCAATGCAATACAAGCTGCACGTGCAGGAAGACTGATTGGTAAAATTGGGAAGGGAACTGCAACTGCAAAGCAAGTAGGAAAAGCTGCACAAACAGTTGCAGATGCTACAGGAGCTGGTGTAGGACAAACTACAATAGATATGCTTGCTAATTACGGGTCAGGTGCTGATACAGTAAGGTCCGGAGTAGAGGCAGGTCAGACTGCAGCAAGTAGTATTGGGGTAGGTCCATATGCAGCAGCAGCATCACTATTAGGTAAAGGCGTCGAACACTTATCCGATGATGACGACGCTACCAAAACAAACTTTGGAGAGGGATTTGGCCGAGGATTGTCTGGAGCAGGTAGTGGTGTAGGTATGGCGGCAATGCTTGGTCTTGGTCCTGTTGGACTTGTAGGCGCAGGTCTTGTTGGAGGCTACATGGCTTTGCGTAACCAAAGGAAGAAAAAGTTACAGGCAAGAGAAGATGAAGCTCTTGAAGATGCACAGTCTATGAGAACGGGAATGGCAGAAAATCAGGCATTCCGTAATTCTCTATTAGAAACAGGAAGAGATATGGGTTATAACACAGCTACATCAGCTACTAACTCATACCTTCCAGGATACCAAATGATGAGAACAGGAGGAGCAGACATGATTAAAAGAGCAGACGGCAGCTACTCACAACGTGGGTTGTGGGATAACATAAGAGCTAACGCAGGATCCGGTAAGAAGCCTACTAAAGAGATGCTCAAGCAAGAGAAGAAGATAAAGGAGGCAGAGAAGAAGAAAGATGGTGGTGGCTACATTCGTCCTTTACCTGGGGGTGCTGTAGAGTTTGTTGGACCTAAGCATAGCAAAGGTGGGATTATGCTTGACAAAGATACTGAAGTTGAAGGAGGAGAGACTATGGACAAGGTCAATATGAAGAGCAATGGAGGTGATGCCGGAGACTACATCTTCTCTGACTATTTAAAGCTCGGAGGTAAGACATTTGCACAAAGACATAAAGAGATGCTTGCTAGGGGTGCAAGTCAAGCTGATATACAGGAGCTTGCTAAGCTGCAGGAAGAAGTAGCAAGAAAACAAGGAAGAGACGAAAACGGCCCACGTGATCCAGATAATATTATGATGAATGGTGGGGCTAGAATGTATGAACCTGGAGGTCCTGATTACAATGCTGGAAGCACTGGAGTAATTCCTTCTGCAGAAGAGTTAGATAACTTCGAGTTAGATATAGAAGGAGCATATGCTAGATCTTTCCCAGAGGGTCAGCATGAAACAGAAGAGGGTCTGTACTACAGAACTGACGGAGATGGAGATGACATCGAAGAAATAACTGAAGAAGATGTCGCGCAGTTAATAGCTAACAATCCTTGGTACGATGACTGGGACAATTTTGATCCTACTAGCTACGACGATAACCTCAAGTTCCAAAAAGCATTTAACAAAAGGGTAGGCAAGACTTTAGTAAAAGAAGACGGGAAGTTTGGAGAGCAGACTGCTAGTGCATACATACCCTACAAAAGAAAAGCTGCACCACCAGCAGCAGAGGAGAAGAAGGTCGAAGAACTCCCACCAGAACCCGTTCAGGAAGAGCGCCCAGTCATGCCTCTCCCTAGAGAAAGAAGAAACTTTATGCTGCCCTATCAATTGATGGGTCCTCTTGCAGAGCTTAGCACTAAGTATCCTCAGCCCAACACGATTGCTGCTCCGGTTACTGGACGTATTAAGTTACCTCGTGTCAACTACAATGCTGAGCGTGCAGCTCTTACAGGTTCAACGAATGCAGCTACTAAGTTTATTCAGGATCAGGCCGCAGGACCAGGAGCGATTGCGTCTCAAATGGCTTTTGTCGAAAAGCAGAGGCAGGGTAATATTGATCTAGCTAACCAAGAGGCTAGACAAAATAAACAGTTGGCCTCACAAGAAGCTATTACCAACTTGCAGGCTTCTCAGTTCGATGCGGGTGAAGTGGCAAGAGCTAGGCAGTTCAACGCAATTGCACAGAATCAGCGTGACCAAAACGAGTACGAGAAGCGTATGCTTGCGTACAACCAGTTAGGCACTAACCTCGCTCAGTTTTCTAATGATGCCAGGGCATACAAAGCAGAAGAACGTATGGCAAAAGCCTATCAGATAGACAACGAGTACGACAGGCAGATATCCTTTGAGAATGCTAAGCGTCAGTCTAGACGTAAAAAATCTCCGTACTATGGTATGGATGATATGCAGATTCGTGAGGAGATCGCAAGAGCATATGAGCAAGGAGCCCCAACCTGGAATATGCAGAATCAGCGTAGAGCTAATGCAGTAATACAAGCAGCTGGAAGCAATCCTTCAAACAATACCGAACAGACTACCACGCAAAAGCGCGGCGGATATGTTCGTAAATTGGGAGGTGTCAGAAGAAGAAGATAATGGGATACCGTAATTTATATACTCCGCTAAGTCAATTCGTAGACCCAATGTCTACAGAAATTGCACAAGAGCTTCGCAGCAGATTTCTTGCTAACTACAAAGGTGCAAGTGATGTGCAGCTTAAAATGGCAGAGCTTCAGGCTGCTCCTTTTGATAGCGACAGAAAACTAAGAGATGACTTGGTAAGAGATACTATGTCTACTCTTACAGGCATTTCTCAAAGAGGTGACTACGAGAACATGACTGTTCCTGTGATGAATACCGCTAAGAAATACGCAATAGAGTCTGCGCCAATCTCTCAAAACTATCAGCTGTACAGTCAATACCAAGAACAGCAGAAGGAGCTTTACCAAGAGGGAGAGATAGACTACGAGCAGTATATGGGTAACATTGGACTATCTAATAAAAAGTATACTGGACTGTCGAAAGATCAAACAGGAAACTATGGCAACTACTTTACTGGCATAGAGGCTATAAACACTACTGACGAGAAGATACAAGAGCGCATGCATGCTGCTCTAAATGGTATTGTAGCAGAAGAGTTTGGAAAACAGGCTCGAATTGTGGGAATGAACAGTGCTAATGGACAAGTGTTAGTGCTTGACCAAGGAGAGATTAAAACCGTATCTAAAGAACGTGTATCTGACGTGATGGACATGATAATGAGCGACCGTCAGATTCAGATGTACATGATGCGTAAAGGAGAGATTCGTGCTTCTAATCTCACCTATGAGCAACTATTAGCAGACAGACAAAACGCGCTGCTAGAAATAGATGGTCGTGTTAGAGAACTACAAGAGCTTAAAGACAAGACCAACAATAAAGAACGTAAAGCTTTTATAGAACAAGCTATTCAAAATCAGCTATCTACTGCGTCTACTCTTCAGGCATCAAATGATGAAAACTCGTTACGTGCATTGTATGCAATGTCTGAAGCCGCTGGTATAGAGCAAACCTTTAGACAGTCTGCTTCTTCTAGGTATGCAACGTACAGCGAGACCTCTAGCAGGTCTGTGCTCCCAGAATGGGCTCAGGCGGCAAACGACAGCCTTGGATACGGGCCTGGACCAGTGACTGCAATACCTGGACGTATTGAACAGATACCTAACCCGTCTGGAAATACGTTTGATCAACTCTCCATGAGCTCAGCAAATCAAGCAGTAATGCTACGTTCTATGGAAGATCCAGAGTACATGCAGGAGAATTTCCGAGTACCTCTTACTGGATCAGAAATAGCTAACATGACTGCGCAAGAGTTTGCAGCTCAATACCCGGATATATCTTCAGAGTTCTTTAAAACTGCACAATCTGTTGTACTTAACGCAAAAGCTACCCAAGAAGCTATTGATAAGAGAATAGCAGAGGTTAGAGCTACATTGGGTATTTCTGGAGAAGAAGAGCTCGCTCAAATACAAAAAGAAGTTGAAGGCGCAGGGCCTGCAATTAAAGCTGTGGCAGCTAGACTCAATGTCTCAGAAGCAGACGCTTTTAGTCTAATTAAAACATACTACGAACAGTATCAACTGCCTAATACTGGTGCTGGTGGTAACTTGATGCCTACATTAGGTGGAGCAGGACTCGGAACAATAACAGTACAGCCAAAAAGGGGGCAAAGTATTGCTGGTACAACTCTTGCGGAGTTAGACAAAATATTTAGACCAAACTATAGGCGTGCTAATATCAATGAGGGAGATGCTGGAGAAGCGGCCGTAGGACAAATGGCCAACGACTTCTTTGCCAACTTTGGAATTGGAACAGGGGGGCCCGGAGACTCTACACCTAGAATGGGAGAAATAAAATTATTAAATATATTGAATGGAGCTCGCCGTGTACAAGAGACGAACATAGAGAAAATTGACGACTACTTAGAAAAGAATTCTTACAGCCAAACTTCTTTCCCGACCTACGACAACATGCCGTTTGGGTTTAAACTCTCTAAAGGAGAGAAAGCCTCTATGGATGCAACGTTTAAAGAAGGATCACCTGCAGGTCAGTTTGCTACGATGAAGTTCTATGACGCTACAGGAGCAGCTACTACGTTTGAAAAGGCAGCTGTTAGTAGAAGAGACGCATTCGGAGAGATGGGAAAAAACTTTGACCCTGCAACTGCCACACTTAAGGGTGTTAGGTACTCTCCGTATGACTACGGCACAATGGGTGCTACTATGGTAATGAGCTTTGAGGATGAAAATGACAAGGTCGTTCAAGTCCCAATGCCGTTATCTCAAATAAACAATACTGGTATTGATAGGTATTTGAGCTCTAACATTAACAAGTTTGCAAGTATTGTCGGTCAGCAGTACGCACGACAGGTAGAAAATATCATAGTCCCTCTTAAGAACCCAGCCACGGGAGCTAGGTATCGTATTGCTGTAGACATCGGAGACGCCACTAAATCGTTTGATGGTGCAGCATACCTTGTAGATGATAATGGAGACAAGATTGAGGGCGGAAAGACCTATACTTTGGGAGAGCTTACAGACCCCAACCCGCAAACAGGATTGCTTATGGTGTTAGAGCGCCAAGGCTTTATAGTATCGTATTAATATGGATCCACAGCTCCCAAACGTTGACCCCAAAAAAGATCCTATCAAAGATCCTCTCGCCTACGCTGAAAGTTTAAGAGCCGCACCCGGCACAGGCTTTGGTAAAGGGCTAGACTTCTTTGATGTAGGTCTTGGTCAGCCCCTAGAAAAGTTCACTAGCTATGGTGTGCCCGCATCTCCTATGCTTGATCTGCACGAAGAGCGAGCACAAAACCAAAGCAGGCTAGAAAAGTGGGGTCACGGTACAGCAAAGATGATCACAACATTTGGAGGATCATTTGTTGATGGAACTGCAGGCATTCTTGCTGGCATCATTCAGTCTGTAGGTCAGTGGGACAAGAGTAAGTTCTACGACAACGTAGTAGGTAATGGGGTTGACTCTATGAACGAGTGGATGCAGGAGCATTTTCCTAACTACTACACACAAAAAGAGCTAAACACTAAAGGCTTTGGTTCTCTGAAGTATGCAAACTTCTGGGCAGACAAAGTAACTAATGGTGTAGGATATATGGCTGGTATGATTGCCAGTACCGCAGCTGGAACAGGACTTGTCGGGGCAGCCGGAAAAGCAGTAAAAGCAAGCAGCCTTGGATTAAGAACACACAAAGTTACTAGAGCTGCAGTACTTGGAGCTGATGCTGCAGATGCACTTCAAGGATCTGCTCGTATGGCACGAATGGCAGACGCTAGTAAAACTGCACTTATTGGATTCACATCAGCGTTTGCAGAAGCTAGTGTAGAGGCTAGAGAGCTACTGCGGAGAAAAGAAACTGAGTTTTTAGAAGAAATAGCAAGAGCGCAGGGTATAGATGTATCTGACTTAAGCTTCGAAGATAGACAGGAGGCGGAAGAAAAAGCAAAAGGTATAGCTAATGCCGCATTCGCACTTAACAGTATTGTAGTAGGTGCCGGTAATGTTTTAGTGTTTGGTAATATGCTCAGACCTAAATACCTCAACGCACGAGAAGGGTTTGGTAAGGGCATAAACTACAACGCTAAGAAGAAACTTTGGGAAGACACCTTGTCTCAAATGAGCACAGGTAAGAGACTCTATACTCGGTTCGGAAAACCAATGGCTAGTGGCGCAGTAGTTGAATCTTTTCAAGAGGGCACTCAGTATGCTATCCAAGAAGGAGGTGCAGAAGCCATGGTTACCTCTAACAGCATACAAGAAGCAGTGGAGGCATGGGGAGATGCCTACTCAAAAACCTTCTCTACTAAGGAAGGTATTGACTCCACACTTGTAGGTGCTATTGTTGGTATACTTGGGGGAGGAGTGGGTGCAGTTAGAAGACACTACACTAAAAGAGGAAAGCAGGCAGAGAAGCTGCGTAGCGAGAAGAGAGCTGAGATTGTAAAGCTCATGAACGATCCTGACATGCTGAACTTCATGCAGCGTGCAGAGAAGACCCAAGAGTCTATAGATATTAGCGGGCGTATGCAAAAAGCCCTCGAGGATGGGGACCATAAAACATACAGAGACTTACAAGCTCAGTTGATTGCACGAGAAGCATTGCAGTTTGCAGATGCAGGCAGGCTTGATCTTCTCTATGAAAAGTTAGACGAGGCGCTTAATATGGATGAAGCCACGTTTAGAGAAAACTTTGGAGTTCCTGATTCTGTAACTGAAATAGACAAGAACAAACTTATCAATGGAATTAAAGAGAGAATAACAAAGTTCATCAAACTTAAAAACAACTTCGACGCCAAGTACAAAGCACCTACTCGTCCAGGAAAAAACGCAAGCAAGGAAGAGCTTACAGAATGGGCAGCACGGACTGTAGAGTTTGACTTTCTTAGAAACGAGGTACTTGGAGCATCGTTTGGGATAGAGGACATTGATGGTAGAGTCACTAAAATGATCAGTGAGTACAATGAGCTGACTGACGCCAATCTTACTGAAGAGGATCTCCTGTTAAACATAAGCCTAGTAGATGGGGAGCCTCGGTTTAATGTAGATGCACTCAACGAAAAGCTTGGTAAAGACTTAAAGAAGCTGGCAGAAACCAATCCTCAACATGTAGACCAAGTTAGAGATATCATAAATGATCTAGGCAGGCTAGCTAAAGATAGAGCTGTAGCTGTACGTGCAATCAATGAGCTGCAGTTCGATCCTGAGATGAGAGATCTTGCTCTTGCGCGTAGAATGAACCGACAAAATGAGGCAGCAAGAAAACAACGCAGCGATGCGGCTGTAGAAAAAGCTAACAATGCTACTACAGAAGAAGAGATTGATAAAGTTCTTACTGAAGTAAAGCAAGAAACAGGAGACATTTCCAATGAAGCTAGCGCAGAAATTGGGAAACGTCAGCAAGAGATAGCAAGTAAAGCTAGAAAGCTAGAAACAATGTCTTTAGAAATGTCTGTTGCAGAGCTAGAAGCATTAGAAGCTGACACTCAAGATGCTGTCGAAAAGAATATACTTGCTCGGATTATTACTGAAAGAAAAGAAAACGGGCAGACAGAAGCGTTGATTGACGTCGAGGAAGAGAACAGAAGAAAGAAAGCTTTGGATCTAGAGGAAGAACCAAAAGGAGAACTCACAGAGGAGGAAATTAATATTGAAGAAGAGCTGTCTCCTAAAGCAAAAGAATCTGCTCCAAACGAGACTGACATTGTTTACAAAAACAACACTTACCGTGTTAAATACGAAGGACTGGGAGGAGAAAATACTATCACCAACCTTAAGTCTGGGAAACAAATACAGAGTACTAGTCCAGTTGGCCGTGCTGTTATGGACCTGTGGATCGAACAGCAAGAGCAAAACGAGAATACTACTACTCCTACGGAGTCAGATAAACAGAGACACCAAGAGAACAGAACATCTAATGGTGGTGTCCTTATAGCAAACGGAGAGCTTGCCGGTGGTCCCGAGCAGGGAAGCGGAAGGTACCGGGTAGAGGTAGACGAGAACGGACAAATATCGACAGGTAATGACGCTAATCAAAAAGAGCCTGACGGCACTCCTCTAAATATCAATAGACAGTACGTCAAAGAAACTCCTGAGGATCAGCTTATAGGTACTCCAATTGTGTTTCGTGTTATAGACACAGAGTATTCTGTAACTGCACCTGACCGGGGTGTCGAAATTAATGATACAAACAGACCTGTTGGTATCTACGCGCAAACAGAACAAGGTGAAATACTCATAGGTGTGTTACCTGCAGCAAAGCGTACAGACTCTGAAGATGCAGTGGCTAGAAGAAAAGCTATTGCTACTGGAGCAATAACTGAAGGTAGGATTGCAGGAGTACATGGTGGTAACATTATCACTACAATTGATGAGTCGGGAGAACGTGTGTTCTTCCCTATTAACGAAGCTATAGGTGATGCAGATGTGCTCATAGGAGCAGTTAAAAAAGACGGTACTATCGGCTTTCCAAAACGAGTTTCTGAAGAGATTGATGAAAAAGACCCCGACAGAGCTGAAGCAATTGAAGATATGGGAGCTGTTGGTAGCAATCTTGAAGTTGGTAGAATTGTACTGATATCCCCCAGACCTGGAGTAGGACAAGGGATCAAAGTAGCTAACACTGCTAAGATGGATGGAATGGCACTACAAGCTGTGCTTAATCTTCTTGCAGAAAATGGAAAAACAGTTGCTGCAGACGTCAGAGAGATTGTAGGATTCGCTGCAGACCCTAATCCAGATCAAGAAGTATATATGCAGAAAGAGCCTTTAGGTAATATCGTTATATACTTCAAGCACAAGTCAGGAGATTTTATTCAGATTACTGGAGATCAAATATCTAAAGCTCTTAAAAATGAATTCTTCTTATTTCAAATAGGAAAGCTTGAACCCCTCACACAGACTCAAGTTCTTGAAAGTGGGGAAGAGCAGGAAAACATCATTCGCGACAGCTTCGGGGCGGCAGTATATAAGTTCCAAAGCGAGTCACGTCCTGAGACAGAGGATATGACTGAGGACGAAATAAAAGCTATAAAGAGTGAGAGGAAAGCTCGCTACGAAAAGCTTAGACCTGAGTTTATAGAAAGCTTGGAAGAAAAGCTATTGACAAAAAGACGCCAAGTCAGTGTTGAAGACGCATATAACAATAGACCTTATGTCTCTAAAGTAACTGGAGAAAGATATGACAGTTACTTAGACTACTTAAGTTCTACAAAAGAATTAGAAGCACCTCAGCTAGACAGAACGTCAATACTTTCGGTAGATGGTAAGTCCCATAACGGGAGTTTTTATTATGATGTAAAGGTAGAGATTGATATCTTTGAATCTGATCCCACCGTAAGTGAGGAGGTTGTATCTCCTAAGCCTAAACAAAGTACAAAAGACGCTGCTCCAAAACCTGCCGCAGATCTTAAATCCCTTAGATCTGAAATAGCCAAAAAGAAGAAGCGACGTCTACCACCCAGTACTGCAGAGCAGAAAGGAGAACAAAACAAAAAAGACTGTAACTAATGCCATTTTGCCCTAACCTATCTAATCCAGAGGTCAAACAACAATTTGACGAGCTGGTAAAAAAATACGGTGAGAACAAAGCCTACTACCTCTGGGACAAGTACCAAGGTGTGGTTCCTACCGAATTCGTGGTCAATAACGAAGAGTATATCAACAACTACTTCACTAGCAGGTTTGGGGAAAACAGTGTGTTCATTAAGGATTCGCTGAAGAACGTAGACAATGCGGAGACGCTTGGATTTGTTCAAAGCGGAGCTGCACACCTCTCAAAATTTGCACCACTAGATACTGCGTACCACGAAGCATTTCACATATTCTTTCGTACTACCCTTAACGAAAAACAACGAGCTCAGCTATACAAAGATGCAGTTAAGCTCTATGGAGAACCTACGGCAAAAGCTATAGAGAAGGCAAAGACAGGGCAGCCAGGAATATCTGAAGAAAACGCTAGACTTCTTGCCATCGAAGAAAAGATGGCAGAGGAGTTTCGTTTTTACTCCATGGCGGAGAGTGCACCTAAGACGTTGTCAGCACGTATTGCTAGATACTTTAAGAACTTACTTGCTTATATAAAAGCTCTGGTTGGGATGCCCCTTACTGTAAGACAGGCATACAGACTCCTTGAGTCAAATAAGATCCCCGCAAGCTTTGTAAGAGACATAACGCAGTTTGATGGCACTGCATACATGGTTAAGGAACTCATGGACTACCGAATCCATGGAGAGCTCTCTCGTGTTGGTGCCACTATCGTTGTCGACTCATACGATCAATTACTAAAAGAGACAGATCCATCAGACCGAAAAGCTTTTAGAAAAGCAGCCAGCATCAAAGCAAGGCAGCTGATGGGAGATGCTAAAACTAAAAAAGACTCTGAGGTCCGTGACTACTTTCTGCGTCTTACTGTGCGATATGCAGACGGTGGGATGTTGTCAAAAGAAGACTTTGCTGACTACAAAAGACTATATGACAAGGGGGACATTGAAGCCATTGACCAGCTCCAAGAAGAGAGAGGCATCTATGATGCCCCACCTCTCAGAGATGTTGCAGGGAAAGAGCTGTCCAAGAAGTTTGAAGAAGAACTAGAAGACGGAGATATCAGCTTGGCAGAGTACTTCGGTGTCGTCTACGATAACTGGTATGATGAGCAAACCGAATCTGGAAGAACAAAAACCGGATTCCGTACTGACATTGCAGCGTTATTGCCTGAGTTTGGTTTTAACCTAAGTGAGCGTGATGTGCTTACTGATGACATTGAAGAGCGTATCTACTCAATTACTAGATTAGAACAAGATCCAGGCAAGACGCTGACACAGAAGCAACGCATCTTGCTGTCTCGTATACCATTAGATAATCTATCTAGAACTGTTACAGGTCTTCGTACATACGTTCCTGCAATGCAGGTGTATCGTTCTGTGATAGATACAGTAGCAGACTCTGAGAACTTTTCGGAGATGCTGAACAAGTTGGAAGAGAAAGGTAAGTTCGAGCCCACTATGAGGGCGGTGTATAACTTCATCAACAATCTTGAGGCTGACCAACAGGCTTCTTTGTTCTATGCATTTAATGTTGCGGCACAACAATTTGTGCGAATCGAATTAGAAAGCACGGGAAAAGGTAAGACAAAGACTGTAAGCAGCAGAGTCTATTCTCCTAATCTTAGCTCTGTTATAAAATCTGTAGAGTTAGAATGGAGACGCAGCTCTGTGCTTCCAGGCGGATTTCTTAAGGGGAGCAGAGAAGGTGGGTTTCTAGTCAATCAAAAAAAGTTAGCTAGAATAGAGCAGCTTGCAAAGAAAATTGGTATATCTCAGGGAAGAATTGCAAGTTCTTCTCTAACAAAACAGCAACAAGCAGATTTTGCAGAGATGCTGATGTTGCTTGGAATGGAGATAGCACCTACTACAGAAGAGGCAATTAATCGTGTGCAAACTGTATTTGAAAACGGGCTTAAGTTCCGACTCTTTATGAAGCGGGCAAAGATTGCACAAATAGTAAAAAATCTAGAAGGCAAGCAGACTGTCGCTCTTAACTTTTTGGAAAACGAAGGCTCTACAGTAAAAGCTGTAATTGGGGAGTTTGTTGCCCCATTTGAAACTGCAAAGGCCCAAGCATTTGTGGACTCTCTTCTTCGTAGTATCTACCCTATAAATAGCAAGTCTAGGCTCAACAATGAAGAGCTTAGAGTAAGGAACGGAAAGCTCTTAGCTGACCTCCGTGGAACTTTGCAGCATGATGTTGGAGGAAGAACCAGCATTCTTTTTAAGATGCTCTCTAACCCTAAGTTCGTAGACAAGTTCGAATTCCGCACACTAGAAGCATTTGGAGAGAGAGAGGAGGGAGACGAAATGGAAAACAACGTCTACGAAGAGATGGACTTCGAAAAGATGTTGGCCGCTAGATTAAACGCTTGGTACAACAAAGGAAAGAAAGAGGGAGAGATTGCAATGGATACCATGGGTGACCGTAAGAGAATGGTCTTTGCTACCATGGACAGGCTCACCTTGAGAGAAGTTGCACAACAGTACGGATACACAGAAGCTGAGATACTTGGGGTGATGATTGAAGACGAGATGTTACTCGACTTTAATGACATGCGTCAAGCACAAAAAGAAATACAAGCAGCTATTGAGAGCGGGAGTATAGCTGACTTGATTGAAGGTTTCCACTACAGAATAGACGAAGACACAGGACAAGTAGACTACTCCCTTGGAGGGTGGACAAACTTCAACACCATGAACATGAACTTGGATGTTGACAAAGCAGGTAATCCATTAGACTCTAATATGTTAGGTCTGATGATAGGAGCAGAGATGCTTCTCAGCCGTGAAATTAACCAGCTCACAGACAAGGATCAAAAGCAGCTTGATATACTTACAGAAGGAGTACAAAATGCAATTCGTCTAAATGCAGTGGAGTTGGGGGCCATGCTTGGGATCAAAGAGAACGAAGATGGAAAGCTTGAAGTAAAGCCAAAAACTAGAGCGTTGTCATTCTTACTGAGCAATATAGACAACGGCGCTCTTGGATCTAACCCTGCAGAGTTCTTAGAAGAGTTTGCTACGTACGACTACATAGGTCGGATTATGACTCGCTCTATGTTTAGAGGTGGCCTAAAGTTTACAAAAGACGGAGGTGACTATGTTAAGAGAGCTCAGCTCATTACTACTCCTGGCCCACAAGGCGTTATCAAAGGGGACCTCCCAGCTAACCGACAGTACGGATTGTCTAAGACCTTCAATGCATCTACTGTAAGAGACATCATGATGCGCCTCCCAGAAGGAGAGCTCGCTAAGTTTAGGGAAAAGCTTATCCCGCTTGTAGGAGAAAGAGCAGCAGAAGAGATTGTAAGGTCTTACAAAAATATTGTTTCTACTGATGCTCAGGCATTTATATCTCCTAAGCACTTCTACGAGATTATGCAGCACAAGGGGAAGGTAGATAACTTATTCGAAGAGGTGTACGAAAAGTATTTGGAAACAGGAAAGTGGGATCCTCGTATTCCTATTGCTGCAATGAAGCCTTCCTACGATGGTACCGTAAAGAAAGACTCTGGACACGGAGTGCGCTTGGTGCCTTTCTCTGACAAGACATCTTACGTCGTACTTACCAGAGAGCTTGTTGCAGGCATCCCAATCTTAGAAGAACTGCTTGACAGAATGGAGGCTGTCAACGAGTACGAAGGAATGGAAACCATTGAGGTTGTTCATACTGAATCTGCACAGAAGCTCGCTATTGTTCCTGCACATGCAGTGCGCTTCAATGAGGGAAGAGGTCAGTTTGCAGAACTGGTTGTCCAAGAGATGGACTCTCAGTTCTTGCGCTTCCCAGAAGAAGTACCGATTAAGGAAGGCAAAGAGCAAATCAAGTTAGGTCACCAGGCAAAGGTGAACATGTTGACCAACATTGTTAGTGACGGCATCTACGTTTACAACGATGGCTTGAGCTATGCACTCCCTGTCACTGGAGAGCAACTACAGAATGTATTCCATGGCGCTGTGTCTGAGAAGATGAAGCGTGCTATGGACGACATCTACAAGCAGATTGGGTACGATAAAGTACTAGCTGCTGAAACTGAGGAGCAGAGACAAGAAGCAATGGCTGAGTTCAACGTCAAAGTGACGAAGATGTTGAACGAGCTTTCTACAGATAAGGACTTTAATGAGTCCATACTTGATGCGCTTGCTATTGCACCCGGCTCTTCACAGACTGCTCTTCCGTTAGGATCGTTCAACCTGCAGGGTAAGTATGACCAGCTGATCTTTGCGCTGCTTCGTAATAGAGTATTCCGACAGTACGTAAAGGGACAGCAGATGGTTCAGTTTGCTGACTTCGGGGGCAAAGTAATCGACGAGACTCTTCAAGAGAATCTACAATTCTTAAGTGTAGATGGAAATCGTATTGCTCATGCAGAAGTTGATCTGCGTGCAGACTTCTTAGAGAGAATCGGCATAGGAGAAGAGAAGATCCAGAAAGCACTGGAGACTGGAGATGTGACAAACATCAACGAAGAGCTCCGCAGAGTTATGGGCTATCGTATTCCGCAACAGGGTAAGTCCTCGCTGTTGATTATGAAAATCAGGCAGGTGCTCCCTAAGTCTCATGACGGTGTGATACGTGTTCCTCCTGGGATTACAAAGCAGATGGGCTCTGACTTCGACGTGGACAAGATGTTCATCATGTTCCCAGAGCTAGAAGAGATTGACGGACAAGTCAAGAAGCTTCGTGTACCCTATAAGCAAATAATGAGAGACACAGGTAAGATGTGGATTCTTTCTGAGGAGCAGCTTAACCAGGTTATCTTCGATACGTTCGAAGCAGTTGCATCCAACATTAACCACGTACACGAGACGTTCAGTCCGCTTGATGGTAAAGACCTTAAGATCGCTAGAGACAAATTAAACATACTGAAGAACAAGCAGGGCAAGAAGCTTAATATTTTCTCGACTACGGAATCTATTCAGTCTGCAGTACGCAACATGATCTCGCACAGACTTCGTGGTGTGTGGGCAGATGCTGTGCTCGGTAGAAACGTTCTGTTCGGTGCGCAGTTAGAAGAAGGTGACCTTGACGGTGTGACTATGAAGTTCATAGATAACCAGCAGACGGTAACTAGCGTTGGGTTGAAGATGCGTTCTGTGTTTGAAGATGTTACTGGAACTACAAGACCGACTGACTACTTTCCTTCTCTACACTTGGGGTCTGCAGTAGACTCTGTCAAAGACCCGTTGCAAGAAGACATCAACGACAGCGTTCTTACGTTTAAGATAGAGTCCTACTTATATGCAAGAGGCCTCACTCCTACGCAAGTGTCGGTGTTTCTAAACCACCCAGAGGTGCGGGCAGTAACAGACCAAGCTAAACGCACGGGGTCAAGCATTGCTAAAACTTTAAAAGGAAAGAGATTCCGTAAGACCATAGGAAAAGACAGCAGCGAGGCTGCTACTCTAAACTTCTCCCGCATGCGTAATGAGATTGCTGACTACGGATCTGGAGAATACAAAAGAGACCCAGCCTTTGCACGAGAAGTATTACAGGCACTGAAGTCGGTTAACACTGAAGCCAACGACCTGTACAATCTGTACAATGTCATCACTCTGTTTACTATAGATAAGGCAGGTACCACTGCTCAGAACCTTTCTATGTTTGATAAGGTGGAGTACTTCCTCACCAAAACCTCTGAGGGTAGTATCTACGGAGGCAAGAAAATCATCTCCAAGATACTTGAAGGAGATGCGTACCTAAGTGCTCGCACTACGTGGGAGACGATTCAGAGCGGACTAGAGTTAGCTACTGCTGTAGGATTGCTCTCCAACCAGGAAGGGTTTAAGATGTTCCGTAAAGCAGTTATGGAAGCCGGTAAAGGTTCTCCGTTCCGCGAGCAGGGACAACGCGTGATGCTCAATGCTGTGCACCACCACATTGCTACAAAGCCTGGCAGCCCACTGTTTGAACAAGGGTTCTTAGACAAGCTCCTTGTTGAAACTCTCTTGTTCAATGAGGACAAAGAAGGATCTATACTCTACGAGTTCCAGAAGATGAAAGAGCTCTTAAAGAAAAAGGGTAGGTTTAATGCACTGCTTGAGAACTTAGAAGTTGCTAGACACGAGTTTGACTCTAAAAAAGTGATGCACTACCTAGAGTTTAACAACCGCAAGCAACGAGGCACACCGGAAGAGAACGCAATGATTGCTGGGTGGGAAGAACTGTACTTCAACACCAACGGCATATTCAACGAAGAAGAAGCTGAGCTTGCTAGAAACTTTGCAAAGCACTTGCTCACCAACTCTATGGTGACTACAGGAGGTGTACCTGGTCCTCGTAGCATGATTAACATCGTACCTACGTCAATACAGCAAGACATTGGGTATGGGGAGTACTTCACCAAAGAGCTCGAAGCTTTACGTACGGGTACAGTCGAGCTGACAGATGAGTTCTTAGAGGACTTCTTCATCCACTATGGAGGATACAAATATGGAGGGGAGACTTTTGTGTCTAACTACCAAGCTGGAAGACTGGGTATTAAGAAACTACAGGATAGACTAGCCAACGAAGAAACTGTTTCGTGGGACAAAGAAGATGCATCTGTCCCGCCCCCAATTATCTACATCCCTAAGGTTGGACTGGTTAAGGTAGAAGGCACATTCTTCGGGGAGAACACTAAGGGGCAGGTTACTTTTACTGTACTCAAGCGCAGATCTGCACGCGGTAGATTCTTCGAGCACAACTTACGCACAGAAGACGGTAAGGTTTTTGACGGCAGTTTGATATCAGAAGAGCGTCAACTAAAAAAGCCAAAAGGATCTGGAAACAACAAGTCTGCTCGTACAGTAATACAAGAAGAAATAGCCATGAGAGAGCGTGCTCTTGAAGCGCTAGAGGGAGAAACTGAAGTCAACACGGATGAGGGAATAGAAGAGAGTGACAGTCAATACTCTACACAGGCGGCGTCTCAAGCAATTGAAGATGAGGATCTAGGAGAGCCGGCAGAAGAAGATGAGATTATTATAGGCCCAAAGCCCAAGAAATCTGTACTTAATCTGTCTCCGCATGAATCACCTAGAGGAGTCCAAGAAAAGATTGCAAGGCTTACTAGCTCTTTTGCTGCTGCAGGTGTAGACATACAGTTTGTGTTGGCAGAACTCCCTGCTGGAACTAAGGGTATGGTAGAGGGCAACATAGTTACTCTTGACCCTGCTCAAATAGGAGAGGATACAGCCTACCACGAGGTAGGACACATCCTGATTGATATGCTACCTGAAGATGAGGTGCGTCAGTATGCCAAACAAGCTGAAGCTGCTAGCCCAGAGATAGCTGCTATGGTGAGAGAAGAGTATGCTAAAGACAACCTCACCGAGTTCGAAATGCAAAAGGAGATCCTGGTTACTGCTATCGGATTAGAGGGAGCCAAGATTGAGCGTAAAAACCCAAGTAAGCTGCAGATTCTCATTAACAGGATTCTGCGTGCTATAGGTAAGCTGTTTGGTATTACCCCAAATGCTGCTGCTGTACTTGCGGAGAGAATGTTTGCAGGAGACATTAAGTCTATGTCTCTCAACAAACAATTTAATCCCCGAATACAGCGAAGTAGAAAGCTTGAAAAGAAGATAGATAAGGTATTCGAAGAAGCATACCAGAATCTTGAGCGTCAAATCCGGGAGCTAAAGTTCAAGCCTGAGTCTAAGAGAACGAAAGCTGAGATACTAAAAATCAAGCAGATACAATCTACCCTAGCACAGATTAGTGAGAACAAAGAAACCATCAACGGATTCTTCACCTTCTCTGAGTACGTACACGAGCAGGTTGAGATTGCGAAAAATTTATTTACCGAGCTCCGTAAAATCAAAGGCAATCCTGTCAAACGGGAAGACGCGCTTGAGCTGCTTAACAAAATTGACGAGCTCAACCATACTATGTCTACGTTCTTTAACAGCAGGAGCCGGGCTAACTCCTTAGTTGACAAAGTCAGAAACGTTGTCTCTCAGATTGTTGTAGAGAAGGAAGACAAAGCGCTCAGCTCTGAAGTGCTTCGTAACCTTACACGTTCAATTACAGAACTCGAGAATCTAGAAGAGGAGTACATTGAACTAGTAGCTCCGATTGTTGCAGATGCGTATGGTTCGTACATGAATTCTGAAATCAACAGAAAGATTGATGAGGTTATCGACTCTGTAAGAAAGAACAAAGATACCAGCGGGCTGCGCGGAGATATTGATTATCAAGATCTTGTTAAGCGTAAGGGAACCATCAAACTTGAAGCAGAGCGCAAAGGGCTTAATCCAGAAGAGGAGTGGAAGAATGCAGTTCTTGACCTGAAGATCAAAAAGTTACAGGCTAAGAAGCTGAACAGAGATACGATTATCAAAGAGCTTACTGATGCATATGTAGACAAGAGCTCGTTTTCTCTGTGGTTAGATCCCATGGTATATTCCAGCGAAGCTAACCTGCAGATGTTTGCTATGTCTTTGAACGAAGGCAACTTCAATGCAAACAGACAATCTATTGAACTGATTAACTCTGCAGTCGAGAAGTATGAAAACTTCAAAGACTTCATGGGAATAAGCGACGTAAACAAATCCAAGTTCTATGGAGATCTGCTTACTGTAGTCACAGTTAGAAGAGGAGACGGAAGAGGAGGGTACACTACAAATCGTATGCTGTCAATTGTACAGCCGTATGATACAGACTTGTACTACAACAACATGTACACGTTCCTTGATAGGCTTGCTCTTGAGACAAGGCGTCCAGAGTATGATCCTACAGATTACGATAGTAAAAAGAAGTACAAGGCTTGGATGGGTAGTCCTCAGGGGAGAGAGTACGCTAGAAGAAAAGCTGCTTGGTTCAGCGAGAACACTGTGCCTGTAGCAGGAGCAGAAGCCAAGCTTACTGTTCTTCGTAATGAAAAAGTATCACTTCTTAATCAGCTGAAAATGGCCGAAGCCGAAGGTCGATCCGCTGATGCTGCTGTGCTGCAAGAATATGTCAATGAAGTAACAACTCGCATCCGTGCCTCTTACCACGCCAAGTCTAAAACATTCATGGGAGAGCTTGCTCAACCAAAGGGGTGGAAAGGAAAGCCAAGACAAAGTGAAAAGCTCTACGCTAGTGAGAAGTATGAAAAGATAGAGTCTACTCCACAGCTCAAAGAGATGTACGACTTTTTAATAGAAACGTACAAGGAGAAGCAGAAGCCTTACGGACAGAACAACCCGCAGTTTATAAACATGTGGGACACCTTCTCCTACATTGCACCTAGTGTGAGGCAGTCTAATATTGAGGCTGTAGGAAGATTGGGTCTGAAAGGTGTGATTACTGAAGCAAAAGATGTATTCAAGCGAACAGACACAGACCAAGAGTTGTACGGTGCTGCAGTCAATGCAGAAGGAATGAGTGAGCGATTCTTGCCTAGGTACTATACGAACCCAGTAGACGAGAAGGAAATTAGTAGGGACATACTCTCTTCTATCTTGATGTTCTCACATCGTTCTAATCAATACGTTGAGCGTTCCAAACTCACTGGGTTAGTAAATGCTATGGGAAACCTACACAAAGAGAGAAGAGTTATACAAAAAGACTCTACTGGTGGGGGCTTACTTAACAGAGAAGCAGTGCGATTTAAGCAGAAGTTTGAAGACTATGCTATCGATACAACTGCTACTACTCCTGGAGGATCCTCTAATACTGTAAACCACTTGATGCAGTTCATTGATAGTGCGTTCTATGGTATACACAAGAAGAAGCTCGAGACTAAAATCTTAGGCATGGACCCAAACAAGCTTGTGGGTACAGCTAATTCATTAGCAGCACTAGGGAGTTTGAGCTTAAACTTCTTGCAGATTGGGAACCAGTACATTCTTGACAACCTCATGATCGTAGAAGAAGCTGTAGCAGGTGAGTTCTTTGGAAAGGGAGATTTTGCATGGGCAGAGGGCATGCTTGTCTCCAATGGCTCAGGAATATCTGACATTGGAAGATTTACTGCTAAGTCTAAGCTCGGCAAGCTAATGATGCACTTCGATGCTTTAGTAGAAGTCACAGATTCTTTAGGGCAAGATGCATCTAGCAACAAGTTCCTTAAAGTAATGAAGACAGGTAATCTCCTGGCCTTCCAAGGAGCAGTAGAATACACTACGGCTGCTAAGAGAATGCTGGCTGCAATGAAGGCATTAGAAGGCACGTTCGTAGACAAGAACGGGGACGTCATCTTGAACGAAGATGGGAATGAAGCTAACCTCTGGGACTTGATGATAGAGACTGAGAAGGGAGTGGAGCTAGACCCAAGAGTAGATAAAGAAAAGAGTGGCTTCAACGAAGCTATGTTTATGGCTAAGCTGCGCGGTTTGTACAAACGCACCAACCAGGTCAAGGGCAACTTCGATGCATCTACCTTATCTAGGACTCCGTTCGGTGCATTCCTAATGTTGTTCAAGAACTACTTCATACCAGGATGGAGAAAGCGGTGGGGACATGGAGACATGTACCACAGAGATTTAGAACTAGGAACAGTAACTAGAGGTATGTATTTCTCTTTTGGTAACTACCTAAAGCTTGTCTACAAAAACGGGATGGACTTCCGGGGAGTTTGGGAAAACTCATCTCCTGTAGATAAGCAGAACATCAAGCGTACAGGTACAGAGATGGTGTCATTAGGAATAGTAATGGGAATGTTCTCAGCACTGATGAGTGTCCTTGATGATGATGACGAAGATAGCTACTTGGCAGCATTCTCCGCTTACCAAGCTAGAAGACTGCAGACAGAGCTCTTTGCGTACTTGAATCCCGGCGAAGCATTTAGAATGTTCGTATCCCCAATGGCGGCTGCGAACAGAATGCAAAAGTGGTGGCAGCTGATGACGCACTTTGCTACTGTTGAGCTTCGTTATGATGCTGCTATGTTGTTCGGAGAGCCAAGCGAGGCTCTTACAAAGAAGGCTATCTACCAAAGAGATAGCTACTGGGGAGAAAAGGGAGACAGAAAAATTTGGGGCAAGATTGGTAAGGTTATGCCAATGATCTACGGAATCTCTACACTGGATGCCGCTACGGTTGAGGATAAGATTAGATTCTTCGACGACTAACGACACATGCCATGCAAGTAAAAAAAGGGGGGAACAGAAATTAATCTGCTCCCCCTTTTCATTTGCGTCGTCTGACGGCTACCATAAACAGAGTTAGGTATCCCAAGAGATCCATAAGAGTATCTTCGGTATCGCCGTCAACACCTAGGTTTTTGAGTCTACGCAACTTGTGCTCTATCTGTCCTTCTAGCAATTGGATCGAAGACAGGTTGCAAAAGAGGTTGACATCAGAGAGTGCGCTGTTGCCGTAAGCTTCGTTCTTCTTAGAAAGAAGATCCTTAAGCTCGTCCAATACAGCGTGCGCATCTTTGATGGCCCCTTGTGTCTCCTCGACGTCAAGAGTCGTACTAGCATAGTCTTGTTCCCAAAACCTCATCTTATCAGTCCCAGCCATTGTCATACATTTTTAGTTGTTCTTCTTCTGAGACAGGCTTTGGAAGTTCGAACCAGTCGATCTTTCCCACACGTTCATTTATTTCAGCGAAGTGCCCATTACCATGGAACCCACCATTGCCACCTGTATATACCTCAGCTGCAGGGTGAGCTGACTGTAATACAGCAACGTCGATGTACTTCTTAAACTTCTGTGCGTGTTTGCCCCAAAGAACAAATATAGTATGACGGTTCTTTTCTTGAACCATTTGTAGGACTTGTGTAACAAACCAATCCCACATCCCCGCATGTGCACCAGGAGTCTTCTCTTCTACCGTAAGGCATGTGTTAAGCA
>Ga0070750_10000501_pt1 | contig 21825 bp, 23 predicted proteins | sample VirMetDEL_Nov_24_FD_77013 | JGI IMG/M metagenome (GOLD analysis project Ga0070750, IMG submission 77013) | Aqueous microbial communities from the Delaware River and Bay under freshwater to marine salinity gradient to study organic matter... | ecosystem: Environmental > Aquatic > Marine >...
GTAGGCAACGATGTATTTGATGAAGACCTTACCGAACAATTGTTTGAAGAACTCTCTCCCTTGACCGAAGAAGGAATTGAATTGGACGAAGACAAATATCCAATGTATCCATTAGAAGAATAAAAATAGATGGTAGTGTTTGTAGTGTTTTAGATAGTCAAAAGTATTTGTAAATATAATTCTGTTTTATTTTTTGTTTTGAAACACACCAAACACTACCATTTGGTTATTACACATATCTTTTCATTTTGACCTCAAAAAAACTTTACGCATTCCACAAAACTTTTCTCGCCCAATAATTTGCCGAATTCTTATTATTCTTTGTTAATTTACCACTCTTATCACGAATACCAGCACTCCGTTTCAAATAATTTTGTCTTGCTTTTGCTGAATAATTATGTCTGTATCCACGATGTCCGAATCCAATTTTACGCTTTTTACCATCTTTCATAACATACACCATCTTCTTGTATTTAGAAGAAGAAGGAGCATTAAAAGGTTTATACAAAGGTTTATCATTTTTCTTAACCATAATCTTATATAAAATAAAAATATTATTTATTTTTTATATTTTTTAACTCTACCAGTTTTTTTCTTTTCACGCATTGCTCTTTGTTTCTGTGCTTTTGTTAATTCACTCATAGTAGTAGGGGTTTTTTTTGTAATTCGTTTTGTTGGTCTAAATATATCACCTTTCTTTTTGTAAGTTTTACTTCCGCTTTGTGTCCGCCATTTTTCCTTGAACCAACGAGTCAATCCTTTTTTTGCTGGTTTGCTTCCAGTATATTTACCGCCCATTGCCTTGTATGCTTTTACTACAAGTCCGCTTTTATAAGCAGAATGTTTCATATTTTTATATTTTGCTTTTGCTTTCGCATATAAACTTGGATTTGCTGGTTTCGCCATAATTTGTTATTTATAATTACAATAGATTTTATTGACTATTACCGATATTTTCTGGGTCAATACAATCTTCCACAGACCAACCATAATAATTCCAACCCAATAAACTTCCCATTAAATCATCAATTGTTCCCAACTTTTTGTTACAAAATGTAGAAACAATTTTATTCAAATCCTCATACTTTTTTTCTGCTTCTTCCTTTTCCAATTTCACATCGCTGTAATATTCGTTGTGTTCTTCAATTGTCATATAGTTGTTTTCCACCGCATCATTCAGTTCTTGATACTTTTGTTCTGTTTCATCCAGTTGTTTTTTCATTTCGTCATATGAACCCACCCAATCATCGCAAGACTCTGTCAGCACCTCAACTTCCTCTTGGAGTTTCTTGTTTTCTTCTTGGAGTTTTTTCTTTTCCTCTTGGAGTTCTTTGATTGTTTCTTGGAGACCTTCCATCCAAGAATTCATCTCTTCACGAACATCGCAATGTTTTGTTACTAATTCTTTGAAATTGTCTTTGAGACGGAAGTTTTCTTGCTCCAAATGCTCGTAATATTGTTGTTTCGTCATCATCTTTCCTTTCATCATTTTATATGAATTGCTGTTTGAAAATATGAAGTGAGTAGTTGAAAATATGAATTGTTGAAAATTTATTACTCATCCAACATCTCACGAAAAACAAATCAGATTTTTTTTGGAGTCAAAATAAAATTTAATATGTATAATAACTAAATGGTAGTGTTTGGTGTGTTTCAAAACAAAAATAAAACAGAATTACATTTACAAATAAATTTTACTATTTCTAAAACACTACAAACACTACCAAATTCATTCAATTAGTTTATCCCCAGCAAAATCCTCTGCGGTATAGTCCCATTCTTCCATCCATCTTTTAAATGGTTTGATTTCTTCCTCGTCGTGTTTCTTTAATTTCCTCGCACAACAATCACACATTCGCCATCCGTTCCATATGACTATGTCCTCTAAATCATTCCATTTATAATCGTGTTGGTCTTCTTCATCACATACTTCTTCTGGTTCTTCTCCTACTTCACGACAATCTTTTGCTTTATCACAAATTTCACAGCACGAAACACACAACTGACAATCTAATCTTCCACTATCTATTATTATCTCTGCGAGAATTCCACTTCCACATCCAATACAAAGGAGATAATCTTTGATGCGACTAATATGGTCGTCATATCCAGATTTCTCAACATAAGAGTGGATGGCGTTTGTTTCTTTGGCGGAGTAGTTGCGAGACATTTTATATGAATTGCTGTTTGAAAATATGAATTGCTGATTGATAATATGAATTGATTGTTGATAATATGATTGACAAAAAACAAATCAGATTTATTTTGGACTTTAAAAAAATGACGGAAAAAAATCTGATTGTTTTTTTCGCTGAATCCGTTTGATGTAGAAATATTCCAGAACAATATTGATTTAAACGCAACTCGCTTATTATACATATCTCAAAACTTTCACTTAAAACTTTCAAAACTTTTCACGATGCCGACATTTTACACGAACTACGGAACATTTGAATCCAACGCATTTAAGGATGCTTTGATGCGACAGATTTCTGGGTTTATCAATGACCCAACCGAAGATGTGCTATTCTTTCACAAACGAATTGGGAACTTTATGTGTGCGAGATGGAGCGACGAACACCTACCAGAACTTCGCGAGTGGAAGAAGAAGAACCTCCGTTCATACCAATGTAACCGCAAGGAAATCCAAGTTGGTCGCAAGAAGGTATTCGCCAATGTGTATCAACAAGGCACAGATGGAGACACAATGAGTATCCTCTCTATTGGATTGGGAACAATGGTGGATGGAGTCACCTACATCTACAAGAAGAAGATTCACGCAGATGCCGCTCACAAAATGTTGGAAAAACAATTTGTGAGAACTGGGGAACAACTCCATATTTTCGGCACACCAGAACACGATGACCCAGAAAATGCGACCGAACCACAGAAATGGACTTTGGATTTGAAAGAGAAAACCTTCCCCAAGAAACGCAACAGCAAGAAGAAGAAGAAGGGCAAGAAGAGCAAGAAGAAGAAATAAATTAGGTAGTAGTAGTAGTAGTAGTAGTTGTATTGTTTAGTAATGTAATTTAGTTTTATTTTTTGTTTCAGTTGTTACACATATCAATCGTGTTTTTTGACCCAAAAAAAATCTGATTGTTTTTTTTGAGATGTCGTAGGAAGTAAAATTGCTCCAGAAAAATCCCAGTGCCTACAAAAACTTTCAAACTCTCTACAAAAATGGACTCTCTCAAATGCTCCGTCTGCGACTGGTGTGGTAAGACCATCCAATGTGATGACCGCTGGTGTAAGAACGGAATGGACTTTTGCGATGAATGCGTCAAACTCTCTACAAAAACTTTCAAACGCTCTACAAAAATGGACTCTCTCAAATGCTCCGTCTGCCGCGTTGAAATTGTTCGTGACAGCAAAGACCACGACCACGCTCACATCAAGAACGGCGAAATTACTTGCGAAGACTGCTATGAAGACAACACAATTTGCGACTGGTGTGGTAAGACCATCCAATGTGATGGTGATGACTACTGGTGTATGGATGGAATGGACTTCTGCGATGGATGCGGAACATTGTATAACCGAATCTACGACGAGGACGAAGACAAACAATTCAAATTATTGATGAAGTCCATCAAACTATTCAAGAAGAAATAAATTAGGTAGTGTTTGTAGTGTTTTAGATAGTCAAAAGTATTTGTAATTGTAATTCTGTTTTATTTTTGTTTTGAAACACACCAAACACTACCATTTGGTTATTACACATATTAAATTTCATTTTGAGTCCAAAAAAAATCTGATTGTTTTTTTCGCTGACTCCGTTTGATGTAGAAATATTCCAGAACATCATCATCATCTACAAAACTTTCAGCACCTACAAAACTTTCTATCAAAACTTTCTATCAAAATGCCCGTCACCTATTGGACTCCCCCTCAAAGGACGGCAGAGGAGCAAGCAGCATACGAGAAGCAACGAGCGGAATACCTCCGCAAACTTGAAGAAATCCAGAACGCCCCACGAAACATTGTTTCCATCGTGGAGGAAAAAGAAGACCCAGACTGGGCGGAAAAAACTTGGAATCACTGGAAAGCAGTGAATACAATGGATGGAGAACAACAGAAGAAAGCACTGAAAAAACTTGAATAAAATATGAATGCTTGTAAAAAAATATGAAAAAAACAAAAAAACAAAAAAACTAAATAAATTTGATTTCTTTTTTTTCTAACTATATATTATCACTCAAATGATTAATAATAGATTCGAAACACCAGTTATATCAGCAGACCAAGCATTGAAATCATATTATAACACAGATTTCAAAGAGGACGCACTTAAAGAAGATAAGAGATTACTACTGACAAAAATACCAGATAAGAATCCTAAACCAAAAAAACAACTTAAAGATAAAGACCTATTTATAATTATTAAACCCACAAAAAATAGTAAGTTATTAAATAAGAATAGCAAAAAAAAGTATAACAAAGATGAAACTACACGAAGCAACTCAAATGGTTCAAGTATGCCGAAAAACGCTAAAACCCAAAACAATAAAAAACTACGAAGCACTAATGAAAAAATTGATTACTACCGCAGAAACAGACGAGAAGAACGATTGCGTGACCTTGCTGGTAAATACCGCCGCAAGAATAAACTCCATAAATGAAATGCCTCTTACTACAAGGTGTTCCGCATATACCGCTGTATTGGTATATTGTGATATATTCAAAGGAAATGAATCACTATATAAAAATATACACGAAAAATATTTGGAACAAAAAATTATAGCACAATCATCTTACACAAAAGAAAAGGGCAAACAAGTTAAAACTGAAAAGGAAGAAGAAAAATGGACTGATATGAAAAATTTACATCAAGCAAGATTGAATTGGGAAGTTTTAGCAAAAACAAAACACCAAAAGGTAGTCAATAATAAATATCCAGTAAAACTTGTTAAACAAGATAAAAATTGGTTGATTTCTTCACTTTACACACTAATTCCTCCTCGCAGAAACGAATACCGAACTTTGAGATATTATCCATACGGCAGTGATACAGATGTAACTAAAGAACATAAACAAAATAATGTAAATGTAATTTACCGAGAATGTGATGATTGGAGTAAACCAAATAACCACTGCTTTGGTGATGAAGAAACTGAATATTATTATAAAATGGTTTTACGAGAATATAAAACACATTCAACATATGGAGATTTTGAAATGATAATTGATAAAGAACATCCTTTGTATATTCCAATTAAAAAATATATAAAGGATGCTCGTTTGTGGATGTTAGTAGATGACGCAGAATATAATTCCCCAATTCTGTTTCCAAATGCGAAAGGTGACTTTATGAATACCGCAAGTTGGGGAAGATTGTTGAATTCAGTATTTAAATCTACTGGTAAGAAAATATCATCTACTATGCTACGACACATTTATATCAGTGATAAATTCAAAGGTGATACTCCACTACAAGTTAGAAAAGACCTTGCTAAATTGATGGGACACAAACCTACTACGGCACAAATGGTATATGAAAAGAAGGATTGATATGTGTATTAACTAAAAATTCATTTTGAGTCCAAAATAAATCTGATTGTTTTTTTTGAGATGTTGGAGGAGTAATAAATTTCCAGCACTTCATATTTTCAAACAGCAATTCATATTTCCAAACAGCAATTCATATTTCCAAACAGCACTTCATATAAAATGTTTTCATTGAAGGAAACCAGAGTTCATTACAAACTTTTCAACCAATACGGACAACTGGCGTCGTATCCAGTCCCAGCAAACCTCAAAGGAGCAAGAGCAAAAGCAGAACACGACCGACTTGACAAAATCATCAAAGAACACGAGGCACATATGCCGAACGAAGAAATATTTAAAAAACTAATTGATGTCATTTACAAAAAAGCAGAAATTAAACCAGACCAGCGAGTCTTTAGCAGAGTGGAGTTTCCAGACCACATTAAATACACTATTTTCAAACGAGACAATGTTTGGAAACCATTAGCAGAAGGTAAATTGTTGGATGCGTCAAAATTTGATGAATTCAAACAAAAACTGGAAGCGTGGCGTGATACAATGAAAAAGGACAAGGAATCAGCGGAAATCCAACAAGAAGCAATCAATGATGGAAATGCGATGCTCGCAATGTTTATCAAACACAGCGAGTTCAAAAACATCTGCTGCTTTGAGGGTTGTGACAATAATTACGGACAATTCGGTAATAACCCAGCACCATTTAGATTTCCACCACACGCTCGGTGCTGTGATGAGTGTAATGAATGCGTCGTCAGTAGGCGTTTGGCGGTAAATGCTGGTATTAATACAGCACAAGGAGCATACCGCAAAATGTTTCAAGGATTCTCACAAAAATGTGAGAGAGTAGAACACTTGGAAGAATACACAAAATACGCAGAAAAAAAAATGAGAGAAATGAATGACGAGCGTGATGAAATCAATAAAAAAATAAGGGAAGCAAATAAATACATCAAAGAAGCAGAGAAATACAAGGCACTCTACGAAAAGGAGCAACGAGAACACAAGAAACTTTTGAAGAAACAAAACAAGATGCTGGAAGATGCGATGAGGAAAGAACGAGCAGAAACTAAAAAGCAAATATGTGATATGGAACGCAAAATTGCTGACCTCCGCAAAAAACTCAAAAACTCACGCCGTTAGATAGATATAAAATCCTTTAAGTGCTATATAAAAAAACAAAACAAAAATATAAAAAATAAATGAAAATATAAAAACAATTTAAACAAATAGTAATGTTAGATATATATAAAAAACTAAATAAAACCCTATATTTTTTTATGAAAGTAATTGCTGATAGTATTGATAAAAACCATATAAAATTTACTTGCCCTCATTGTTTTTCCAAGTATAAAAAGAACGGAGAACCATACAAGAGAGCAAAGAATTTAGTTCATACTCACGGAAGTTGTGGAGATTTAAGTAATAGGAGGGAAACCAGAGTTCATCACGGAAAAAGATATGGTGATGAGGTTGAGATATTCATCACCGACGAGACAAAACGATTATAGAAAATAGAAAAATTTTCTGTATTTTGATGTCTATATTTCTATTTTTTTTTCTAATCCTAATATATATTTAAAAATTTAAGCAATGAATATATTAAGAGAAAAACCCAAACCTTTACAACTAAATAATGAAAAAGAAGACACTCCTGTTGCGACTAAATCTAATGAAAAACAAAATGCCGAACCCATACAAATGGAAATTTCTGAACCAGTGGAAACCGAACAGGAGACCACACAACATATTGAATACGACGCTCACGCATTCGCTCCACCAAAAGAAGCACCAAAAGGGAAAGCGAAAAAACAATTAAGTGAAAAGCAAGCAGCACATTTAGCAAGAATCAGAGCGAAAGCATTAGCAGCAAAGAAAGCAAAGAAGGAAGCAAAGGAAAAAGCACAAGCAGAGAAGAGAGCAGAGAGGTTATTAGCAAAAGAAGAAAGAGAATTAGAAAAAGCACAGAGAGATGAGGAACGAAGTAAAAAACAAAAAGCAAAAGAAGATGAAGCATTTTACGCCAGAATGGATAAATGGTATGAGCGGAAACAAGCAATGAAACAAGCAAAACGAAATATTGCTAAAAAACAACAACCTCAAAATACAAAACCTCAAAATACAAAACCACAACCACAAAATACAAAACCAGTTCAACAAAAACCAGCATATAGAAATCCAAATCCAAGATATGACCCATTCGCAAATGGATTTGCTGGAGTCGGTAGAAGAAAAATAGACCCATTCGGAAGATTCACTTTCTAAATAATAGAAAATTTCCCAAAAAAAACACTAAACACTACCACCAGAAATCAGTGGAAAAACGCTCAAAAATAGCAAAATGGTAGTGTTTGGTGTGTTTTGAAAATGAAAAAAAAAAACTTTTTAGAAAATATAATTTTAGACTTTTTGAAACACTACAAACACTACCTTTTTCCATATTTTTTTTATTTTAAATATTATGTCTCTATATTACAAAGAAACATTTATGAATACTCAACATACTCAAATTATTGAATGTAGTCGTAGAAACTCGGTTGGTGCTTCGAAGAACTACGGAGAATATACTACAAAAGAAAATGCTGTCTGGGAAAATCGTGTTGATTTGGATATTCCAGTTGGAGCGATGGTAAATTTAGAATATGCGATTATCAACGCAAAAGGTAGTGATGCCGACCAAACTATTGAAATTACTGGTATTGAGGATGAATTTTCTGGTGTAACAGACAATCAAATTTTATTGACTTTTTCACCATATATTTGTGATAATGGTTATAATTCAGTGAAATTACCTTTTGTAATGGGTATGAGTTTTGATACTGGTAGTCGTAAGATAGTTAGAGACACAACTCAAAATATAGAGCAGAACTTTCAATATTTATCTACTGCTGGGATACACGAATTTATTGGAACTCAAACTTACAATAATGTAAGTAGTCCGCATCCACAATTGGGATTTACACGATTTGATGACAATGATTTTAATTTCTCATTTAATAATTCTATTTCACAATATTCTGGATATTCACCTAAAACTTTAATGACTTGTAGTAATTTACCATCAACAAATAAAAAATACATTAAGATAAACAAAGATTATCAAGGATGGAGTAAAACTGGTTTTGCGAATAGTGACAATGACCCTTTTTATTATTCCAAATATACTGATTTTAGACCAGAAACAATCGAAGTTCCAATACAAATTGATGCTCCTACTTATGAAAGTCCATCAACAATTGCGAATAAAATAAATACAATTCTTCATACAACTTATCCACAAGACGACCATACATATGGTGAAGTTCCAGTGAATGGATTAAATGGTAGAATCATACCATCGGCAAATGGTTTAATGATGAATTCATATTTCGCAAATGGATATAATACAGAAGGCGGGGATAGTGGTATAAGAAAACGATGTTGGGGACAATTAGCAGTGGAAGATTATGATAGATGGAAAGCAATTCATACAATAATGAGATGTGTGCTTGTTGCCGACCAAAAAGTATATGTTGAAAGAAGGAATGGAGCAACTAACACAGAATTTCAATATTTCAATAGACCTTGTATTGTTATTCCAAAAACTACAATGAAAAGTTCTGGTAATTTACCCCATTTTGATGATGCCGTAAGTGAGGGTATTTTCAGTTTCTTCCCAAAAATATCAAAACAATTTCGTTTTACAAATGATGCGAATCCAGCACAAACAATCAACAAAACACATTACTACACTTGTTTACCTAAATATTTTATGTTTACTACGAATATCGCCTATACAGATGATAATGTAGCAAGATTAGCAACTTTGTTTAAAGGTTGTGAAGAATACATTGGAGATAGTGATGACCCAAATAATGATGATATTGAAAATTGGATGTGTAGATGTGATTTCGGTGTATCTCGGAATGGTTCTAATGGTAGTAATACAAGAGTAAATACGGCAAGTGGTCGTCCACCTATAAGTGATGGAGGTATACCACCTTTGGATATAAATAATGAATATAATCGTCCAACTTGGTGTAATGCTTGTTTGGGAGTAGGATTTTATAATTGTATTGTTCCAGAAAATAATGGTGGTGGAATTCCAAATAACAGAAGTGAATATGCTTTTTCAGTTCCAATAACACAATTGGGTATTAATTTTACTTTTCACGATGCTATGAATGCGAATAATGCGAATCCACAAGAAAAATATCACAACTTTAATTTTGCTCCATCTACAAAACGAAGTGATATTCCATCCGTAGGATACAGAGGATATTATTTTGACGACCAACCAACTGCTGTTGTAGGTGAAAATTGGTTGACAGCAAAAATAGCATCGATTCAAACGGATGTCCCACATCGGTTCAAAGATAATTTTACCAAAGACGCAAGTGTTTGCTGTTTCGCACGATATGACCCAGATTGGAGAACAAACTCACGAACAAATAATTTCGCAACTGAAGATGGAGAAGGTGATTTTACCAAACCTGGATATGGAACATATAGAGACCATAGTATATTTTTCACAAATGAAGATGGAACGCTATTAGATGATACGATTAGTCAAAAGCACGGCATTGGAGTTTATCCAGTTCGCATTGAATATCAAAATACATTTGCGGATTTTTATTACAATATGAATAACAGAGCATATAATGGAGTTCAATCAAATGGTGGTGCTACATATTATCAAAATATGATATTATTTACGAATGACGGAAACCGAACATTTTTAAAATGGTGGAGGGAAGCAACAGATACTGATTTTACTCCTATCAACGATTTTTATGTATATGATAGTTTTAATGAAGTTATTGGTGATAATTATCCAACTCTTGCTGGGAATACATATACTGACAATGGAGTTCAAAAAGATGTTCCAGTAGAAGGACAAATACCTTTGGGAACATTTATTTTTGATAGAGGAGAATTCAAACGATGGATAGGAATAATGGATTTAACAACATTTAATATTGATATTTTTCCGTTTGATAATAATAATGTATGGAATACTAATGATGCGAAACCTTTTGGAAGCATAGGAGTTCCTGGTGCTGATATAAATAAATTGGCATTTATCGATACGACTTCTGGGTATGGGTTTAGTGGAATAGACCCACCATTAAGTGTAAAAAGTGAGGGTAAATATCCAAATAATAATCCTGCGTATCCAGAAAAAACAGCAAATGGAGAATATGAAATCGTTTGTGGTTTTCGATTATTTCGGAATTCAGCAAATATAAATGCGAATGGTGATTTTGAAGTAGATACTCAATTTGCTTTACCACAATTATATAACGGACAATATTGTCCTATATCAACCAGTTTTCTGGATAATCCAGCAGTTTGGTTAGTAAATGATGAAAGAGTTGATACATTAGGAGATGTTCCAACAGCATATAACCAAATGGTTAATTATGTTAATTTAGGAGCGAATGACCCAACTTGTGAATTTGACTCCTCACAATCCAGAACCTTATTTCGTTCTTTACATACTGCTCGACAATTAGGTATTAATGAAATGCCGACAGATGGAGATGGTAATTTTGTAACAACAACATTAGGACAAATTGTTGTAAAATTTAATGATACAAAACAATTTTATGCCCCACTAATATATTTAAGTGTAACACAAGCAAATAGAGATTATACTGACGACATTGCTGCTACGGGGTTACAAGATGCTACAAGCGGTCAGTTTCTCTACAAAATCTACGGACAAAATCAAGGACAATTAATTACAAGTAGTAACGATGATGATGCTGTTGAAATAACGAACGAACAAACTTTTTTCAACACACTACTATACAAGATGGGTTTCCAATACAATGACTTATTTCCAAATAGTGGAACACAAGTCGCAAGACATAATGAAGCATATGAGAATGATTTTTCCAAAGTGAATAGATATAAAAGTGTAAAACCACTTACTACCAATGCTGATTTTAGTATTTCCGCACAACCAGATTTAGCAACACAAGACCATACACAATTAAATAATGCTGGTGCTGGAAAAGGAACATTCAAATTAGGATACAATGGAACAAATGAATTTTCATTACAACAAGAACAATCCACCGAAATTATCGCATCTGGATTACCAACTAAATTAGATACATCATTTTACCAAGTATATACAAATTTAGTTCCAACAGATTATCAACAATCCCAAGATAAATTAAATTGTATTGGTATTGTTCCTCGTAATTATACCAGTGGAGATTTTGTATATTCCTACGCATCTTCTTATCAAATTCCAGTAGCATTCCCTACAAAAATTCATTCAATTAAAACCGAAATTAGATTACCTACTGGAGAACTTGCTCCTATCAATGAAAAATCCAGTATCATTTACAAAATTACTACTCCAATGGTAATACCAGACCCAGTAGAACTTGCTACTGAAATTGTCAAACAAGAGATGAAAGTCCAAGAAACTCAACAACATTCACACGAGAAAAAAAAAACGGAGTAATTTTTAGTTTTATTTAGTTTTTAAGTTTTTTAGTTATTATACATATTGATGGTAGTGTTTGTAGTGTTTTAGAATTTGTAAAATTTATTTTATTTCAAAAGGTTTATTTTTTTTATTTTCAAAACACACCAAACACTACCATTTAGTTATTACACATATCTTTTTTTTAGTTATTAAAATCACCAAAACACTACCAATTAGTTCCACACATTAGACGAACACATAGATGGTGTATTTTTGGTGTTTTTAATTCTTTCATTAGTTTTTCCTTTCTTTTTTTTTGTTTGAATTTTTCAAATTTCCATTCCAATTCATAGTATCTTGTTTCACTATTATTATATCGTCTTTCCCACATCTCTATTTCCCTTTCTTTCATAGCAAAAACTCCACCCCAGTTAATACTTGAACGAGCACGAATCGTTATTACTTTTCTTATCCAGTTTTGGAGAATTGTGACATTGAACTTGTATTTCAATATTTCCATTATTCGGTCTCGCAGTGCGTTGAATTTCTTCGTCATTTGCTCTAATTCCATTTTGAGTTGTTGGTTTTCCATTTTTGAGATTGTAGTTTGAATTTTTATTTCTGCTGTCTAAATTAAATTTATTTTTTGAATCAAATTTTTTTTTTGAGATTGTAGTTTGAATTTTTATTTCTGCCGTCTAAATTAAATTTATTTTTTAAATCAAATTTTTTTTTTGAAACACTACCACATTTCATTGAAACACTACCACTTTTCATATAAACACTACCATATATTCATATAAACACTACCATAACTTAAATATAACACTACTATAAATATATTGTTGAATTATAAAGAATAAAATGTTGTTTGATTATAATAACGATTGTGATTTCGAACCTATTGATTATTCTTGCCTTAAAAAATATTGGAATAATATAAAAGAATGCCTAAAAAAAAATTTAAAACCACATCACACGAAAACAATGACCTTCGCATTTACGAAGTCAAAAGCGACCTCCCCCCCTTTGAACCAAACCGACCGATAGATGAGAGATTACCGCAACCACCTTTTGTTTTAACGATGATATGTAAAGTTAGAAGTGGTAAATCAAATTTACTATGTAATTTATTGCTACAAGAGAATATGTATAGAGACGCCTTTGATATGATATATATTATCTCACCCACTATACGGATGGATAGGAGCAGTCAAAATTACTTTAAAGAGGAATTTGAAGATAAAATAATAGTATTTGATGATATGGATAGATTAGAACCTTTCTTGAAAAATATAATTGAATTTCAAGAAGGGTTTGATATTAAAGACCCAGATAATCAACCACCGAAAATAGCATTGTGTTTTGATGATATTTCTGGTTACTTGAAACGAAATAGTTTCATATCTCATATTTACTCACGATATAGGCATTATGGTATTATGGGAATATTTACATTAAATCAAACATTAAAAACATTACCAGCAATTGTTCGTTCGCAATCTACCGATGTAATATTGAGTAATTGTTATAATGTTACTGAAAGAGAAAAAATATTAGATGAATGGGGTGATACATTTAAAAATCATTTGGAAAGTGCGTGGGAAATATGTTGTAAAGAAAGATTTAACTTTTGTTTCTTGCGATTGGCGACTGACCCCCCAGAAATACATCAATTTGGGAAAGATGGTTTAATAAAAATTGATTACGAGAATTTACAAACAAGTGATAGTAAAAATATGTTGTATAATAATATAAAAGATAATAATAAATTAGAAGAACAAGATGGACTCTGACTTTTTAAATTATAGACAATCTCTCTCAAATTATTCTGGATTTGGCGGACAAATATCCGCATTGAAAGATAAAATTTACAGCGAAAAAACTGCTGGATTAGAAGCACAAAAATTAGATATTTCAAATGCTGCTGCTCTACGAGAATCGGCAGACCAAGAAACGGATAGTCTTTTAGGTGCTGGTGGTGGAGCATTGGGAACAATATCATCTGCTCTTGGAATGAAAAAACTTGGTAGTAAAATAGTAAATTCATTAAAATCAAAAGTTGGAAAAGAAGGTGAAGATTTAGCATCAAATTTAAAAGGAAAAGCAAGTGATGCTTTTGAAAGTTTGAAATCAAAAGTGGGAAGTATGAAAGGACAAGCAGAAAGTAAAATGAATGAATTAAGAGGAAACGCACAACAGAAAGTAGATGAATTGCGTGGTAATAATGATAGTATGGATACTGGTTCATCTGGTGTTGAAAATCCAGAAACTGGTGCGATGGAAAGACCATTAGCACAAAGTGAAACAACAATTCCAGATACAGAATTAGGTGCTGGAACAGAACCTACATCAGAACCTTCTGGTTATGGTGGTGAATTTGACCCAGATGCTACTGCTAATATTGAATTGTCTAATCAAGCAAATCAAGGTTTAGAAGATTTCCCAGAAGCACCAGATGAAGGTGTAACAACGGCAGCAGAAGGTGGAGAAACAGCGGACTTATCATCAGCACCAGCAGATATTCCAACACAAGCGACTGCTGGAATTGGTGATGCTGCTGCGGATGCGGCGGCGGAGGGAGGAGAAGTTGCGGCAGAAGTGGGAACTGATGCTGCTGTTGCTGGACTGGAAACTGCTGGAGCAGCATTTGATACGATTCCAATTATAGGTGATATAATTGGCGGAGTGCTTGGGATTGCTGGTGCTGTAGTGGGAGCAGTAGGTGCTGCTGATGCCGCAAAGGATACAGAAGAAACAAATGATTTGACTCAACAAGAATCAACAATTAAAAGTAGTATCAGTAATATGGGTGGATTCGGTAGTAGTGCTATTGTGGGTAGTGTAATGAGTTCAACTGCTGGGATGCCTTCTAATTCTGGAACATTCTAAAAAGGTAGTGTTTGTAGTGTTTTAGAAATTGAAAAGTTTTGTAAATTGAAAAGGTAAAAAAAATAAAGTTTCAAAACACACCAAACACTACCATTTGGTTATTACACATATGTTTTTTTGTTGTTTTTAGTTATTACACATATTATATTTACTAATTATATAATTATTATGCTGTCTTATCTGTATTATTTATTTGGATATTTATTGGGTAAAAAAGGAGAACCAAAACCAGAACCAGTAAAAGAACTGAATGTGGATTTAAATGAAAATATTATAGAAACTGAAATTGTAGAAGGAGAAAGTTATGAATGTATGAAACCGAATCCGCAAATGGATATATGTATAGAGGAATTATCGGCATTTTTGGAAGGTATAAAAAGTCATTGTTGTATAAATGATAGTGGAGACGAAGAGGAAGAAATGATGTTTAACATAGATGATTTATTAGAGAAATCATTAGAACCATCGGTAGATTAATTTATAAATTTAAAAACAAGATAATTAAAATATTTACAATATATATAAAAAAAATAACAGAATGAATAACCAAGTAGCACAAAACGCACCAGCACCACAAGTAATTACAAAATCGACAATCTTATATAGTGAAAGACGAGGAGCAACATATAAACCAAATGATGAAATTGAATTATACATTCCTCCATCATTGGGATTACTTAACACGAAACAAAGTTTTTTACGATTTAGATTGAAATGTGGAGACGCTCAAAGTAGATTAAAGATGATGCCTTCTGCTCGTGCTGGAGTTGCGTCATTATTCCGTGATATTACAATAACTGACGGAACAGGACAATTTGTATTGGAAACTTTACAATCTTATGCTTTATTACAAGGAACATACAATTTTTATTCACAAACGGAAAGTTTAAATAAATTAAGAACACTTCACGAAGGGCAACCAAGTTCGAGAGTTTTAGGTCAAGCATCAAAACAAAGTGGAGGTTGTGGTAATCAATATGTAAGTGGGACAAGTAGTGACCCAGCAAACGCATTTTCAACAATAGAGGTATGTTTACCTTTGTATATGTCTGGTTTATTGTCACCAGATAGAGATGCTGTATATCCATTGATTGCTACGAATGGTTTGAGAGTTCGTATTCAATTAGAAGACGCTCAATCTGGTATGGTATGTATGACAGCACCAGTATTTACGGCAGTAGATTCGAAAAATGTAGAAGATAATGAAAATGACGATGGTAGTCCTGGAGGAGGGGGATACGCTCAATCAACCTCTTATGAATGTTTAGAAAATGCTGGTGGTGGGGCAACTTCAGTAATATTAAAATCAACGAAAGATTTATCTGCTCCAAAAACGCAAGCGGGGGGTAATAGAACAGCGAAAAGTGTATTGACAGATGCTGACAATGGAACAGATATAGCACACTTATTTTTGGTAGGTCAATCAGTAATGTTTGATGGTAATGCGGCATCAACAAGAAATATTACATCAGTAGAATTATTACCCTCTGGTGATGCGAGTAATCCAGCAGTAGATGGTGTAGATGCTCCACGAGTTAAATTAAACTGGGTGGGAGGATTAGCAGTAGGTGCTGGTGTATCTTGTGAAATAGTAATAAATAGTGCTACAACGAATGAAAAATTTACAATTGATAATTTTGAATTTGTTGCTGGATATGTAGTTCCACCAAATGGTTATTTGGAAGCAATTGAAAAGAGAATAGCATCTGGTGCTTTCTCAATGGATGTGAGAACTTATAGTGATTATGCTGTAAATGTAAGTGCGAATAGTTTGAATAATAGTTTATACATTAATGCTCGGAATAACAGAGCAAAAAGTATTTTAACAATACCAGCACAAGCACAACAATCATCGTTTTTCGCAGACCAAAACATACCATTTAAGGGTGGATTGAAAGATTATCAAATGATATTATATAAAGTATTGACACCAGACAGAAAATTAAATATTAATAGATTTACACTTGGTTCGTTTAATGGCGAAGCATTAAGAGAGCAACAGAACGCACTGGGTGCTTGTGATATTAAAGTGAATAATATTTTCAAGAATTTCCAGCATTTCTTTATAGGGCGTCGTTTAGCAACGGATGGTTATAGTTATAATTGTAATCGTCCAGATGAAGGAGAAATAAGAATCAATATTGATTATGATGCCCTTTCAGTTCCATTATTGGTTCATAATTACATTTGTCACTTCCGTAGAATTAATGTAAGACAAGATGGAATTGAAATAATCTATTAAATTTAAAATTTAAACAAAATTTTTTTTATCTCAATTATAATATATAATAAACTATATAAGATGAATATCGTAGAAACCCAACCCTTCCAGTTATTTCCAGTGAATAAGTCGAATGCGAATACTTATTCGTATTATGCTTCATCTCCATTATTGGAGTTTGAGTTTAACCAAAATGGAAAAAGAATGATAGACCCAAAAAGTTTAAAACTTATGTTTAAATTTCGCTTAAAAGCAAACACTGATGGTGATAGATTCCCATCAAATGTATATGATGTAGATGATACAGCAACAGACAGAGAAAATTTGATTGCTTACATTGATGACCGAGTTTCTGTAAGTAGTATTTTTCAAAATGTAACAATTTCAAATATGAGAGGAAACATTTACGAACAATGCCGTGATTACAATCGTAATCTTGCTTCTCAAATTGGTGTAACTGCTTCATACAAAGACTTATGTAGTGTTTATGAAATGAATTTTGCTTCCTATTCAAATAATGATATGATTGCTCGTGCGATTTCAGGAAAAATTCCAGTTGCTTTATCATTAAGAACAGGTTTCTTACAAAATAATGCTCCTTTGAGTTTAGTGAATGGTGGATTAAAACTTTCTTTAAATCTTGCCCCAGATTCTCAAGTTATTTATGGAACGAATGGTAATAGATTTGTTTATGAAATCTCGCAAGTTTCTTTGATTGGAAGATATATGGTATTGGAACAAGAATTAATGCCTCAAAAAGGTATTATGGAATACCACGCTTATTTCAACTACTTAAATGTTATGAACGCAAATAACGACCACTCAAATATCAATTTAAATTTGAATCAAGTTGTTGGTATATATCAAAACTTTATTCCATCAACTTGGACGAATAACTTTGCGTATAATGGTTTTTCAACTCCACCAATTTTAAATTCTGGTGGTGCTGGTGGATTTACGAAAGCATTATTCATTCGTCAAAACTTTAACAGAGGAGCAGTTCGATTCCCAATAACTTATCCAATTGATGAAGAAAAAGCAAATACGGATGGTTCATACCAAGCATTAAGAAGTAGATTGTTTTTGAATAGTATTTTCCCTTATGCTGAATTGAATGCTACAAGCATCAGTGATGTAACGGAAGATGTGGGTAGTATGGTTCAAAAGAGACCAGATAATGAGGCATTAAAAACACCACAAAGTGCGGATGGTGGTTTTGTAAAAGCGTGGGAGAGAACTGCTGGTGGTGGTGCGAAACCGACAAGAACTGGTGATTTTGAAAAGGCGGCAGATGTTTTCGGAACAGGTGTTCGTATGGATGATTTGGGTATTGATGAAAGTTTAGATTATTCAGCAGCATCATTCAATTATAATATTGAAAGTCAATTAGATAATACAACAAATAATACTTATACTATGGTATTAGCAAAAGTAAGAGTTATGACAGACGGACAAGGAAATCTTGTAGCGGCAAATTAAAAAGAAAAATAATTTAAAATTTAAACATTATTTTTTTTATCTCATTTATAATATATAATAAACTTATAAAGATGAATCCATTAAACATAGGTATTACTGACCCTGAAATTCGCCATCAAAGAATTGAAACGATTATATTACATCCTCGTGATTGCCGTGATGATACATCTGGTAGTGGAGGACATTGTAAATTTGTTTTACCTCATCGTGGGTATTTATCACCAGATTGTAGAATAATATTACCAGCAACTTGTGCTGAACTTGGTTATGATTATCCACCAAATGTTGGTGTATTTTCCCTTATAAAATCCGCAACTTTAAGAGTTGGTTCAGTTGTGGTAAGTCAGTTAAATAATGCGGCACAATATTATGCTTTGAAACATAATTTAAAACCTTTGGAACACAGAGAAAAGGTTGATGAACCATTACACGGAATTAAATTTTCATTTGAAGGATGCTCTGGTTCTAATAAACAAGGTTTTGATAGTGGTCGTGAAGTTTTCAGCGGACAACACAGAATTGTAGCAAGTGATGGTTATGAACCAAAAGTAGGAGACCAACAACCAGCAACATCTGTTCCACCACCAGTTCAACAAGGAAAATTTTACAAAGCATATAGATTAAGTGAAACATACAACGACACTGATGAAGATGCTGGAACACCAGAATATCAAATTGAATTAAGTCAATTATTTCCAAACTTTTTTGGTAAAAGAATTGAAATTCCTTTACAATTAATTAATCCAGATGATGAAGTTGCTATTGATATTGTATGGACTGATAATAGCACTTGGGGTAAAAATGAAAGAGCAGTATTGTATCCAGAATTAGCAGTTGATACTGAACCTTCATCGGCGAGATGTCTTGCTTATCAAGTTCACGATGCTGTGACAATAAATAATACGACTCGTGGTGCTGGTTTTGCTGCTGGTGGTGATATTGCTGCTGCTGGAGAAGAATCTTTCTTGGAAATGGGTGGAACACAAGCAGCACAAGTTCAAAATAAAATTGTAGTAACTCGTGCTGGGGCAACTGCTCCAGTAACTGGTTTAAGATTAGCAGCAACTTTAAATGCTGGTAATGGTTTTGGTGGTGTTGCTGGTTATTTGGAAAAAATCCGTGTATTAGATGGTGGCGAAGGATTAGAAGAAGGTGATATTATTCGCATTGCTGTTGCTGATGGAGCAGCAAGTGATGATGATTGTAGATTAGTTGTATGTTCCAGAGTTAAAAATATAGTTCCAGCACCAGTTCAACCAGCGGCGGGAGTTCCAGATATTGCTGCTTTCACAAATCCCCAAAATCTAAATCTTGGTTCTAATGGTGGTAATCTTGCTGCGGGGCAGAACGGAGGTTTGATTTCTGCTGGAGGTGCTGGTTATGCGGCGGGACAATTAATTCAAATGAAAAATCAAATGGATGAATCCAAAGCATTATTTAATGTAGTTGCTCTTTCTGTAAATGCTGGTGCTGTAACTGCTTGTAGATTGGCGAGTGAAGATGATGCGAATAAAATGTTAATGAATCAAACATTTGATGCTTCGACAAGTAATAGTTATGCTGCTGTTGCTGGTGGTTTGGTAATCCAATGCCGTGCTGCGATGGATGCGGATGGTAATATTGATGGATTTTATGGTTTGAAACATTCGTTATTTGAGTATGATACACTTGCGACTGGTGGTAAAATTAACATTGTAGCAGATAAAGTTCGTATGATTACAGATTTGGTTCATTACGAAGATGGTCGTATGGAAAACGATGCTAAAAAGATGATGGGAGAAGGATTACAAATGATTTACGGAGAATTGAGAAATGTAGAAACAACATTAACAACAAATGGTAAGTTTAATGATACTGATGGGAATTCCAATCCAGCAAATGCTTCGTCATCAGCAGCAGAACACACAAGACAAATAGGTTTATCTAATGAAGTATTGCGTGATATAGTAATTGCGGATGCCCCAGACAGAAGTTTGAGAGATAGTAAATATTTCCCACACAAAGGTTTAGCAAATCTGAATCCATTGCTATTACAATATTGTTCTCGTGATAGTTTGAAAGAAGATGGAAATAAATTACAAGTAACAATAAATTCAGTGCCTCGTTTCCCAGCACCATTAAATCAATCGTCGCATTTTTATAATGAATTGCGAAATGTGTATGGAATGCCTTTCTATTCACCAGAAGGATTATACAATGGTTATACTTCGTGTAAGCAAGAAGATAATAATGGAATAGCGACAACAGCACAACCAGGTTTTGTAGATAATAATTCGAAAACAACAAGTGAAGTGACATCTCAAAGATTTCAGTTAAATGACAGAAAAATGGGTATGACAAATCAAGAATTGGAAGGTGTATCTCAAAAATCCTTGAATGGAATGGGACATTACTACGGATTAGATTTCAAGATAGGAGGTCAAGCAAACTTTTCTGGTAATGGTATTGCGATTGGTTCGCAAGCAGTTCAATTAGATTATACATACACTGCTACACAAGACCCACAATTTCAAGGAAATTCCACTCTAAATTGCTGGGCGGAAGTAGAAAGATATTTCCAATTGAAAGGAGGAGTAGTTTCAGTATCTGCTGCTTCAATGTAAATTTAAAAAAAAAAGTAATAAATCTGATTTGTTTTTTGTTTTGATTTGGTTTAGTATATAATATTTCAAAATATAGATAGAATAATCATATATATATATATAAAATGGAACGCAGTCACGCTAAATTTATGATGGCGATGATGGGTATTGACTCAAAATATGAGGACTTATATGTTCTTGGGTTTCATCTCAAGTTTGAGAAAGCAGATGAAGAGAATGATACAGAATTCTTTAATTGGTTTTATAATCACCCAATCCCAGAAATGAAGTTATGTAGGGAATTAATGGAATTACATATAAAAAATACCGAAGGTGTATTTGAATGGAAGAATTTTAAAAAATGGTTGAAAGGTTAAGTTTGTGTTTGCTTATTCTGTTTATCCAATAAAAAAGCATCGTGTAATTTGTCATATTCTTTTAGTAAATTTGCGTATTCAATAATAAGTTTGCTTACTCTTTTAGTTAATTTAATATTTTCTGCTCTTTCTCTTTTTAGTTGTTGAATTAAGTTTCTGGGGTCATAAATAGGCATTTTATTTTGTTTTTTTTATATATTTATACAATATTATGTTTAAATTATATTTAATATGTAGATAAATGTGGTAAATAATACCGAAAGGTAAGTGAAATAGTAAATAAAGTAGAATCATAGTGAAAATTAATATGTATAATAACTAAATGGTAGTGTTTGGTGTGTTTCAAAA
>Ga0070750_10000505_pt1 | contig 21738 bp, 23 predicted proteins | sample VirMetDEL_Nov_24_FD_77013 | JGI IMG/M metagenome (GOLD analysis project Ga0070750, IMG submission 77013) | Aqueous microbial communities from the Delaware River and Bay under freshwater to marine salinity gradient to study organic matter... | ecosystem: Environmental > Aquatic > Marine >...
GAACTCCGGGTCAGGGGTTTGTGGGTCTACGCGAGGGGCACCTCCCAGCACACAGATGTGTCCGCTTTTGCCATGCTGTCCAGACAGAGGTCCATGCTGTGGCGGTAGACCTTCATGCCCGCCTTGTCCCCGCGTTCCTTGCAGGACAGGTAAGCGATCCGGTTCCAGTAGTACGCGATAGTCGGAGCCAACGCCGAGCGCCGGATCCCAAGCTGGGCCGCGCGCTTGTAGCTGCCGATCGTGCCGCAGTACCAACGCCCGTTTGGGCTCAGGTCCTGGATGATCGCATGCAATCGTGCGACGTTCACGCGGTCCAGGTTCAGACCGACTGTGTAGCCTTCAGGCATAGGGGCACCTCCAGGGGTTCAGGACAGCGCTGCCGCCAGCACGTGGCACATGGCCGTGAGCGACAGCAGCCAGACAAGGCCGGTCCAGCCGTTCACAGCAGGGCCAGCACGTGCGACGGGCGCACGCCCGCGAGCCATGCGACGGTCGTGAGTTGGGCAGCCGCAAGGGCGAGCCGCCACAAAGCGCGGCTCACTTGCGCCGCCGCAAGCACGCGAAGCACGGGCACGTGGACGTGCCGTTGCACGTCTCACGGATGAACAGCAGGTCCGCGATGGACCCGTGGCCCGTGCGGACGGGGCGTGCGGTGGTGGCGGGCGTCGTCGGCTTCGACGGACGCCGTCGTCTGTTGATCGGCATAGAGCCTCCAGAAACAAGGGCACCCCGCGCCGGCAAGCCGGGCGGGGTGGGGGTATCCGGAGAGGGCGTAGCCCTACCTAACGTAGGGCTACGCGATGCTTAGGGCATAGAGCAACCTCCGGTTTCAGGGGGCGTCAGCCGTGTGCCATGCGCGGATCCCAGGCAGCCGTGTGCCATGCGCGGATCTCGAGCGGGCCAGGGCGGACGGGTATTGGCGGGTGCATGCACCCCAACGCGAGGTGCCCCGGCGGAGGTTCCGCCGAGGCTCTCGGGTGCGTCAGTAGCGCTTGCCGCCGCGCTTTTTCCGGCGGCGCTTGGCCGCCCGGTCGGGGCCCGCGAGCGTCCAGCGATCGCGGTCCCAGAATTCGTCCATTTCGGGCAGGTGCACAGGTTCGCTGCCGCATGGGCGCGCGTGCCTCAGGTCCTGCAGGTGCGCCATGTTGAGGCGCGGACCGTGCTCCATCGCCCGCCAGAAACGGGCTTCAGCGGCCTTGCCTGCAGCCCAGCGCGTACCGCGCCTTTGTGCCGATTTGCGTTCGGCGACGGTTTCACCCGTGCCGTATGCCCAACCCGCTGTCGGGGTAGGCTCTCTAACCATGGTTCCATGGCGTACACGGTCGGGGTCCGCGTACCGTGGACGGATAAGGCGGATGCCCATATCGTCCCTCCTCTCTGTAGTTTGGTTTGTAAGGACGCCACGATCCAGACGGATCCCCTTTGCGGGCTGGCGTTCGCTTTGTAGTGAGAGCGTTGCCCCTTGTGGGGCTGTCCTGAGGGGCTTTGCAACCCCGGAGACACAAACCATTTAGGCGCTTGATTCGGGGAGTGCCAACAAATGATCCGAGAAAGATCGTTTGTGGGCTAAGCCCTTGGAATCGCTGCGCTTTCGGTCGTTGCCCTTGCGGGCGGTGTCGGTGGGGCGGTGTGCCCCGTGGACGCCAACCACTATTGCAGCCCCCGTGCCATGCCTTGCGAGCCCGCCACCAAGGCCGATCGACGCGTTGGCATGGCCTGGCACGCTCCGAATCGGACCGTGTTTGCACCCTTGGTAGCCCGAAACCGCGACATACGTGTCACGGTCTGGGCCCGGGGTACGTGATTTCAGGGGCTTAGCCCGCGACATCCCGATCAGGGGGTCGGGGCAAGGGCTGTGATTCCAAGGGCTTAGACCGCGACATACAGATCAACGGGCCCTCGCGCGGGCCTGGCCCGACCTTTGCAACGCGCGCGCGCGCTCCCGGGCGGGGCAAGGTTTATAGCCTCCGGCGTGGTAGGGCGTGGGGCGCATAGAATCCCCGTAATTTCAAGGGCTTAGCGCCCAAACGATCGCGCCTCAGCTCCTCTGAACGGGCCTGTTTTTGGGGGCCTAAAACGGGGTGCGAGCCCGCCACCAAGGCCGATCGACGCCCGTAAATCTCGGCGGCTGCTTTGCAACCCCGGTAGCGCCGTGGCATAGTGTGGGTGCACATGGAGAGAGAGCAATGAACGTCGAACTTCGCAACGCCCTACGGACCGCCTTGGAGCTGGCTAACAAAGACCCCCGCCACAGCGCTTATACCTACGTCCTTGTCCGCAAGGCCTTGGTGTCCGTGGAGGGCCCGGCGGCCCAGGCGCATTGGCGCGAAACCAACGAATGGCCCGTAGACGGGGCGGTCGCATGATCGACCTTAGGATCGGGTACGACGGCAGCGCAGCGCGGGCCTTGTCCAGGGCCCTGGAAGCTCAGGCCCTGGGCGACATGGACGCGGCAGAGGGCCACGCGCTGCGTGTCCTGGATCTCTTGGGGACCCGGGCCACGGTCGAGGGGTCGTGGAGCAACGCAGCGTGGGGCGTGGCTTGGGGGGTCTTGGGGGCCCTGTAGCGAGGAGGGAGGGCCAGGCCCTGGGCGCTGAAAGTGCCCTCAGAACCTGGGTTATCCCAGGGGGCTTAGACCCCTATCCTTCCCTTAGGCGGGGGGTGGGTCTATGAGTCCCCCCGAGTCCCCGCTTCACCGTAAGATGTCCTACGCAACCCAGAACACCGTAAGCGTACGTAAGCCGTAAAGGCCGGTAGGGGCCCCGTACGTAAAGGCTAAGCCTTGGCTCTGTCCTGGAATAGTTGCACCGACGTCGACCATTCCCCAGGGCTGGAGGGGGGTCGGAGAAACGTCTGGCGCCGTTCCTCCTCCCCTAACGACTTTTGAGCCTTGACTTTGTCAAGAGCCTGTCAAGCTTCCGGGCCTGGCTAAGCCTCGCCCTGGCGCCGTACGCCGCCCACGCCACGGCCGGGCTGCGCCCGCAATGGAGCCCCTCGGCTCAGACAACGCAAGGGTTGAACCGCGACCGGGCTGCCTTCAAAAAGGCTTGCCTTTTTGAAGCCCCTGCACCTCGCCCTTGCCCAGGCATCCCTTCCCCACGCCCAGCCATGTCGCCCAGCTCTGCGTTGCTCCCGTCAGTGCCTTGGCTCGGTTCGGCTACCAAGACGGGACAAGCCCGTCTTGGAGCGCCCTCCACGTCGACGGAGCCCTCGGCCCACCCGATCGTCTTGGGCAAAAACTGTGAGCTCCTTTCCGGCCACGCTAAGTGGGGTGCACGAACCGCGAAACGCATCGAGAGACATGCCCACCACCGCCTTCCGCTTCGGCATCGCTACGGTGACCGTGCCTGCGTCCCGCCCTCTCCACGACTTCCAGGAGCCTTCCGTGTCTACCGGCACCGACCCCTTCCCTACGCCGCGCCCGCGTACCACGCCCTCCCCAGACCTCGTCCCTGTCACCGCGCCCCTCGACGACTGGTCATACGTTCAGGTAGCCCCCGGCTTCCCTGATGCAGCCCGCTACACGGTCGGAGAACGGACCGTCGCCACCAGTACGACCCTCTACGACATCGAGTGGGACGCCGTCGTCGGAAGCTACCGCATCGCGAACACCTGCCCCGAAGGGGTCGGCATGCTCGTCCCCCTCGTGCGCAACCTGTCGTCCGCGCGGGAGTTCTTCGCCGCCCAGAAGACCACCATCGAGGACCTGCAGAAGGGGCATGCCGAACTCTCCGCCAAGCTCCTGGCCTGGAGCCTGCAGCCCATCGCCCGCAAGATCGCCGCCATCCTCGACATGGACAACCCGCACCGGGCGGAGTTCTCAAGCGGGGGTGCGGGTTTCTGGAGCGTCGTCACGGGCGAGGATGCGCTCGACCGGCAGCAGGCCCGGATCTTCGCCTCCGCCCTCGCGTCGGGCGTCGACCACGTCGTCCCTGGCCTGGAGGGCCTGGACCCGGACACCCCCGGCGCTGCCCTCGTCGCCGCCACGCTGGTGCTCTCCGTTCTGGAGGACGCGGTCGCTTCCGCCCCCGAGCCCGCCCCCGAGCCCGCCCCCGAGCCCGCCCCCGCCCCCACGCACGGCGCCAAGATCGCCCAGGCTTTGGGACACCCCAACCCTCTCCGGGCGTCTCTCTCTTTCAGCCCGCTCCGCCAGCAGTGGGAGGTCTACGTGCAGTGCGGCGGCCCGGCCGGCGAGTTCGCTGTGTTCAGGGCCGACGGCAGAATGCCTGTCGGGGCCGACCGCGTGTACGTCATCCCCGAGCTCGCCGCCGTCGACCCCACGAACAGCGTCTCTTTCGACGCCGCGGCGAGCATCATCCTCGCGCGGCTGGGCCAGCTGCCTGTGGAGGCTGCGTGGCGCCTGGACGCCGTCGAGATTGCGCACATGTGCGGGCTGCATGAACCGCACACCGCGACGTTCGGGTACTTCCAGGCGACGAAGCGCTGGGTCCTCTCCACGCGCCTGTTCTCAGACTCCCCTCGCTTCGTCCGCGAGTTCGGCCTCTCTGGAGACCGCGGCGCCGACCACCAGGTCCCGCAGCTGGAGGACGTCAACATCAACGCCGCCACGGCCACGGCCTACGCCGCGCGCATCATCCGCGCGTACCTCCTGAGCCTGCGCGGATGAACCGCCCCCAGCAGCACCTCCTGCAGTCGATCGACTCGATGTTCAGCCACGCCACGTCCCCCGAGGTTCGGTGGCTGGCGCGTGAGTGCGCCGAGGCCCTGCCCATCGGCATGCCCAAGTTCACGACCCTGAACGGGCTCCACGCCGCCCGCGGGATCCACATCCACGGCACCGCCCAAAGCAAGACGATCCACTGGAGCTTCCTGCTCGAGCGGTCCAGCGTCCTCCAGGACATCGTCAACCGCCCCGACGCCTTCGTCCCCCGGGACGAGGAGTGGCCCCTGCAGCACATAGCGCTGGATCTGACCTCGCCCTTCGTCTGGGCTGGGAGCTACCTGCCGGTGGTGCCGAACACCTGCCCCCTGCTGGGGTTCCGGGGCCTGGACGAGCTCACCGCCTGGGCCCTGAACCTCACGGACACCGTCGACGTCGCCCGCGCCCGCCGGCAGCTCGACATCGCCATGACGATGCCCGGTTTCAGGACCTGGATCGAGCGCATCAACATCCTGCCTGCGCCCCTGCCCCGGGGCGTGGACGCGCACGCGGCGATGGAGCTCCGCTTCGAGTTCCTGGACGCCCCGCTGAGGGACCCGTGCCTGGCGTCGCCCCGCACCCGGAAGCATCTGCGGCCCGACCAGGGCTTCGAGCCGGAGGACCTGCCGCGGTTCTCCGTCCCCTCCGTCCCGTTCAGCAACGCCAAGTCCTGGGCTATGCTGATCCCGGCCCCCGCCACGCGCTGGAGCCTGGCGGTGTACAGCCGCCGGCCCAAGAAGCTGAAGACCTGGCAGCAGTCGGTGCCGTACACGGAGCCCACGGGCTCGAAGACGGAGGTCAAGGTCGCGGACGTCTACTTCCGCTCGATGTACCACGCCTCGCTGTTCTTCCGCATCCCCTACGAGACGCTCAAGTCGCGGATGGGCCGCGGCCAGCGCCCCGAACGAGCGCTGGAGCTGGACCCGATGTACTTCAAGGGCACGGGCTTCACCCGCGCTACGTCGTACCGGTCGCACTGGCACAAGAAGTACGCCGTCACGGACCAACGCTGGTCCCCGGAGGATCCCCCGAATGTCTGACTACGGCTCGTACATGCTGAACCACACCCCAGAGGTGCGGAAGCAGATCGAAGACGCGCTGATGGAGCTCCCCGACGTCGAGGACCAGTCCTCGTACCGGGCCTTCCTCAAGAAGCTCGGCATCTTCGTCGCGGTCGGCAAGGTCACGCCTGCCGCCGCCGAAGCCGTCACGGAGATGGCCAACAGCATCTACAAGAGCCTGGTCTTCGAGGACGCCCAGAAGCTCCAGCTCCGCGTTCTCGACGCCAAGAAGAAGGAGCCCCAGCAGCTCGAGGCCGGGCACGACACCCCGGAGTTCAAGCCGGCGTGGGAGCACCCCGAGCCCGTGCCGCGGCGGGTCGTGTCTGCGGACGAGGACGACGCATGAAGAGCTACCTCTTTGTCTACGGGCAGGACGGCTGCGACGAAGCCCTCACGCGGGTCGTGTCGCTCAAGCCTGAAGAGCTCCCCGCGCTGCAGCTGGCGTGGACCGACGGCGGCGTCTTCTTCGGAGAGGAGACTTTCCTCGACCTGCGCCCGACGCCCAAGTATTGGCCGATCTCCCTGCTTCTCGTCGATGACGACTCGTGAGCCAGCACGCCTGGATGACGGACAAGCGCGTGCCGCGCGAGCTGCGCGACCCCGACAGGCTGGCCGAGCTGGCGCGCCCTGACCACTACCTGCCGCAGTACGGCCACGTCCTGGACCAGTCCACGGACACGATCATCCGCTTCCGGCACGACATCTGCCCGCCGGTGCAGCACTCCATCATCAGCTACGTCTCCAGCCCTCCGCGCCAGGCCAGCGGCCACACGAAGTGCCTGGCGCTCGTGGGCTCCCGCCAGACGACGAAGTCGGCGACCACGGCCAACGCCATGCTCGCCCGCGTCCAGTACACGCCCGGCACCAAGGCCGCGACCATCGCGGACGAGGAGGCCCGCGCCGACGCGCTGTTCGAGCACGTCATGCTGACCTACAGCAACACCCCGAAACCCATCCGCTTTCCGACCCGGAACACCCGCGCCAGCCGCGTGCTGAACTTCGTGCACGGAGGGAGCTACTCCACCTTCACGTCGGGCTTCCGGGGCAACACCGGCCTGGGCCGAGGCGTCGCCTTCACGCACATCTCGGAGGGCCCGTTCCACAAGGACTTCGGGGGCTTCTGGAACAAGTACTGGCCCGCGGTGGCCAACCGGAAGAACGCCGCGGTCATCGTCGAGTCGACGCCTGGGGCCATGACCGAGCCCTCGTCGCCCGCGTACCGCGACCTGATGATGGAGGCCAAGCAGGGCCTGGGTCGCTGGCTCTACGTCTTCGCGCCGCTGTGGACCTCCATCCTGAACGAACGCCCCTGGCCTCGCGACTGGCGCATGTCCAACGACGAGCTTGCGCTGATGTCGCTGCATGGCCCCAAGGACGGCGGGCCGATCAGCAGACCGAAGGACGTCCGCTTCCTGACGCTGGAGAACCTGGCGTTCCTGCGGGAGGTCCGGACCATGGACCCCAAGGTGCGGCGCAACCCCGAGCTGCTGTGGGTGTTCTACCCCAAGGACGACATCAGCTGCTGGCACATCAGCGGCAACTCGACGATGCCCGGCCACGCCATGAACGCGATGCTCCGGCGCTCCGGCGGCGTCGAGAACCTGGTCGAGTGGCGGCCGGCGGACGGCTGCTACCAGGAGTACTTCGCTCCCCGCGCCGGGGCGAAGTACGTCATCGGCGCCGACCCCGCCGGCTGGGGCAGCGGCGACCCCGCCGCCTTCCAGGTGCTGGAGGTCTGGAGCGACGCAGTCATCCAGGTCGCGGAGTTCAGCTCCAACACCGTCGACCCGCACCAGTTCGCGATGGCGATCGTCGCCGCGGCCGCGCGCTACCACAACGCCGAGGTCTTCTGCGAGAACAACGGCGTGGGCGCCGGCACCATCACCATCCTGGAGGTAGAGCAGGACAAGGGCAACCTGCGGCACCTGCACTACTACAAGCGCGGGACCCCCGGCGTGCCGATGAGCCCCAAGCGCCACGAAGAGGCCCTGGGGCTGATGATCGACATGGCGCTCGACAAGGCCCAGGGCGGCCGCGACGTGCTGGAGATCCACAGCCACAACCTCCACGCGCAACTCTCCACGTACCGCCACGACAAGAGCGTGCAGCGCTCGAAGACCGCGACGATTCTGGTGCCTGACGAGCCCGGCGCGCACCGCCGCCTCAAGCATCACTGGGACCGAGTCAGCGCCTTCCTGTGGGCCTGCTACGGCGTGCAGTTCCAGTCGCTGCGGGAGCGCCCGCGCACCGACATGTCGCCGTTGGTGTTGCCCGGCCTCGACGGCTACACGAGGGACTTCATGCGGGAGTACCGCCGCCTGAACAAGAAGCGATGAGCCTGCTTGCACCGGCGCGATCACTTCGGTACTTGTTGAGCATGGACGACCCCAAAGACCGCGTACGCATCGTGTTGCCCCGAGCTCGGTGGGTCTCTCCGCCGGCCGACCTTGGTACCGGAGACATCGTCCTGGAGACGGCGCACGACGCGCCGGTGTCGGAGATGGGCCTGCTGCTGTCGAAGGCGCCGCACTACGTGCGGGTGCTGCGAACCGAACCGAGCTTGCCGCACCGGGAGTTCGAGTACGTCCTGGGCGTGTCGAAGGCGGAGACCCTGACCGAGAGGGACGTCAACCCGAAGAACGGGGCCCGTGTTCGGGTGGTCCTGGTCATGGAGGCGAGGTCGGCGAGCTACGACGGCGACGTCCCGGAGGTCGTGCCTCTCTCAGAGGAGGACGCCGCGCGCATGCTGGCCTTGTACCCCGAGACGCCGGCCTGCCCAACGACGACCCTTGCGGAACAGGCGAACGCGGCGCCCAAGCCGGCGGCGTGGCACTACGGACCCCTGCCTGCGATGAAGCCCACGCCTGTGCAGCTGGAGCTGCGCTTTCCTCCGCGTGTGACGCGCTTCGGAGACGCGTTCCCGCCACTGCCGCCGCGCCCCGCGAGGACGATCGTTCTGACGGAGGCGCCGCTCGCCGCGCCTCCAACCGAAGACCCGTTGCCCTAACACATCGCCACGGTTACGGCCACGCCTATGTCTACCCCCACGTCCTCCGGTCACGTCGCCCACTTCCAGTCGGTGATCAAGCACCACAAGGCTCAGCACAAGCCGAACTTGGAGGAGTGGAAGAAGGACATCGACGCCTATCGCGGCAACTTCTGGGGCGACAACACGGACGGCGAAACCGAGTCCACCGTCCAGTGGCCCTACATGTACGCCTTCGTCGACGTGCTGGTCAGCAACATCGTGCCGCCCAGCCCCGCGTGCGACATCCGAGCCCGGCGCCAGGCCTTGTCCGCCACCGCCGAGGTCCGCAGCCAGCTGGTGCGCGACGTCTTCGACAAGGACCGCCTGACCGCCAAGCTGTGGAGGGCCGCCGCCCAGACCAGCCTGTTGCGGGAGAGCTTCCTCAAGGTCGTCTACTCGCGCAAGCGGCAGCGCCCGCGCTTCCGGGTCGTGCCTCCGACCCGCCTCTGGTACGACAAGAACGCCGAGGAGTGGGACGACATCCGCTACCTGATCGAGGCGGTGCCCGTCACACGCGCGGAGTTCCTGAGCCGGTGCAAGTCCAAGGGCCGAGGCAGGGACGCCAAGGCCAAGTACGACATGAAGCACCGCGAGGAGACGGAAAAGCTGTTCACGGCGTTCCCGTCCTGGCTCGAGACCCCCAAGAAGGGCGAGGACAAGGACCTGGAGACGTCGCGCCAGGCCTACACCTTCGCCGTCATCTACGAGGTCTACGACTTCGTCGGCAAGAAGTTCTACCACCTGATGGAGGGCTACGACGAGACCCTGCTCGACGGGCCGCTGCCGTTCCCCACGCAGGAGAACCCGTACTGGCGCCTGAGCTTCAACGACGGGCTCTTCGGGCTGCTGAGCTTCAGCGACGCGAGCATGATCCGCGAGCCCTTGGCCCGCCTGAACCAGCTGTCGACGCTGAGCCACGAGCACGCCGTGGCCTCGCTGCCGCGGCCCGTCTTCGTCCCTTCCCGCGTAGACGACCCCAAGGACCTGGTCGAGGCGTGGGGCTCCTGGAGCGGCGCGTCCGAGCTGATCCAGGCCAAGATCAGCAGCTCCAAGTACAACATCAACGACGTCATCCAGTGGAGCCAAGGCAACCCCCTGCCCATCGACTTCGTCAACCGCATGGACGCCATGCAGCAGCTGATGGAGTTCATCCTCGCGCTGCCCGCCTACAGCCGCGGCCAGGTCGGGCGCGCGGACGTGGCGACCGAGCTCGCGCTGGTGGACACCGCGCAGAAGACGCGGAACGCCCGCCGGCAGAAGGTCATCTACGACGCCATCGAGTGGGCCGCGCAGTCGGTCATCCGTCTCTTCGGGCTGTACCTCTCCGAGAGGGACGAGGAGGCCATCTACCTCAAGATGGACAAGGGCGGAGAGCAGGTCGCCACGCTCAAGACCCTGGGCCTGGAGACCAAGGACGGGGCCTGGGACTTCGACTACAGCGCGCACCCGTACAACGCCGCGGAGGACAACAGCACGGTCCAGCTCAAGAAGATCGAGGCCTTCGCCGATCTGCTGTTCAGCGGCAACCCGAACGTGGACCAGAAGCTCGTCGTCAAGGAGCTGCTCCGCGCGCTGAACATGAGCCACGTCTTCCAGGAAGGCCAGCCGGCCGCGCCCGCCCCGACCGAGATGGGCCCGGCTGGGCCCGCTCCGCTGGACCAGACCATGCCCGGCGTGCCTGCCGAGATGCAGGCCATGCTGAAGGGCGGCGGCGTCGGCGCTGGCGGCGAAGACCTGGCACCCCCGCTGCCCGAGGCCTCGGGCGGCGCCATCCCCGGATAGGAGACCTCCTTGCCTACCTACGCCATCGACTGCCCTTGCGGCGCGCAGGAGACCTTCGTGCGCCGCATGGTCGGCGGGCCCGTCCCCTGCAACAAGTGCGGGGCCGTCTGTCCGAAGGTGCCCACCGTGCCCAACCTGCGGTACTCCGTGTTTGAGACCCCCGGCCCTTCCGGGTCCGGGTCCTACGAGCACGGCCAGCAGGAGGGCGTCTTCCCCAGCCGGCAGGCGTTCGACAAGCATCTGGAGGCGACGGGCAAGCGCGTCGTGTCCAAGGACTCGGAGGAGGGGCGCAAGCTCCGCGACCGCTTCGAGGCCAACGCTGCGAGGACCGCCGCCCGCTTCGGGTACGACGACGCTGACGAGTTCCGCGCGAAGGCCCGGACCACCGAGCACATGACCAAGCAGGTCGAGCCCGACATCCCCCGCCTCCTCAAGAACAGGACCTCCGCATGAGCGAACCCACCACCGCCCCCGTCGTCGACGCCCCCGCTGCAGCGGAGCCCAGCGCGGCTGCCCCCGCCGCCCCCGCCGCTGTCGAGCCCACGGCACCCGTCGAGGCACCGGCACCGGCTGCGGAGCCCGTCGTCGAGGCCGCCCCCGAGCCCAGCGCTGCCGACTTCGACTTCAAGGCGTGGGACTACAGGCAGCGCGACTACGACGCCTTCCCCGAGGCGGCGCGGCCCTGGCTCAAGGGCGCGCACGAGCGCATGCTCGCCGACTTGATCGCGCAGGAGGAGGCGTCCGCCTTCGACCGCGAGATGTACAACAGCCTCGTCAGCGGCCAGGACGCCGAGTCCCTGCCCGCGACGGCGAAGATGCGCCAGGAGCTGGAGTCCCTGCGGGAGGCATCGAGCGGCCACGAGAAGCGCTACCAGGAGCTCCAGGCGGAGTTCGACGCCTACCGCTCCCAGGACATCAAGCGCCAGGAGGCGGACGTCGACCGCCGGATCGACAGCTTCGTCACGGAGCACGGGGAGACCCTGCGGCAGGCCGGGCCCGATGCCGTGGCGGCGTTCACCGCCATCACCTGCGACCTGGAGGACGGCAGCGGCCGGCTCTACTTCGAGGGCGACATGGTCGACGCCATGCAGATCGCCGTCGCGGGGCAGGGCGACCAGCTCAAGGCCTTCGCCGACCGCGGGGTCCCGTACGACGTCGCGGTCGAGTACCTGGCGATGAAGCGCGGCTCGGACACCGCACCGGAGGCCCCCAAGGCTCCGCCCCGCCCGAAGCCCGCGCACACCGCGGAGGTCATGGCCGGCGCCGACGGCACGGAGACCATCGCCCAGGACCTCCCCGCGGGCGGCGGCGACGGGGCCATCCCCGCGCACATCCCCAAGCGGATGCGCAGCGTCTACGCGGCCGTCGACAGGGCCTCGAAGCGCAAGCGGTAGCGCTGCGTACAGTCCTACGCGATGGTCGGGCGCGTAGGGCTCCCTTAGTGTGGCTTCGTTACCACAACGGAGCGGCTCAGTGTCCGACCTCTTCACACAGTCCGTGACCGAGCTGATGCCTGGCTTCAACGCCACCTTCGGTGAGTCGCACCCCGTCATCAAGGCGGTCCTCGAGAAGAACGGCCTTGAGGCCCTTGAGAGCGCCACCAAGGAGTGGACCCTGACCCCGACCGGGCCGGGCCGCTTCACGCACATGCGGACGGGCACCGAGCCCATCATGGGCGGCCGCGTCCAGGACAGCCGTCGGGCGGTGACGGAGGCTACCGAGTACCTCTACACCATCGACGTGCCGCTCCGAGAGATCCGTCTCTCCGAGAAGTCCAAGTTCAACATGGCCAAGCTCATTCAGAACTACCCGGAGCTGGCGATCACGGACATCCTGGAGGCCGTGGCCTACCAGTTCGTGATGGGCAACCACCCGGACTGCGGGCACCTGCCGACCCTGAACGGGCAGCAGAACTACACCGGCCACGTCATCACCAACCAGGGCTTGATCGAGTTCGCGGCGCCCGCGTCGCAGACCGGCACCGTGTTCCAGCGTGCGCGGAACAGCATCCCCGGCTGGCACAACCAGTACCGCGAGGTCTCCAGCTTCGCGGCGGACGGCATGCGCCAGATGCTGGGCCTGCAGCAGGACTGCTCCAAGCAGGGCCGCGCCTCCCTCGGCAAGATCGACACGGTCCTGACCGACGGCGTCTCCTTCCTGAACTTCTGCGACGTCAACGACAGCTACGTCATCGTCAACGACCGGAAGGGCTCCAGCGAAGCGCACATGCTCGGCGACGACGACGTCCGCACCAGCATCCCGCTGAAGTTCGGCGGCAAGCTGTGGTACGAGCCGGCCATCGACCTGACCCAGTTCACCGCTGGGACCAAGGTCCGCCAGGGCATCCAGTACCACCTGAACACCGGCGGCATCGAGTTCGTCACCGAGCGCGGCGACGCGGAGATGGACGGCAAGGGCACCGAGTGCCCGCTGATCACCTTCAACGACCTGGGCCGCCTCCCCACGTACCAGATGCGCCGCCAGGAGTTCCGCCTGAGCCTCGGCATGTTGGTGAAGCAGCTCCGCAACCAGGGTGCCCTCGCGGGCACCGCCATCCAGTAGGCCCGTCATGAGCATGGCTCGTCCCTTCTCGACCAACTTCGCGGAGACCTACGCCCCCGCGAACCTGACCGACGGCCTCAACGGCTTCATCGTCACGGAGGACGGCTCCCCCTACGTGTTGGGAGCCGTGGTTCCCGGCGAGGAGACCGCAGAGAACCGCCGCCTCTACGCGATCGACAGCTCCGGCGACGTCATCGCGGCCTCCAAGCGCCAAGGCAAGCCCTACGTCGCGGGCGCCACCGACGTCGAGATTTTCCAGTACGGCGGCACCGGGCAGTCTGAGTGGATCCTGGTCTACGCAGACAGCGCCATCGCCGCGGGGGACCCTGTCACCCGCCTGGTGACCGGCCTGCCGACCGGCTTCGTCGTCGGTCAGGCCGTCGGGGAGCCCTCCCTGGCAGGCGTGCACCCCGCGCGAGTGATGGGCGTCGCCCAGCACAACATCGCGGCCGGCAACTACGGCTGGATCCTGCGCAAGGGCAAGGGTCGCGTCCAGGTCGACGGCACCAGCACCCTGGGTGCGGGCGCCATCCTCGACGCGAGCGTTGCGGGCCATGTGTCGGACGCCGGCGCCATCACCGACGAAGTCCTCGGCTTCTTCCTGGAAGCTGTGACCGACGCCGTCGGTCTGGTGTGGCTCGACTGCCGCGGCTGATTCAGCAGCCGTTCACCGCGAAGGCCGGGCCCTGTGCCCGGCCTTCGTCGTTTGACGCGGGCGCCCGCGCGCGGTAGGCGTAGGCATGGCCCTGCCCGTCCACGAGATCATCGAAGAGGTCATCGCTGAGCTCGACCACGCGCCCAAGGGCTCTCCCGAATGGGAGCGTCGGGTCATCCGCGCCATCCAGAAGGGCCAAGAGACCCTCGCCGAAGACGCGCCGTTCATGTTCAACGAGCGCGAGGTCCACTTCCGCATCGAGCCCGACGCCCGGCCGACCGCGCCGACGACGGACCTGCTGGAGACCACGGCCGACCCCTTCGTGCTCAAGCGGGTCCTGGCCGACGCCCACGCCGACATCGCCGCGTGGGAGACCAACAGGGAGTGGACCGGCCGCACGTTGCTGGTGCACGACCCCGCCGACGCCGTGGCCGGCAGCCCCAAGCAGTTCCACGACTTCCAGATCCGCGAGGTCTGGTCTGCCGGCGGCTACACCTACGTCTCGCTGACGGCGCCCTGGGGCAACGCTGCCAGCGCCGTGCTCGAGTGGGTCATCCAGACCAAGGCGGTCGTGCTCCCGCCCGAGGTGTTGGAGATCGACCACATCTACGTCAAGGACCAGCAGTACGCGCCGCTGGAGGGCGTGCTCCCGGAGCAGGCCGTGGCCTGGCTCCGTTCCCGCGAGGGCGACGGGTCGCGGGCGGAGGGCGTGCCGACGTCGTTCTGGCGCACGAACATGGCCCCGATCGAGGGCCCGCACCTGCCCACCGTCGCTGCGGCGTCGGAGACCAACTGGGTCGGGCCGGAGCCGGTCGGGGACTTCCAGTACTTCCACAGCCTCGTCTGGGGCAAGCAGGAAATCTGGCTGAACCACGGCAACCCGCACACGCAAAGCGCGACCGCGGCGAGCTCCACCCGCTACAAGCCGTGGCAGGAGTCGGCCCTGAGCCGAGGCTCCGCCGCAGTCGCCGTGACCGCCGCGCTGGGCAAGGGCGTGGACGTCACCACGCCGAACATGGACTTCGCGGCTGGCTTCCACGACGCGGCCGTGCTCCGCCACCAGAAGTCGGGCTGGAAGAAGCGCATCTACCGCAAGCGCCTGACCGACGCCGCCGGCAACGCGCTGACGGACTTCGATCAGCGGGCCTACCTGATGACCGAGATCGACGGCCACGTCACGACGTGGACGGACGACGGAAGCATCACGCCCGACCGGAACACCCCGGCGCCGTACCCCGGCGCGTACCACGCCATCGACTTCTGGCCGGTGCCTGACCGGCGCTACGAGGTCGTCCTGGTCGCCGCCTGGTACAACAGCCGCATCGAGACGATGACGCAGGTCCTGAACGTGACCAAGATCGGGGCTCGGTGCATCATCGACCTGGTCAAGGCCCAGCTGCACCGCGCGAACGGCAACTACGCGGGGGAGGGCCTGGCCATGAAGGACTACCGGATGCGCCTGGTGCGCCTGAAGCACCGCCAGGGCACCGGCATCCCCGCGTCCCAGCCCATCCACGTCGGCCTGCCTGGCCGGCGCCGGAGCCACGTCGACCGCTCCGCGCTCCGCAACCAGCGGCCCGGCGACACAGACCAAACCACGTACCCGTAGGAGGCCAGCATGGCCGTCGTCGCTCCCCCCATGGTCCCTGGGGGCCTCTACCACACCATCGACCCCGACACCAAGCAGTCCATCACCGCCGTGATGGCGTCTGTCGTGGCCGATCCCGGCAAGGTCGCGCGGGGCTACTTCTTCATCCCTGAGTGGGGCGGCACGGTGTCCGTGGACGACGGCAGCCACCGCCTGGCGCGCATGGCGCTGATCTCTCGTCCCTACGCGTCCAAGACGACCAAGCCCGTCTACGGCACCTACTACAAGGGCGACACCGAGGGCATGGTCGCGGCCAAGGCCCCCAAGGAGTAGCCCTCCGTGTTTGTGCACCACAGCCGGCGCAGCGATGTCCTGGACATCCGGGGCATCTCCGACGACCTGCTCTCCGAGGAGCGGGCCGGCGCCGCCGTGCACAACTTCCGAGAGACGGAGGAGGGGACCCTGCGCGCTGTGCACGGCCCCGTTCTCTACAACCCGGTGCAGATCGCCGCTGGCGGCGCCTCCGACAACATCTCGGGGGCGGTGCACGGCATCCACCACCACACCCTGGAGGGCGGCCGGGACGTCCTGCTGGTGCACGCTGGCGGCACGCTGTACGAGCACAGGGGGTGGGAGACCCACGGCAATCGCTGGGCGCCTCTGGTGGCGGCGTCTGGCGCCGACTGGGCCTGGCCCCTGGAGTCCGCCCGCGCGCGCTGCTTCCTGACGCAGTTCGTGTCCACGCCCCTGGGCGTCGTGGTCATCCCCCAAGGCAACGGGGGCTACGCCCGAGCGTTGTTCTACGACGGGACCCTGGTCGCGCCGCTGGGCTTCGCGTCCGCGCCTGCCCCGCCCCGGGGGTTCGGGCCGAAGTCCGCCATCCTGAGCTCGACCAACGACATGGAGTACGACGACGGCGCGAACCTGGCGGGCTACCGCACCACGACGGACTACCCCGCGGACGGCATCGCGACAGGCATCGCTGTCAGCATGCGGGCCATCCCTCCCGTGTTCGGCCCGCACCGCATCGGCACCGTCACGCCCAACGCCACCACCTTCCACGGGTCCGCAGGCACGACCGCGAACCCCCACGGAGGGGAGCTCCACCACGGGGAGTGGCGCTGTCGGACGCAGTTCGTGGACATCTGGGGCAACAAGAGCCCTCTCAGCCCGCCCAGCGGGGGCGTGGGGTGCTCCCAAGAAGAGAACGTGACGGAGGGCCGGCGCCGGGACGCCGTCCAGCAGGACGCGGAGCGCCTCAAGATCCAGCTGCGGTGGGACCTGTGCGCGACCGACTCCCGCTCGCCCCTGCTCGGGGTGAACCTGTACCGGTCCAAGGACCTGATCAACTCCGGCGACGCGACCTACTACCAGCTCCTGGACTACGCCACGGTCGGGCAGCTGGCCGTCGTGACGTTGCCGGGCAGCTCGTGCACCGTGTACCCCGACAACATCCCCGACAGCTGGCTGGTGCGCCCCGCGCAGGAGCTGGAGCCTGTGCCGGAGTTCAAGGTGGCGGCCCTGGCCCTGGGCCGGCTGTGGATCGGCAACTGCCGGGGAGACCCCGGGCGGGTCATGCCCTCCCTGCCCGGCTTGTACGGCACCTTCGAGGACGGGCAGCGCATCTACCCCGACGTGAAGGGCTCCGTCACCGCGCTGCACGCCGTTCCCGGTGGCCTGCTGGCCTTCACGGAGAGTTCGGTCTTCCTCATCACGAACAACGACTTCGGCGAGGGCTTCCGCGTGGCCTCCGTCAGCACGCGGGTGGGCTGCGTCAGCCCGGACACCGTGAAGACGCTGTTCGACGGCACGGTCGTGTGGCTGGCGCGGGAGGGTTTCTTCGCCTGGGCCGCGGGGGCTGACGCCCCGGTGTCCATCAGCGCTGACCTCCGCCGGCAGGTGCTCCGCATCAACCCGAACTGGAGACTGCGGGCGTGCGCCGCGGTCGACCCGATCCAGGGGGAGTACCGCTGCTCGGTGCCTGTGGACGGCTCCGCGGAGAACAGCCTGGTGTTCGTGTTCAACGGCTCGGGCTGGAGCACCAGGGACGACGTGCAGGTCCACGCGATCTGCAGCACCAACGACGAGCGCCAGTACCTGCTGGCGGCCGGCGACGCCACGATGTCCGTCCTGGACGGGCTCGGAGCCCGCGCCAACGCCGTGGTGTCCTCCGTCTACGTGCTGGACCACGACGGGGACGGCATCGCCCGCAGCACCGCCGAGACGCGCGAGGCGTGGATCGAGACGTCCTGGCTGCGGCGCACCACGAGCAACCTTCGGGTCACCATCCCCCGCTTCCTGCTGTGGTTCGTCGAGACCGGCAACACGCAGGTCAAGTTCGAGAGCTTCCGCGACTTCCGGCGTCGGGCGACGTCCACGCTGGAGGCGACCCACGACCGGGCCCCCCGCAACTTCCCGCAGATGGACCCTCCGGGCTTCTGGGGCGCCAGCGTTGTCGGGGGCTCCGAGGACTTCCGCAAGCTCCGGGCGCCGTTGCTGCCCAACGGCAAGGACGTCGTCCGGTGGGAGACCCGCCGGCCCTTCTGGCAGAAGTTCGACGACTGCATCCCCAAGGCGTCGTCCTTCCGGGTGAAGCTGACGTTCACGGGCGATGCGGAGTTCATCGGCATCCAGTACATGGAGAACAGCTCGGCGGCGGACATCGGCGGCGGGGCCCTGGACGGAGGCTCGAGCGGCTGATGGCGACCACGCACCCCAAGCGCCGCATCCTGAACACAGGCTCGCTGTCCCCCGAGGACTACGAGGCCGCCGTGCGTCCCTTCGAGGAGGCCCTCGGGGCGCTCAACGAGCACAACTTCGACGCCAACGCGCTCAAGAACACCGAGCTGGACGGGGACTTCGCCCCGGGCGCGCTGTGCCGCACGGCGTACACCGACTCGGGGATCTCCGACGACGTGCCTGCGGCCCTGGCCCTGGGCTACAACGGGCCCTGGCTCGCCAACACGTCGTCCGCCATCGAGGTCTTCGCGCTCGCCAACGCGCAGCTGGTGGCAGAGACGGAGACCTGGGCCCCCATCGAAGGGACGCTGGTGACGGTCAACACCGACGCCTGCCGGCTGTGCGTCACCGTCGGGGGCCAGGGCGCAGGCTACAAGTGGGAGAACAACGTCCGGTGCTACAAGTTCGGCGTCTTCGTCAACGGGGCCCTGGTCTCCGAGTCCGTGATCGGCGGGCAGGACGAGAGCACCGAGGCGCCCAACATGGACCAGGGCGTGGGCTGGGTGGCGCTGCCCTTCGACTTCGAGGTCACCGTGCCTGTGCCGCGGGGCCGCCACACGGTGTACGCCGCCATCTGGGTGCAGCCCCTGCAGGGCGACAACCTCACGGCGACGTCTGACGCCCTGGGGGCGTGGATCCTGTACGCGGACTGCCACGTCTTGGAGCGTGCCCGATGACCGTCCGAGACCAGGACCCGTTCAACCAGGCGTCCCTGAACGACCGCATCACCGACGTCTACACGCTGTACAACGACCTGCAGGTACAGGACGTGGACCAGGCCGCGCTCGGCTGGCCGCACCTGCCCAAGGCCGGGCCGACCGGCGGGGTGTGGGGCGCGGAGTTCACCGAGCTGGGCGTGTACGGCGGCCACGACGACACCGACCCGTTGGGCGCCGAGCGCTACGAGAGCCACGTCGTCCAGCTCGGATACGGCACGCCGACGATGGCGTACCCCGACTTCTACACGACCAGCGCCTTCCGCACTACGGGGACGAACGCGCCGTATGGCGCGGGGGCTCTCGGAGAGGATGGCTGGTGCGTCGTGGCTCGCGCCAACAGCAGTACGGACTCCGCGGAGATCGCCTGCGCGATCCCTATCAACACAGGGCTGTTCTCGACCGGCGCCTGGGAGTTCAAGGTCGCGGGCTTCGTCGAGCTGGCCTACGTCGACGAGACCATTCGCGCCGCCCTGATCGCCCTTGGCTACGAGCCGACGCTGGGCGGGCCCATGCTGGGCGTCTGGGTCGAGATCGACAACTACGCCGGCGCCTCTCGGCGCGTGGTGATTCCGCGCAGCATCCGCATGTTCCCGACCGTGATGAACAAGGACACCTTGGAGGTCCGCACGGTGATCCGGTCGTCCACGTTCAACGACCTGGACCCCGCCGGCCGCATCGGCGCCAACGCCAACATCGTGGCCATCGGCCTGTGCTTCGTCATCCGGCAGGACCAGGCCTTCGGAGGCACCACCATGACGGAGGACTCCTGGTGGCTGGGCACCTGGGGGCTGTCTGTGGAGCCCTTGCTGCGGGAGGACCTCTGATGGCAGACATCGCAGACCACGACGCGACCAAGCTCGTCACGGGCACCACGCCCACGGCGGAAGACCTCAACCGCAAGGTCTACTACCCGCTGGAGAACGGCAGCGAGCTCGGCGAGGCCAACGGCAACCTCGACTACGACAACACGCACTCCGCCATGAAGTTCCAGCGCCGGCATGTCCAGCGCGGGGCCTGGACGCGCGGGTCGCAGTTCGGGGCCACCGCCAACGTCGACTTCATCGGCGACTTCCTGTTTCCGAACTTCGGGCCGGACTACACGGACTCGCGCGTCGACACGGGCGTCTACTCCGTCCAGGACCAGTCCATCTTCGGCACGGACGAGCTGCCGTTCGTCACCATCCCGGGGATGGCGGCTGTGGTGCCTGTGCCCTACGACGGCGCATCCTGGATCCGGGTGACGTGGCGGGTGTGCTACGTCACCGGCCCGGGGCTGTTCCGGCGCGGCGCCCTGAGCGAGTACGGCGCCCAGGCGCCCGAGCCTCGGTACGGGCCCAGCGCCGTGGACGTCGAGAACACGAACTTCAAGCGCGGGCTCGAGGCCGGCATGCTGCGGCTGTTCGTCAACGGCGTGCCCCACCCGTTCCTGCTCAAGCGCATCCCTGAGGGGCGCACGACCACGGTGCCCAGCAGCGACTACGGGCGCAGCCCCGCCAACAACCTGATCAAGCACTCCGACTTCCAGACGTGGGAGTTCAGCGCGATGATCGACGCGGACGCGGTCACCGCGTGGGGGTCGCCGCTGTTGGGGAAGAGCCCCCTGACGAAGGGCTACCACACGGCGAGCTTGCGGTGCTTCAGCAGGCACCGTATCCTCCGCTTCAAGACCCGGTACTTCGAGGTCACCGTCCAGCGCTGAGGTTGACGGGAGGGCCTCCTCGGCATAGGCCGAACGAGAGGAGACGTCATGCCTGCGACTCGGCCCAACATGCGCAAGAAGATCGGGGCCCTGCTGAAGCCGAAGCCCGAAGAGCCGGATCCGGTTCGGGAGGCCATGGACAAGGCAGCGGACGACGCCGACATCCCAGAACAGGTCGCCGTGCCTCGGCAGGTCTCCGGCGAGGCCGACCGTGTCGCGACCGTCGCGGGTGCCCTCGAGCAGGGCGTCATGGACGCGGACGCGGCCAAGGCCAACGTCGAGAGCTACTTCGACCCCGAGTTCTTCACCCCCGAGTACGAGGGGTCCGAGGACTTCGAGATCCCGCGCGACCAGCGGCGCAACGAGGCCATGGCCCGTGCCGGCGGTGAGGCCGAGACCTGGCAGCCCGCAGGCGACCCTTGGTCGTACACGCGGTACATCGACGCTGCCGGCAACCCGTACATCGTGACGGAGAACAAGGCCCGGGGCGTGAGCGCCGAGGCCCGCCCCGGCGACGGCTTCTACGAAGCGATCATGGCCACCAAGGACGGAGGCGCCCCGCCTCCGCCCGCGGCTGCCGGCGCCGAGCCCGGTGCCGTCGAGCCGGCCGTGGCCGAGGGCCCCGAGTTGGGTCCGGAAGACGGCATCGACCTCAAGGGCACCCCGGGTGATGCGTTCCGGCACCCGAGAGACGGGGGGGAGGATGTGGAGTTCCAGAACCTCACCCAAGAGCAGCAAGAGAACATCGCCACGGGCCCGACGTTCGACGCAGGCACCACGGTCATCCGCTCCGACCTGGCCCGGGTTCCTGGCCAGGACGCCTTGGAGTTCCAGCAGCGCAAGGCCGAGGGGGACGCCCGTCGCCTGATCGGCGACGCCGGCGGTCCGGGCGTCGGCGGGGGCGTATCTGAGGGCCCAGACCGAGGCGGCCAGGGGGCTGTCGAGCGCGCCGCGGAGGGCCGAGAGGGGGCAGCGCGCACCGAGGCCGCCCAGGCCACTGTGAAGGCGGCGGGCCAGACCGCCGTGGCGGAGTTCGAGAAGGCCCACGGCCGCCTGCCGCGGGACATGAACGAGCTGATGCGCTACTTCCGGACCGGCCAGGTCCAGGGCGAGGTGACCTCGTGAGCATGCCGATCCAAGCCATCATGCAGACCATCAGCAAGGCCGCCGGCAACGCGAAGGAGACCGCCACCGAAGAGGAGGCCAAGCTCCAGCAGGGCGACCCGATGGCGGCCGCCGCGTCGC
>Ga0070750_10000507_pt1 | contig 21682 bp, 16 predicted proteins | sample VirMetDEL_Nov_24_FD_77013 | JGI IMG/M metagenome (GOLD analysis project Ga0070750, IMG submission 77013) | Aqueous microbial communities from the Delaware River and Bay under freshwater to marine salinity gradient to study organic matter... | ecosystem: Environmental > Aquatic > Marine >...
TAAATCAATGAATTAGAATATGACAGACGACAAGGATCGTGAAGAAAAAATACGCCGCAACCGTGAGAAATACCCAGAGATTGCGGCGTTAGTAGATGAAGTCAGGAAATATTTTCCCGAAGCGAAGGTCACTTCTATTCGGAAGCTGACACCTCAAGAGCAGGAGCAGAGGCGTCAAGTTCTAACCAGTCGCGAACAAGGCGTAAGGGTCTGGCCAACTTCTGAGCGATGACGTCTGGGTCGTGACCATCTAATGCCATGTCTTTCGCACGTTGCTTGGTTGATCTGCTCGACACAACAATCTTCTCGTCTGTGATGTTGTGCGCCGCGTATCCAACCCACTGCACACGATCATGTAGGTCAGTCCATTCTCGGACTTTGCCATACCGTATCTCCATCACCATGTATAAGCGATAGTCAGACGGTAGCTTTGCTTGTAGCTGTGGCCAGATTGGGTGGTCATAGTTGCCATCGTACAGACCTGCGTTCTGTTTGGCTGTGTCCTCGTCATCAAAGACCTGCGCCACTCTGATCTGTGTCTCCAGCACAGTAAGCTGGTTTGTTGAACCCGCCTCTCGGCCAATGCCACTTTCAGATGGCTTGTTGCTGTGGTGGATCATGATCACAGACAGGCCAGAGTTGCGAAGTTTGACTGCCAGCTTGTTGATTTTTGCCCACTCGTCTGCGGAGTTCTCAGCCAAACCGGGATACGCAGACCGAATGGTGTCGATCACAACCACGTCTGGCTCTGCAAACTCAATCCAACCTTGCAGTTCCATCAGCCCTTCACGTTGGTGGAGGTCGATTTCTTTCTTGTCTACGAAGGGTGTCCAGATGTTGAGGCGGTCTTGTGTGTCGCCATGTATCTGCCGCATTTCGATTAGGCGTCTGGCGATTGTCGACATGCCCATCTCGAAGTCGAGATACAAAACTCGTGCAGGTCTGCCGATTTCAAATGGCCCGAAATACTTTCGCCCTGCACATAGTGCGGACATCGCATGCTGAACAAAAAGTGATTTGCCATGGCCAGAGTAACCGAAGACCTGCACGATTGTATTAGCAGGTAGCCAAGGCTCAATCAAATAAGATTTGGCGTCACTCTCAGATAATAATTGCTCGGCATCAGCCATTTGGATGAGGCGTCTATCCCTCTTTTCCTCTTGCTGTTTCTCATGCACATAAGGCTTGTAAATATAGTCGCCATTATCATTGAAACGATCAGGATGGTTGCGTCGTTCGGACTGCTCCATTGACTGAACCGTCGCCTCGAACTCGCGCTCGTCCAGTTGATCTGCGAAGAACTCATTCATGAAGGCGTGTCCGCGCAGACGCAGGTCTGGGCCAAAGTAACCTTCCAATATGCTCTCGCTGATGTGCCGCATCACTCGTTCGTTGCGGCCATTGCTCATGCCAGACGGTATCTTCAGAGTGTTGGGGAAGTTGTCACGCACATACTTTGCTGTGCGATCCCACTCACTAACAAACTCATCAGGCTGTAAAGGCTCAACAGACGACAGGTCAAGCTCATCAAAATGAAAGTCCCCGTCTGGTCTTCTCTCTTGCAGACAAGGCTTCCAGTCTTCCCACATTGGGAACTCATCCCAGTCTATGTACTGAGGGTAATCCCAAATGTAGTTGTTTGATGGGGGAAGTAGCGCATAGCTACCGTCCCCACGGAAGTCGAGGCCGTTGATCTTTGGCCAATCTGCTCCCCGACTATTTATCCCTGCTCTCGGCCCACGCCGCACGCCATCACGCGGATGTTCAAAGTATAAGTGAACACCGCGCTTTGTTTTTACGCGGATGGGTGAACGCATACCCGCATCGAATGCGGCATGCAGTGCATCTTCGTTGTCACAATCGACAACCACCACGCCACTGATTGCACCAGTGACGATTGCTATGTCGTGGTCTGGCCACTTCGTCCACCATTCTTCCACCTCTTCCTCGGTGGGGTGTCTGTCTTGGTAATCACGCCATTTAATAGCGGGTCTCTTCCCTTCTGGCTTGATTGGAATGATGCTCCAACCACGATCCAGATATTCAAGAGCCGCATCCAATTTGGTCTTGGACATCTTCATCCTCTTCAAAGTATAGGTCTAAGTCTAGTTCTGGGTTCTCGGACTTGATTTTCTCCAAGACGACGCTCGACACATACTGTCTTGTAACCCACCCATAAGGCGCAGTGCGAACCACGCCCACGAGTTTAGCCACAGAAGATGCGCCGCCCAAATCATCTATAAGACGTTGGATGTTGAGCTTCGCTTGCATTCGATCTTTCCTTTTTTTCATTTGACACTTGCGTCAGTGTATAAGTTATACTACACCTATAGATGTTTGCAAGACGTCATTCGTAGTTGCTGACGTTATAACTAAAGGAGGTATGTATGCCTGAGACTGATAGCTGGTCTGTCTTCGCCGACACATCCAGCCCCCCGAAGTCGTCCGTCTCCGCTAATCGGCTTGAGCCATTAGCAGAAGAGTTCGACAGACTAACCAAAGAGCGTGACGCGCTCGATGAACGCATAGGCCAACTCGAAAATGAGATCGCCTACCTTTTCCCAGAGGAAGCGGGTGAGATTGCCCAATCCACAGACAGGTTCGAGGTCTTGGTTACACGATCTGAGCGTTGGACGTGGAACAAGGAAGCACTCGAAAAGCAGTTTGGGGAAGGACAACTGCCAGACCATGTGAAGCGTAGTCTGACTGTTGATAAGCGTAAGTTCCAAAAGCTACCGCAACATGAGCAAGAGCCTTTGCGATACGCGCTTACCCGAAAACTCGACCGACCAAAGATAAAGGTGATCCCAAATGTTTAAGACTATGAGTACATCGGACGTCTCACGCGACGAGCCGACCAAGACTTTGCTGTATGCACATCACGGCTACGGCAAGACCTATCAATGTCGCTACTACCAGAAGCGTTATGGCAAGGGATTGATCATATCTGGTGAAGCAGGGCTAAAGTCTATTGAAGACGTGGCCATTGATTACCTGCCCTTCTCCTCATGGGATGGCAAGCATAACCCAGACGACGGTGTCTATTCGTTCCGTGGTATCTGGAAGATGATTGACAGCCCTGAGTTCAAGGAAGCAGGGTTCAAGTGGATTGCAATCGACAGTCTGACTGAGATGTCTGAGCGTCTGATTGAACACTTGGAAAAGGAACACGAAGGGAACAAGAACGGTTTCCAACTGTGGGGTGATTACAACCGCATTATGTTGGGTGCCTTGAAGACCATTCGTGACCTGCCTTTGCATGTCTATGTGACGTGTCTGGCAAAAGAAGAGAAGGATGCAAATGACGTCACTCACTATTGGCCGTTGGTCAAGGGTGGCTCTGTATCCAAACACGTACCTGCCCTGTTCGACCACGTGCTTTGTGGTGTTCGAGTGACAGAAACGAATGACCAAGGGAAACCAAAGGTAACTCGGTACATTGTCACAGACGAAGTGTCTGGTTGGCATGGCAAAACACGTGATCCACGCAACCGTCTGAAGCCATTTGAGAAGTGCGAAGACGTAACAGAACTCTTAAACCGAATGGTCGGTGAGGAAGAAGGAGAAAGTAAATGAGTGATTGGAATGGTTTCGGGTCATTAGACCTGTCCAATGTAGAAGCCAGTGGTGGTAGCGCACGTCTGCAACCCGGCACATATACCGTGAAATGTTCGGAAGCAAAGGTCGAACAGATCGGTAGCACAAACAACCGCAAATTGGTTGCAGACTTTGTAGATGTAGATGGATCAGGCGACATCCGCGTGAACTTCAACATCCTGCACTCAAGCGATCAGGCGCAAGAGATTGGCAGACGTCAGTTGAAGTCGTTCTTGATTGCCGCAAATCACCCCAACCCAGACAAGCCGGGCGACGTTGATAAGCTGAAAGGTCTTCAGTGCAAGATCATCGTTGGCATGGGTAAGCCATGGAAGGGTGATGATGGCGTTGAGCGTCAGTCAAGTGAGGTCAAGAAGTTCATGGCTATGGCTGAAGCGGCGGCGTCTGCTGGCTCAAAGTCAGACGACATGGACGACGACATCCCTTTCTAAGCCATACAAAAAAAGGGGGGCGCAACGCCCCCCTAAATTGAGGGAAGCCATGAGCATAAAAGCTACCGAAGTTGTCTTCAAGATTGACGAAGGATATGACAGAAAAACCGAAGAGAGAGCGCGAGACTATATTGGGGCTTCGGGCATCGGACATCCCTGCGACGCCTACCAAGCCTACAGCCTACGCGGATTTCCCAACACTGAGCCAGACGCTCGCCTCAAGCGAATATTCCGCTTGGGCCACATCCTCGAAGACGAAGTCGTCAAAGACTTAAAGGAGAAGGCAGACGTTCGGGTCTGGGAAGTCGATGGTCTGACTGGTCGTCAGCACACATACGAAGAATGGAACGGTCATGTGGTCTGCCACATGGACGGACACATAGAACTAGATGATGGCGAACTGCGCGTCTTGGAGATCAAGTCCATGAACGACGCATCGTTTAAGAAATTTCAGAAGGACGGAGTGAAATACTCGCATCCACGTTACTTTGCACAGGTGCAAATGATGATGGGGATGTCTCAGATACATGAGACCTTCTTTATCGCTGTGAATAAAAACAACAGCGAATACCATGCGGAGATTGTAAAATATGATGAGTTTGAATTTGGACACATCAAGGATCGGATACAGACAGTGTTCGATGGAAACGCAAAAAAGATCAGCGTCGACAACTCAGACTGGCGTTGCCGAGGGTGTTTCAAATCAGACGTATGTTGGGGCGACCGTAGTGTTCCCAAGTTATGTCAGACCTGTAGCTTTTCCCGTCCAAAGCCAGACGGTGGATGGCATTGTAGCAAGCATGACAAGGACACCCTTAACCCTTGCGAAGATTACAAATTGTTTGAGCCATTACCGAAGGAGTAACTGGATGAAGCTAGAGGAGTTAAAGGAAAAACACGAGGCGATTGCAGAAAAGACCTCCACTCTTCTTGCCGAAATCGAAGCCAAGCAGAATGAAATCTTGTCGATTACTGAACGTCTGGATGAGATCAACATTCTGAAAGGTGAGGACATCAAAGCGCAGAAGGCACGAGCGAAAGAGAAACGTGCGCGTCTGCGTGATGAGATCACAGACCTGCGACATAATGTACGTCTGTTGGATGGGCAGAAAGAATGGCTAATGATCAAGGCGAAAGCTCTGGCAGGTGAACTATGAAGCGCGGCGAAATATTAGGCAAGGCTTCAGAATATGTTGATGGCCCAAGGGCAGACGACTACGGCGACGCGTTCGAGAACTTTGAGCGGATTGCTGAAGGATGGAATATTATTCTCAAGAACGCCTTGAATACGCACGGATATTTCACAGCATCACACGTCGCATTGATGATGGATTGGGTAAAGACAGCACGTCTATTGCACAACCTAGAAAGCGCAGACGGATGGATTGATAAGTGTGGATATAGCGCACTCGGTGGCGAGTGCGCTATGAAGAGCAGAGAGCGGAGTGATTACGCTAAGTCTCTAATTGAAAATGCGGCCCGTCCAAGAAAGGCCGACGACCCTGAGAGCGTCTGATGTCAACGTATTCCATCATCAACGCTTCACAAGTTCCCTTGTGATCCGTTAATTTCTTGTGCCATGCCGCTCCCCAAGTGAGTTCGCAACCAACTTCTTTGGCGGCAGACAAGAATGCGTCTGCAATCTCATCATACAAATTCAATTCCCAGACGCCATTTGAGCCAACATAGGCCATGGCGTCTATGGCGTGCGAGTATCCGTCTGCCTGTGGTAGATGGTAAGACTTCATTGTCTTTGACCTGCCAGTGCGGACATTCTCCTCCTGCTCGGCTACAGTTCTGGTGCCGCAAATAATTCCGAAGTCGATCTTAGTACGACCGATGGCCAGTTTGCAGACGTCCACGAGTTGTGGATGTACGCCTTCTAGTTTTGACAGACTGCGGTTAGATAGTTTGAAGCTCATTCTGACGCCCCTCCTATGTTGAAGTTTAGGTTCGGGTGATCAGGGTATTGAACAACAACTGGCCCCTCTGGGCATGTGTAGTGTATGTATGCGATAAGTGTTGCCGTGCCATCGCTTACTTTTTCTGGATCATCTATAGTAAACGTGTACGCAAATGTATCGACACGATTGTTTGCTGGCCCCATGAATGTAGTGATAGATGGGGTTACGTTATGAACAAGAAGTTCACTGTCTCGCACATTCAGTATGAAGTCATCGACGTTGCAGTCGTCGCGTAGCTTTACCCTTGCCACCTCAACTTTGAATGGCCCGTTAGATGGGCCGTCTGTAATATTGAAGTATTCAGGCGACCACTCAAGTATGGGGCGTTTAAGCCAACCAAACTTGTCTGCCGCTTGATACCCGCCAGCAATCAATGCGACACTGGCAGTAGCTATACCGATGTACGTTTTGATGCTGTCGATGTCCATTACTTGGCAACTCCTTTTGTCTTCTCGAATGTGCGCAGACCACCAAGGCCGAGCATGCCGAGCAACACAGTCATCAGGCTATCCATCTCAAACGATGGGAGATCACTCGGATGCAAGCCAGTTACGTTGAATGAAACAAGCGCAAACACTACGATGGGATGAATGATGAAATGGTATGCTAACGCGACCGCGCAGACCCATCCGACCATCGGCCTCCACCCCGCAACGAATATACTGCGGTGTGCGGCTTCAGCCTTGTTCGTTTCGATTTGACCCATCGCCGCTTCGTGCGCATGTTTTTCTGCCATGGTTGCGATTTCGTGAGCGAGTTTGGCTCTTTGGTCTTTGTCCTCGATGAACTTGTCGAGAAGGCCAGTGACTGGCCCGATCAGTGCTTGCAACATGTTGGTCTCCTTGTTTTCTGCTTCACTTCTCATGTCCGATCCAGACGGCAAACGCGCCTGTCATCGCGCCCGTGACCGTTGCTGTCAGGGCTGTCGCTTGTGAGGTCATCGCTTCAGGTGGAAGACCCATGAACCAATGGAGGACTTCAATGTACATCCACGTCATGACGCCCATCATAATTCTGGGCATCAACTTCCAAGCGAGAACTCTCTCCATCACTATCGTCATAAGCTACCTCAGTAGGACTTGTTCCAACTGCCCTGCCAGCCGCCTGAATTGCCGCTGTTAGGCTCGCCTGCGGCGGCATCCACTAAGCCCTCACGGAAGCGTCTGTTGCCTCCAAGGACTGGGATACGCGTCGCAACTTCGCGCATTGCAGACCGCTCTTTTGCATTGCTGTTGTCGCCCTCATCGAAGATGCCTGCGGCTACCTGCATTGTTGCGTTGCCAAGACCGAAGGATGGGCCAAGAACTGTCGACCACATACGCTGTTGTCCGTATGCGCCGTTATCGACTTGGCTGACTGCTGAGTGAATGACGTCACCGAGTAGACCAAGGCCACCCATCACCATCATACTTTCAACATACCAACCCATGAAGTCGTTCTCGCCGCCATGAACTTTCTCGTCATAGCCAAGTGCTTTGAGCAGGTTACGTTTACGCAATTCAGAACTACGCTCGTCTTCACCGCCGCGTTGTTGAATGATGTCTTTCGCTGTCAGTGTTGCCGCACCAAAGAGTGGGCCAACAGACGCCAGATAAGCCAGTGGTTTGAGGTTGCCTTTGTTGGCTTCGCTCAAGACGTGACCAGTCAGACGTGACATCATCAACGGGAACGACTTCAACTGGAAGACCAGTGCGCCGATTGGCGTCTGCGCCCACAGTGGGATGTCGTTCGGGTTTGGCTGGAAGATTGCGTCGTCTGCAAACTTAATGATCGCCATGCGCAGGCCGTCTTCTTCCATGATAGACGGATCAATCATCTCTCCTGCTCGTTTTGCACCGGGCAAGAACTCAGACAGACCGTAGTTTTTTAGGAAGCGGTGTGCAGTTTTGTACTGCGCAGACTGCTGTGCGTATGGGACACCTTCCTTGAACGTATCACGCGCCTTCATCTGCATGGTGCGGAAGGCTTCGTAGCCAGTCGCGCCTGCAATCATGCGGTTCATGTCTGTCCAAGGTGTCAGCAATGTAGCGTTGAAGAAGGCATGCGATGCCTTATTGTCTGGCGCACCGTACATGTGAACCATGCGCTCGTGAACAATGTTCTCCATCGCAACACCCACGTTGCGGATCATCTCTCTATAGTGCGGGTCTCTCAAGTTCTTGACGCCAGTTGCCCAAGATTTGAAAGAGCCAGAGCGGATAATTGGAAGCCCCAAGTCACCGATAGATGTCAGCGTCGTAAAGCCAAGAAGCGATACGTTGTTGAACATCCGAACCCCACGAGAGACACGCATTGCCGTCTTGTTGGTTCCGCGCATCGGCTTCTTCAGCAAGACTGACATCGCATCTTCGACGTAACGCAAGCCTTCGTCTGTATCTACAGAGCCGGGTTTACCTTTGAAGTCTGCAAGTGCGCCAACGATTGCGTCTACACGCTTCTCGTATACTGGGTTCACACGGCCAGACGTGTCGAGTGGCGCAATGTCCATCAGCATCTGACGCGCACCAGACGGGCCAGATGTTTGCGCAACTTCAATTAGCGTATCAGCAAATGCTGATGCTTCTTGCGCCGCGCCTTGGAATGGCATGCGGATTGTGTCGACCAGCGTCGCCACCTCGCGTCTGCCTTGCGGGTTCATTGCGGTGATGTCGTACTCGAACTGCTTATTCTTGGTAAGTAGATCGACGATGCCCTGCTTACCTTCGTTTGCGACCATCAGGTAATCAGACACAGCGTGGCTGTTTACACCGAAGCGTTTCGCAGACGTTAGGCGGCGTGAGCTACCCTCAAAATACTTGACCAAGAGACCTTCGAGGTTGCTTTCCAAGAATGGCTCAAGTTCTTTGAGCATATCTGGATACTTTTCGAGTTCGATAATCCGTGAGTAGTCGACGTTCTCGAAGGTTGAGTTCTTTGTAGTTCCCTTAACTGGGATGAAGATGCCATCATCTGCCTCATCCAACAGCTTGAGCATGACGCCTTCCGCAAATGCGGTTGCCTGCTCGTCTGTGAAGTCTTGGCCAAACTCTAGCTTCTCGCGCATGTAGTAGCGACGCATCTTCTCGACAAACTCGTCGCGGTTTTTGGCAATCTTCTTCTGATCCCAGACCTGCGGCAAGTAGTTCGGGCCACGGTCGCCGACGTGGTAGCCCTCTTTGATCAGTTCCATGCGCTCGTTTGCGAGGTTCGCGCGGATTTGCTTGTAGATCACGCGCTCGTCTGCACTCAGTGCTTTCTCTTGACGTGACCCATCACCGTAGCGCAGTGCCTTAACAATACGGCTGTGCGACTTTGGCTGATCCTGACCAATGCTTGATGTCGAGCGACGGAAGTGTCCGCGCAAGATGCCGTCACTATCTGGCAGTCTGGATAGACGGTCAAATACAGGCATAATCTTCTTGGCGAAGCGTTGGTTCAGATCAGGGAAGTGTTCCTTGTACCTGTCACCAAGCCAGTTCATGCCCATATTCTTCATGCGTTGCGATGAACGCTCGAAGTATTTGAATGGGCCAGACTTACGGACTGCCGCTTCTTCTTGCACAGACATGTCACGCTTGCGAAGCATTGACATGATCGCACCTGTCATAGTGCTGTTTGTACCTTCTTGCTCTAGCAGTTCGCCGAATTGTCCAACTGGGATGTCGTTGATGCTCTCAATGCTTTCATCCATCAGAGCCATTGTGACGTCGCCGTTCACTCCGCGAGGAATGATGCGCTCTTTCTCAACGATGTTGTTGTAGACCATCTCGTCGTTGATGTCGAAGTAGTCTGCGTCAACATGCTTGGCCTGCTCCGGGTTGAACAAGATAACGCTGGTGTGCGTTACAGACGATGCCCGGTAGGTGTCTGCATTCTGCATCAGGTCTTCGCCAGACGACAGAGTATTGCGGTGTGTTGTGATCATTCCGTCATGACCAAGATCGTCGAGGAACCCAGTCAGTTCTTCCTGCGCCGCAACTCGGTTGCGGCCAGACTTCATGATTGAGTTCACCAGTTCGCGATACGCGACTGTCCCTTCAACATCCTTATCTAGCAGTGCGTCTGATAGGTGCTTGAATGTGCGCTCGTTGTAGTTACCGACTTCGTTCATCCGACCCATGATCGCTTTGATCGTTGGGTGGTTCAGGTTGTAGACGGTGGTTGAGCGGAAATCGACAGGGCGACGTAGTTGGATCAACATCGGCATGACATATGGATCAATGTTTAAGCCACGAGCGGCAAGGCTTTCTGCCAGTGCCTGCTCATTCGCAACCATCTCATCGAGAGTGTTACGGAATGCGTCCAGCGTGCTGGTTGTCACGTCTGGGTCGACGCCAATGTTCTCCTCGATGACCGTGTATTCACGGCGCAGACGAGAAATTTCACGGCGTGTTTCCACCATATCCCAGATGTCCCAATCGAGGTCTTCTTTCTCAGCCGCTGGAAGGTTTAGTTCTTCAGCCTGCTGGAACATAGCCTCCATAGTTGGGCGTCGTGAGTAGACTTGGGTCGCTACATGTGGATTTGCTGTTAGGTAGTAACCGGGGCCATAGTTTCCGCCCTGAGAACGTCTGAAGATTGCGTTCGGATTGTCGTCTGTGCGACGGAACACATACCCTTTTGGCGTTCCATGGTAGAAGACCACAGGAACCTCGGCCTCTGCGTTGTAACCAAAGCCACCTTTAGTGAAGTTCACCATGTTGACGGCGCGAGGCTTCGATGCTGAGTTGATTGCGTCTGCCGCGTAGTCTGCCGCGTATGATGGATGCGTAAGTGCGCCATCTACGGAAGCTGACATTGGGCGGCTCTCGCCATTAACGAACATATCTCCGTAGAATGTCAGACGAAGGTAGCGTCCATTAACATCTGCGCGTCCAAACTGTCCATTAGTGACGTAAGCGCTGTAATCAATGTTACGATCAATAGCACGATCAAGAGTATTTCTCATGCGGATGTTATTGGCATCCCCAGTGATCACGCCCTCAAGGATTTGTCTGCGCGGTATATCCTCTCGTGTATACCGATTGACTGCATCAGCGAACCACTCGTTGGCGATTGCTTGCTCACGGATATACTCAGGACGATCTGCGTATTTCGCGCCAATCAATCCTTCGATACGTTTGCGCATGCCGCTATCGAGAGAACGGTATGCTTCAATGATTGCTTCGCTTTCATCTGGTTTCAGTGCGCCAGAACGAACGACCATGTGCATTAGATCACCGACCGCTTCTTCTGGAGACGCATTACCTTTGTTCAAAGTTGATGCAATTCTGCGAGTTGCCTTGCGAAACTCGTTAAACTCAGGCGATCTGTAATCTCCGAATACTCCATCACCTGCGAATGTCTCGTCACGGCCAGCCAGACGCGCAACGTCACCTGCCATCAAAGCATTCGTCTGTTCGTTTGTGCCACGGGCTGTTTTGCCCATGATGTTGTACAGACGATAAGCCATGGTGCGCAGTGTGGTTTGCACATCGGCGTCACGGTGTGTGAGGAAAGATAGGTTCTCGCGAAGTGACGCGCGAGCGGAGGGAGGAATGCCGTCGCTTGTCATTACACCGACATTATCGTTCACTTCGCGAGATATGATTAGGTTACTGTCACGGAATACTGGAGAGATAACTTTACCGCCATTCTTCATAGCTAGTTTCTTGTTAGCTCGACGCCCCAACTCGTACAGTGCCATATTGAGAACGTCTTTGTTCCCTTCATATGCCGCTTCGAGTAGCGTCTGCTCCAGTTCCTGACCACCCATCGCGAAGATTTCGCGAGTGACAGGCACCTGTTTCGCAGGCAATGGACGCGCTTTTACTTTAGACGCGATCTCTATTGCCAGTTGATCCCCGTAGTCTGTGCCACGATGCTTGCGGTAAGCGGTGAACAGTTTGCGAAGTGATAAGTCTTTCGGGCTACCTGCCACAGACACATCAACTGCGGGAGTATTCTTGCCAGACGCACGTGCGCGTTTAGGTTTTGGAGTATTTGCATCTGCAACAGCTTGCGCTTCTGCACGTGCCGCTTGTGTTGCACGGTTTGCTTTTGCTTTTGCTTTGGTTGCTGATGGCTTTGCCACTCCGTCTGCGTTACGAGGTGGGTCATTCTGCACTCGTGGCTTGGAACCAGCAGGCAAAGTTCCCTTGCCTTCGGCACGCTGATAGCCAGACGACAATGCGTCGTCGATGCTCTCGATCATGTGCTTAACGCTTGAATAACCCTTGTCGATAGCACGTTTGCTGATCTGACCCGGAATGCCGTTGGCAGGTTGCCACTTGCCAGCATAACCGTTGAAGTAGAAGTCTCGTAGGTTGTCTGCGATTTCTTGTGGGTTTCCGATAGACTGCAAACCTGCAAGATCGCCACCTTCTAGGAAGCGACGGGCAGATGCGGTGTCGTCAATGCTTGTAAGCTCAGACGTTTTGCCACCAAGGATTTCATCAATCGCCTTGAACTTCTCATTCAGAATTTTCAGCAGTGTATTCGGCTTGCCTTTCGGTGAACGCAAAGCCAGAAGTGGGCCAGAGCCACCCATACCTGCAACAGGAACACCTTCTTTATTGTTGATAGCGACACTCAGTAAGAACCGTTTCAATTCTTGGAATGACGTTATGATGCCCTCTGCGCTATCAGACGCGAAGGCTTCGTTGATGTCTCTTTCCAATGCTTGAAGTTGTGCGTGTCGGCTTTGCAGTATCTTGCCTTCAGGGGTAACAGGCTTGCTGTCCACGCCCATTGCGAACTTCTTCTCCTGTACGCGGTCAGGTAGGATTTTTGCAAACAGCGGCTCAAGGCTTGGGTCGATTGTTTCTTTTGCAAAGAAGCGGTCAAAGACTGCCTGAACATAGTCAGTCATACGCTTCCAGAAACCAAGGTCACGTACCTCTACGTCTGCATGTTTTTGCATTGCCCAGACTGAGAACTGATTTGCGAAGAACTCTTGTGGGCTGTCACCCGCATTTGTGCTGAGTGTGTAACCACCACCGACATCCATACCTGTGTAGGTAGGAAGTCTGTCGTTGATCTTGCCTCCGTCTTTCTTCAGCTTCTGGCCTTTTGACCCAGTCACATAATACTCGGTCATATGATCCCAGAACTCGACGCGGTCTTCTGGTGTCAAGATATTGCGATACGCCCAGTGCGCGACCTCGTGATAAAGAGTAGCAATTCTTGGGTGCGTCTTCTTGGCCTGCAAGTTGATGTTGATGTATGCGCGGCCTTCAGACGTCATGTTGTGGTTATCACCACCACCATTTCTGCCACGGATTTCAGGCGCGACGTTAGGGTCGCCACCAAGGTCACGGATCAAACGGTGCGCAGTGCTAAGTTCTTCAGCCGAGTAGCCTGAAAGAATGCCGTCAAGATTTTCGATCAGGTCTTTTCTTTCGACGTTAGTCAGCGTGAAACCCTGCGGATTTACACGGCGTTGTGCGGCGTAAAGAGTGCGCAGTGCCTGCGTGACCTCCATACGTTGCTTGTCGATCAAGGGCCAGCGTGTCTGTGTGTCGAGTGTAGACGTCAGCAAGCGGAGTGTCTGGAAGCTCATAGGCTTGCCTGATGACAGCATGCCCTCAACCTGACCTGTGTAACCTACCTTGCCAGCCGCGAGACGTAGTGCGGCCTGCTCTTCTGCTGTTGGCTCAAAGTTAAGTTTGTCTGCGTCTTTGACATCGAGTGGATCGCCCATGCCTGTTGCGTCGCCTGCATTAAAGCGTGCGCCACGACCAGTTGCCGCTTCTTCAACGGGCAGACTGTCGAACAGGGCTTTCTTTGCCATAAGCGTCTTTGGATTTGCGTCCATTGGCGCATAACGGATTTCCCAGTTGTCTGGGTCAGATGCCTTACCACCCTTCTGGCCAATGATTGCGTAGATGTCTTTGCCATCTTCAACTTGTTGGCGTGAGATGAGACGAATGTCATCTGGGTTATCTTTGGAGCGAGCAATAAGTTTCTTATCGCCAGGAGATGGAGGTGGTGACGGCTTGACGTCTGCCGCCGGGACAACTTCCGGGGCGGCTGTTTTGTCTTTTGCCGCACGGCGCGTGCGAAGCTCGCGCAATAGTGCGTCTACGTCTGTCTCGTCTGCGTACTGATCAAGAAGAGCGGCGAGCGTCTGGTCTACAGACTTCTCAGCTTTTGGTGCCGCAGTCGGCTGTGCAGTGGATGGAGCATCGCCACGTGCTTTCAGTGCGAAATCACGGCTAACATAGGCGCGGCCAGTTACACCGTCAGCCCATGCTGTGCCGCCCTTCTTGACTTCAACCAATCCAGTTGGGCCAAAGACTTGCTCAGTACCAGTTGTTTCGTATGGTACAAGGTCTTGTCCCTTACCTGACTTTGCTTGGATCATAGCCGCTTCACGACCAAACTCGTTCGGGCGAACCTGATAACCACCGCTTACAGTGTAATCAGAGCCTTTTGAGATGCGTGTGCCACGGCGTAGGAACGATTGGATGCGGCCAGTTTTTGCACGGCCTGCTGTTGTGTAGATTGATTTGTCGTCGATGGCCTTTTGAGTGCCGCGTTCGAGCGTTTTAGATGCGTTGCCACGCATTTCCATGACACGCGCTTCGGCCATGGTGCGAGCGGCGTCATCGCTAATCCCTTCGATCTCGCCTTTGTACTTCTTAGATAGACGGTCGATTTGTTTTAGTTCTGTCTTAGTGTATTTGCTGACGTTGCTCGCGTTGCTTTCTGTAGCATCGCGCATTCTGATCTCGTGATCGAGTAATGCCAGAAGGTCGTCTGCACTAGACTTAAACTCATCGGATGATCCGAGCTTGGCAACCCAAGTACGGATTTGATCGTCAGTTAATTCTTCGCCAAAACTGTCGAGAAGGTCGCCGATCTCGTCTAGTTCACGCTGTACAGTTAGTGCGTAGTCACTAGGTTTGGCATCGCCGCGTGTGCGAAGTGCCTTGCTTATAACGCCTTTTGTGATGCGGCCATCTTTTGAGTTCGCTGATGGCTGTAGGCTACGCCAATCAAGACCTTCAGCAATAGCACGGCCACGCTGTTCAATAGAAATATCTGGGATGTTCGCTGTAGGAACGTCTGCATCCAAACCATTCTCACGGGCAAAGATTGCAACCAGTTCGTCTGGGTCTGCTTTTGCACCCACCTCGTTTGCGCGACGACGGATTGCGTCGAACGCTTCGAGAGGATTGTCCTTGTACATGGGATCGCCCATGTCGATGGTCTGCAATATGCCTTCGAGTTCTTCACGAGGGGTTGGCGTTGCAGGAGTTTCTGCGTCACCGCCCAGCGCACGGGTAAGATCGCGACCACCTTGGTCAATACCTTTCTTGGTACGGATGTCGCTGATGCTTTGCTTAACAAGCTGACCACGCTTGCCTGTTGTGATTAGGCCGCTTGCAATGTCGCGAGCAAGGTCTGCTTCTGAGTATGTATCGTCAAGCAATGCACGTGCTTGTGCCTCGACACGGCCAAATGCGATTGGCTGTGCAGGAGTTTCTGGTTCAGGGGCCGCTTCAGGTTCTGCTTCAGGCGTTTCAGCGCGAGCCGCAGGAGTTTCTGGAGCGTCAGTCATCGGGCCATCAGTTGATGGCGCGTCTGTCATTACCTGTTCAGGCGGAGCTTCAGGTGCTGGTGCCAGTTCTTGTTCTGGTGCAGGAGCTTCGTCTGCCTGCTGACGCAGGCCAAAACCGTCTGCATCCATACGGGCAAGCAACTCATCAGGCTCAAGTCCGTCTGCGGCGGCAAGTACCTGACGCACGTCTGCCATGTATGTTTCATAGCGACGACGAAGCTGTGCCGCTTTCTCGATGTCTCCAACAGCGTTCGATCCTTCGAGTTCGATAATCTGCTTTGCTTCACGTTCTGCACGCTTTTGTGCTGAACGTAGTGCCGCGATTGTCGCCGCCTCTTCTTCTGCACGCGCAATAGTATCTGCGTCTGCGCCAGAGGTGCGGAGGTCGTCGATAAGTTGGCGAGCGGCACGTGTCGCGCCATCGAGCGTTGTGTTTACTTTGGCTAGGTCTTCAGCGAAATCACCAAACTCGCCCGTATTAAATTGAGCGGTAGGTGTTTCTGCCTGTGCAGTTGGTGCCGCTTCTTCTACTGGAGCGGGTTGCATAAATTGGTCTACATCACGAGAACCAGTGACTAGATCGTTCAAGCCACGTGCGCCACCTGTGGCAAGCGTCTCGCGGATTTGCGCGTCTGTCATGCCACGAGCGCGTAAGCTCGCAACGTCGTCGATACCCTGACGTGCGCCAGCGATGCCTGATGGAATACCGATTGCACCACCAACGCCTGCGCCAAGCACACCGCCTGCCAATGCAGACACGCCAAGTTCTGCGCCACTAAAGCTGTCGCGTGCGCCAGTCTGGATGTCGCGAATTTGTTCGGCAGTGTTGACGATTGCTTCTTGGCCAGCAGAAATCGCGCCCTCTGATGCGGCGGCTCGGCCTACACCAGATACTGTGCCACGTGCAACTGGAGCGGATTTGCCAGCGACGTAGGCCGCACGGCCTGCGGTCGCGGCACCTTTGTAAGCCGCAACACCGGGAATAAGATTGAGAGGATCAGCAATGATTGCGCCAGCAATGTCACCAAGTGCGCTTGCGCCACGGCCACCGTCTTGCCAGAAGTTTGGAAGTTGACGCCAGACGCTGTCGATGCGGCGCATACGTGCGCGTTGTTCTGCGGATGCAGACGATGCTTCCATCGCGTCGCCGATTGCCCCAACTGTATTGAGGTCGCCCCACGTCTGATCGCTGTAGAACATGTCGATCAGGTGTTGGTCGTCTGCGAAGTATTGACCCTTCTCCCTGTAGTACGAACGAAGGTCGTTCAGGAAGCGTGGGTCTCGCATGATTTGGCGAGGATTTACAGTACCAGAATAGTCTTCAGTCGGCTGATTGCCGAAGTTTTGGATGTCAACTTGACCCTTAGTATAAAAGCTCATCGCGGCGGTTCTCCAGTTTACCTAGTGGCGATACCGCTAGATTACTGGAGTGAATGCCTATCGGTCGTCCTTACTGGACTGGGGGAACCGCTCTGTTCAGGCTCTCTGCGAACTCGCGACCACGATCACTTCTGAAGAACTCAAGCACGAATGGATCGGTGCTTGTCATCATGAACTCAAGTGGGTTGGCAACGAATGCGTCATATGCTGTTGGATTGTCCATTAGCGTGGTTCTCACGCGTGGTGTCCGCAGGAATGTATGGATCATGCTCGCTCTTGCACGGTCGACCTCAGTGTATTCGTTCATGCCAAGGAAGCCGCCAACATACGATGCTGGTGCTGAGACCATACCATTCTGTGTTGCAATGCTTTCAAGCTGTGCAGACTTGTCCATGTTCTCTGTGAACTGCTGGAAGTCTTCAACCGCCGCTGGAGCGTTATCGCTGAGTGCGGGGTTGTTGCCAGATGGCTGACTGTTAAGTTGTTGCTGTAGTGCGGCGCGTGCTGTCGCAAGTTCTGTTTCCAGACGCTGACGTATCTCAGTGACAGATGCGTTCATCACGCCCTCTAAGCTGTCGCCACTACCGAAGATTTTGCTCTGATCCCAGAGGCCACCCTCAATATCAAGCCACCCAAGGCCACCGTTGGCAGTCGTTTGCAGGCGTCCAAGAGTTTGCCATTTGCCGACAAGGTCGCGAACACCGTTGTTTAGCTGGCTGTCGATAGCTGTCAGTACGTTTATCAGAACTTCTGGGTTGTCGCGGTATGTCCTTACTGCGGTCGCGATGTCGTCTGTGACGTCTGTCATCGCTGTGTCCAGAGCCTGCTGTTCGCCAGAGTACCAGTTCTCGAATGTCTGGATTTCTGGGCTTCCGCGCAAAGACTGGATTTGTGTACCAAGACGCTCTTTTGCTTCGCGTACCGTATGGCCCTGAACCGCCGCTTGGAAACCCGGATCGGAGCGAACCATTTGTGCAACGATAAGTGGGTTGGTTCCGTCTTCTGCCGTGATTGACTGGAAGACTGCCTCCATCGCCGCAAGAACTTGCGGTGTCATCTCGTATTCTTGTGCAAGCTGAACTGCCGCCAACTGAGCGGAACGACCCGCAGGGCCAGCCTGTGGTGGGAAGTTCTGGTTGCTTGTGCTTCCAAAGTACGCTTCGACTGAAGCCACATTCCGTGTGTCGAAGTCTGCAAGACCCTGCTGAACTGCTGTAGATGCTTCGTCAACGCCAGTAGATGCGAGGCCACGTTGCTTGAGGCGAAGCTCTTGCTTCACTTCATCTAGGTAATCCATCAGGTATTGGCGTGGGTTTGCTTCAAATGCTTCGCGGCTTTCGACGCCGAATAGTGTTTTTAGGTCAGCTTCTGGCAATGCTCTCGCACGTGCCGCAATGCGATCCATTAGGTCGTCATCATCTTGCAAGACGACCGCGCTTTGGATGCCGGGTCGATCAAGCAAGCTGGTTAAGAAGTTGTTGCCAAGCTCAAGGGCTTCACGTTCGTTCACAAGACTTTCACGACTTGCGACTTGGTTGGCTTCAGCTTGTAAGTTTGTGAAGAACGTACTGTCTTTAGTAGGCAGATTGATGTCTTGGTAGACGCCGACAATAGTCTCATAGACGTCTGGATCGCCACGCTGGATGGCCTCAACTGCTGTGCGAAGAATGTCCTGTCTGCGTTCTGTCGCATAAGTCAGACGACGCTGATCTTCTAGTGTGTTGGCTTGCGTAATAAGTGGTTGGATCAATGCAGTCGGAACACCGAATGGCGCAAGGTCTTCTGCCGTAATGTTTCTGCCACCTGCGTTATTTACAAGCGTCTGTATGATTGGCGCATACTCTTGGATGCGTGACGCAATCGCCGCGTTGCGGCGTTGCGTTGTAAACATATTATTTGGATTGAAGCCCATCTTGCCGAAGTCGACATTTGGGAAGCGTTCCTGCAACTGCTGTTGCATAGCTGTAAAATCTGTTGCTTGATAGCCACCTTCGCCCGGATCATCATAGCCAAGCATGATGCCAGTGACCGCTCCAGATAGGGCGTCCTGTAGCTCAATGTTACGCTTAAAAACATCATATTCACGGTCAGCGTCTGCACGCTCACGGTTTGTGTTTGCTTGTGAAACAACTGCGTCCAGTGCCGCGCCAGACGGCATGCCGCCGCGCAAGTAGTTGCGACCGCCAGACATGCTGTCGATAAACTGCTGGAATTGATCTGCTGTAGCCGTTGGGTTTAGGCGTTGAAACTCGTTGAACGCTTTCGCGAGTTCGCCGCGTCTGCGTTCATCACGTTCTTGTTGAGCATTAAATCCTGATGCGAAGCCTGCGAAATCTATCATTATCCCCAACCCCCTTCGGGCGTCACATTCCAGCCCTTGCCACCGAGCCAGTTATTCATCTTGTCATCCATTGTGTTCAGCCAAGAACCTTCTTTCGCCGCACTGTCATTGACTAACTTATTAAATGAAGTACCAAATGCTGAAGATGCGTCGAAGGAGCGAGACTGAGCGTTCTGATAATTTGTAGCGGCGGCATTGTACAAGTTGTTGCCGATGCTTTGTGCGTTGCCCAAGTAAGTATTCGGGTCGTTTACCGTCACGCCATATGGGTTGAAGATTGCACTGTCGATATTGAAGCCAGCGTTGTTTACTAGACTTGTTGGACGGCTGTAGTCTGCAATGCCCGGTGTCAGTGTGCCAGCAACTGCGGCAGACCCAATGTTTACAGGAGCGCGGAAATTGTTCGCGCTAGAAATTGAGCGGTTGTAGATGCCAGACGGTACGATTGATGCGTAACGTGTTGCGTCTACCGCAGACGCGGCCTGCGGAACTTTCATCATTTGGTCGATGCCTGCGCCTGCAACATTTGCTGTTTCAGAAAGAATGCCAGAACGACGCTTCATAATGTCGTTGACGTTTGAAGCTAGAAGGCCAGTTTCTCCAGTGATGTATTTGAGGGCGTCATCGTATGCACGGTTGCGTGCAGATTGGTATTCGTTTGCAATGCGTGCCGCAATGTCGCCACGTCTTGCTGTTCCCGGCGTGCTTTCATCGAGGCCACTGCGGATCAGAGCCGCTTCGTTTACAGACGCGACACGGTCTGCCGCGCGGTCTACATCAGATTGGTATTGTGCAGAACGTCTGTCGACCTCGCTTGCTATGTCTGCGCCAGTGACGCGTTCGATCTCAGGGATCATACCAAGGCCAGCGGCTGTCTGGTTCAGTGCCGCTTGGTATCCGTAGATGTTATTGAAGATTTCGTCGCGTGTCGCCAGTTGGTCGTTACGCTCTGCCATTGCCTGACGTTGAGCGTTTTCGTACTGATCCATCAGGTACTGACGCTCGATCTGAGCCATGGCACGCTCTTCAAGGAAGCGGCGCATGTCGTCGTCACGCTCTCCTGACGCAACCGCCTTTGCTTCCTCAAGCTGTTTAATGGCAAATGCACGCTCGTCTTCAGCGATGTCTTGACGCTTCAGAAGGTTTTCGAGATTGAACTGCTGGATTTTCGCGGCTTCTTTATCCTCTTGGATTTGCCGTTCGATGTCCATTCGACGCTGTTCCATAAGAGCGTCTTCGTTCTTGCGAAGCTGTTCTAGCTCAAAGTCACGCTCTTGCTCACGGATGCGTCTGTTCATCCGCTCCATCTCACGCTGGTATGCGTTCTCCTCACGCTGATCACGCTGTGCATCGCGCATCATGCCGAGGTTCATCCTCTGCAAGTCCATCTGCTGACGGAACTGGTAATCCTGTTGTGCGCGTGCGGCGGCGGCGTCATTTGAGGCTGATATGGCCCCGAACGCGCTACCTGCTAATCCTAATACTGCGGAGAACGCCATGATTTATGCCCTTAATACGTTTTGCGCGAATGCCGATGGTGATAGCGTGTTTGCGTACTCCTCTTCCTCTTGCTCTGACAACATTGCTAGATATTGATTGAGCGTGATGGGATCAATTTGGTCAAAGTTTTGAAACTCTGGAACACCACTTGCCCCCACTGTTGAGAGGATGGCTTCGCGAGCGATACGGTCACGTTCCGCTACAGCTTCTGCATCACGCTCTAGGCGTTGGCGTTCACTGTTCAAACGGCCTTCAGCGGCACTAATTTCATCCAGTGCTTGCTGTGCATTATAGAGTTCGATCTCTGCTTGCAGTGCATCGAAGCCTTCTTGGTTTTGACCGAGGTCATCAACGCCGTAGTATTGAGCGTTATTGACTTGTTCGAGAAGTGCTTGTGCGCGGGTTTCCAGCGCATTACGTGCATCAGATAGCTCTTGCATACGTGTGTCGATCTGACCAGACGCATCACTAAGTTGGCTGGAGATGTCGTTGACCCGACCGCCAGTAAAGCGACCAAGCTCACCACCTGCTTCTGTAAGTTGACGCTGAAGATTGCGCATGCCTTCTTCATCGTATGCTTCAAGCCCCGCAATGTTACCTGCGGTTCCAGTGATGTTGCCAAGGATGTCGTCGAGAGCAGTTTGTCTGCGGCTCTTGAGATCAGCTAGTGCAACGTCTGCGTCTGTGAGAGACCCTGTTGCGCCAGAGAAGTCATATGGAAGCACAGACGAGAACCCACTCATGTTAGTGCGAGCATCGCGTAGCGCGTCTTCGATAGCGTCAATGCCAGCGGCACTGTAGATGCTACCGCCTTCTGCGGCGTCTTCAACCGCACGAGCGGAGGCCAAGTAGTCACGCTGTGCTTGGTCAATTCGGCCAAGCTCTGATGTGCGTTGGCGTTGAAGCGTGTTCACGTCACCGAGCA
>Ga0070750_10000509_pt1 | contig 21608 bp, 24 predicted proteins | sample VirMetDEL_Nov_24_FD_77013 | JGI IMG/M metagenome (GOLD analysis project Ga0070750, IMG submission 77013) | Aqueous microbial communities from the Delaware River and Bay under freshwater to marine salinity gradient to study organic matter... | ecosystem: Environmental > Aquatic > Marine >...
CAGGTGCCCAACGAACAAAGACAGGAAATGACGTGCGCCAGAAACGCGGATACATGATCCCGTACCATAGGCGACCAATCTGGCCCTCCCATGCTGTGGCGTATCGGTTAAGCAGTATCATCGTCGTCCTCCTTGATCCAAGTGTCAGCGAGTGGGCCGTCACCTGCGGGTTTGTAGCCAGCCGCGCGCAACGTCGCTTGCCACTCCTTGAGCATCTCCTCAGACACTGCGGCTTGTTTGAGCATATCACGAATGTTGATCGTCGTCCGCTTTGTTTCAGAAAGTTTCTCAGGCCCGCGGGCATACGCGTCAGGCCATTTGTAGTTTCCGCGACAGTCAAAGCGACCGAGGTCACGAGGCGGCTCGTCGTAGTGCGCGAGCACACGTTTCTCGATCTCCGAGAAGTCAACGTTTGCCAGATGCTCAGTGCGCGGGTCCATCGCTGGGCGATACGACCGCGAGGGCAGCTGCTCACGAATGTTCGGTTTCGACGACGAGAAGCGACCCGTCACAGTGCCTAGCACGTCGGGCGGTGGGTATTCGCCCGCGATCTGCGCTTGTTTGATCTGGCCCGCGCCATAAGCCGCCATGAGCATTAGTTGCAGCGTCTTGCCGCTCTTGTGCGGGTGTGTGATCACGCGTTTGGGTTCGTCAGACATCAGTAGTCTCCGTCAAGCAGAATGTGAGCGCCTGCCTCCCGCATGTCGATCTCTTCGACTTGCAGGTCCTGATCTCGATCAAGGCCAGCCTTCTCGAGTTCGTCGCGCAGATACTTGCGTGCTGTGCCCGCGCCTTGCGCAAGGACAACGGCCACTGCGCCTACGGGCCAGTGTCCATTGAAATAGATCTTAAACAGCTTCATCTATCTTCTCCCACAACGAGGACATTTACCACCAATAAACCGTGGCCATTTAAAACCGCACCACGAGCAAATCAAATCCATTGAAAACATTCTTTTCTCCTAAAAAGGTATCTCGTCTTGATGTTGAGATGAAGAAATCTTGGGCAGTACATGAACTTTGTCCAGAGGCCCTTCCTTGGCTGTCAAGCGATCAACGACGCTAAACAACCTTTCGAATAAAAGATTCTGCAATTCACGAGATTCATCTTTGTAGCCATGATTGTGATGCAACCATTCTTCATACAATGTTGATGCAAGAAAACGGTATCCTTGATCGAATGTCTTCTTGCAGATATAAATCTTTGCACCAGCAACTTTACCAAAACATCCTATTCCAAGGTCTTCAACAGTGACGAAGTCGCTTAATTCAATGTCGCAATCAAGTCGACGAAGAAGAACCTGCGCTTTTTCAAACTGCTCAATGTCGAAGTCATCTAGTTGAACAACTTTAGGTTCAAGTTTGTCTTTTGCGTGGTGTTCCCATTGTTTGCGTGCTGACTTCGATAGTCGATTATTAGACCTGTTACGATTGACAACGCGCATAAAAGCATCTGAAGGTGTGATATACTCATGAAGCAGAACAAGTGAATGCTCAAAAGATCCTTGCTCTGCGAGTATAACAAGCAGTATCACATCTTCGTCGTCACAAGTGATCACAGCATGCTCAATCTTTGTTTTGTAGTCATAAGTGGACTTGATCGACCTGTCTTCCGTGAGAACCTGACCATTAGTGATGTTGTAGGTAAAGATTGAAGCGTTCTGCAATTTATGAGTTTTAACACCTTTGTAGTATGCGGTCTTGTTGATCTCCTTTTTGTGAAATTCAACAACGCCTGAGACAGCGACGGGTGTAGTAGGAAGAAAAATTTCATGCCTACCATGATAACATGTAGTTATCTCAGACCCTGAGACGACGATTTCTGTCCCATAAGTCTCAGCAGGTTCTTCATCAGAAATAGTGCCACCTTCATCAAGACAATTCGAATGTAGTTCGCGATATGCTTGCCACACTTCCCAATCCCTACCCATCTTAGTTGTAAAACCAAGCTTCTCACCGTTCATCGTCACAACGTCAAATTCTTCGTCACGAATGATTGCTTTTTCTGTACCGAACGTGTTTTCTTTTCCTTCAGTGAAAATAGAAACCTTATGTCCCGTGCGAAGAAGCGTTGAGATTGCAAATTTCAAACCTGTACCGAAGTAGCCAATTGCAGAGTCAGAATCTTTTACAGACACGCCTAGGATCGTTACTGCTGCGAGATCAATCGTCTCGTCGTTGTAAAAATAAACTGTCATCTTTGGCGCCCTCCTCGGAACGCAAATGCGGAATGTGGGTCGATTGGTTCGAAGTTCAAAGCGATCATGTCTTTGATGCGTTTTAACGCGCAAGCTGCAATTGCACGATCTGCAATCCGTGACGACTTCGCAAGGTCGTAGCATCGTAGAGCAGCGTCACGCACTTGTTCGTGTGTCGCGTCTTGATCAATCGCACTGACTTGTTCAATGAGTGTCATTTTGTTCTCCGTTGATAACTCAGTTATATCAGTGTGATTGTGTGTGTCAATATTTACCTGACGATCTTGTAGGTAGCACCGGGCCGTCTTGGTAGCCTCGTTTGTGGATAACGCCAAACTCTTTCTTCATCACACGAAGCTGCTTTGGTGTGGGTTCAAAGTCGTCGCCCTCTCTATACCAACGGAGGTCATTGTCATTTGCTCCTGGAGGCCAAACTTTGACCCAACCTTCCATGTCGCGTGCCTCGTCCATAAATAAGAATTGATAAATAAATTCTGAATGTCGCGTGTAAGGAACGCGGTAGAATCTACCATTTGGATCTATCCACCCACAGTCCTGAGTCGTCTCAAGTTCATCTATGAGACGGGGTCTTTGAAACGTGTACCGCATACCAATATATGAAGTTAGCACTTCTTGGTCTCCATCACGTCTGATACCAGCTGGTATGTTTCCTTCATCGACAGAAACAAATTCGTTCATTTCGTCGTCAAGCTCGTACACCCCTGCCCAAGTTGCTAACTTATACAAGTTCCTACAGTCACTTTTTGTTCCATAAACTTGGTACACATGTTCACCGCTTTCTCCAACGTCACGAGCAACAATCTCATAAGACATGTCCGGCAAGTCCAGTTCAACATTCTTTTCAAGTCCAATATAGTACGCGAACAACCTGTTACAGAATTTAAGATGCAGTTTAAAGAAGCGCTCAGCGAAACCTGAGTGACAAGGTCTAGCAATAAAAATAGACGTATTTTCAGTGCAGTCTTTCACTAACTGAACAATGGTCTCATCTTGAACAACTTGGATCATTGTGTGAGGTTCAGGTCTTCTCATAATATCAAGACCAGTGCACGCGAAACCTTCATCTTGCAATGTTTTGGTCATCAAACCTGAACCTGCGCCTATGTCAAGAACAGGGTGGTAACGAAGATGAACGCAAGTTGATAACCACGCTTTGAAATTTTCATTAGGAACGAAAAAATCGAGGTCTGGCATCATACCAGCCTGTAATATAGCCAATGTGTCAGGACAATGGTCTAATTCATCATCGTTATCTTCTTCGATTTCATCAACACGAACAAACCGCCGCGCTTTTTCATGAGGACGCAGTGTGTTGTTGTAAAAGTCTAGCAACGCATGAGCACGCTGCTCAGGTGTGTGCTGATCCCAACCAGGATTGTCAATTTCAGAACGAGGTCGTTGATCAAGTTGCTCGGAATGCTCTTGGTCAGAGTCGTCATTTTTCCAGGTGAATGTGCCTTGCATAGTTGTTATCCTTGTTTAAACGTTAGCGCTTCGCGCATGTGCCAATCTAGGTCGTCGCGCACCGAACCAATGCGATGCGCAACAGAATCAAGCGTGCGCGATGTACTGTGGTCAGTTTCGTTGCGCGCGTCTTGTTCGAACTCCTCAGACAGCGTTTTCAACACGCTGTCCAAGAATGCTTTTGTTTGTTCAGGAGTCATAAATATTCAGCAAGCTTTTCTTGCTACCTCTTGTCTGTCACGAATTTTGTCAGCTTCTTCATTCAAGCAGCTTTCAGGAATACGAAGAACGAAGCCGTCTGCCCACTTCATTGCAACGTCACGTTTAATCTGTTCACACATGTTCTTGACTGAATTACCTCCCGACCATGTTGAACGATTAGACGACGCCATACGCAAAGCTTCTTTGTTTACAGCTAGTGAAAGAGCGTTCTTGTCTTTTCGATCTTGGTTCAACCAAATCGCAGCAGCAACCTCAAGCATTTCATTCTCGATTTTAGTTGAATAGTCAGAAGAAAGTTTTTCTAAAGTTTTTTCTACATCCCATGCAGGCGCTTCAGCAAGTTTCTCTTTGTTGATAATATTTGACATAGTAGACTCCGTTGTTTGATAACTGAGTTATATATCCTAGAAAAGCAGGTGTCAAGCACATTATAACTGAGTTATTAACACCTTCTTTCTCGATTGCGATTTTAACATGTTGGCACATATTATCACCGACAAACGGGCGGAGCCCTCTAAATCCTGACAAGAGGACCGATAATGCCGCGCACAGTTGCAACCGTTCATTCAGATTACACTCGTCGCAATATCCAGTGGTCCCGAATCCGTGACGCGCTTGAAGGTCAGGACGAGATAAAAGAGAATGGTGAAGCGTACCTAAAGAAACCTGACGGCATGACACAAAGCGCATATGACGCTTACAAAGATCGTGCGCAATTCTTCCCAGTCATTGAACGCACACTGCGCGGAATGTCCGGCATGGTGTTTCGTCACCCAATCAAGTGCGAATTGCCTTCACGCCTCGAGCCACTTAAAGAGGCTGCAACGACTGACGGTCATTCACTTGCCGTTATGGCTGAGAACGTCGTCAATGAGGTCCTCAGCATTGGTCGCTACGGGATCCTTGTCGATTATCCGCAGGCGAACACCACAGCAACGTCAATTCCGTATCTTGCGACATACACAGGCGAAAACATAACAGATTGGGAAGTTCAATTTGTTGATGGTTTGAGAACGTTGACGCGCGTTGTACTGAAAGATGATTTTGACTCAGATGACGAAGACGTTAACGACGCCGCAGAAATGCGGCTAGAATTGATTCTCAATGACGAAGGAAACTACGAAGTTCGTCGCTGGAAAGCAGCTGGCTCTGAAAAAGGCACAAATGAAGATTCACCAACATTCGTTATGGTTGGTGAACCAAAAGTGCCCGTAGTAAATGGAAAGCCTCTGAAACGCATACCATTCGTGTTCATCAACCCTTACGATTTACGTCCTGAGGTTGAGAAACCTCCTATGCTTGATCTTGTTGACGTGAACATTGGTCACTATCGCAACTCAGCAGATTATGAGCACGCATTGTTCTTGACTGCGCAACCTACGCCTGTGGCAATTGGCGCAATCACAGAAAAGAATAAACCCGACGCTATTGGTTCAGGTGCTTTCTGGATTCTTCCTGAAGGATCATCTGCGATGTTCCTTGAGTTTGGTGGTGCAGGTATTGAGGCACAACGCCAAGCAATGCTCGACAAAGAAGACCGTATGGCTGCGCTAGGCGCGCGAATGATACATGACGGTAAGAATCGTAATGAGGCGTCAGACACCGCGAAAATGCGCGGCAAAGGCGAAATGTCATTGCTCACCAATGTTGTGAATATGGCAGAGGCGGGAATTGATCGTGCATTACGTATTGCAGCCGAATGGGTAACTGGTCGTCCTGATGACGTTGAAGTAAAGCTCAACCGTGACTGGGTTGAAACTAAGATGGATCCGCAAACGCTTAATGCGCTTGTGAAGTCGTGGCAATCAGGTGCAATGTCGCATCAAACGCTATATGAAAACTTACAGTCTGGTGAAATTGCTCCCGTTGATCGTTCTTTTGAAGACGAGAAAGACTTGATCGAAGAGGAGGGCGGTGATCTTGGTTTAGGCGTAAATCAGCTACTTGGCGCAGCTGCTCAGCAGGCGCCCGAGTCTAAGCCAAAAGAAGACGAGTCCGGTGAAGAAGAAGCCGCGGGCTCACAAGAAGGCAAAAGATAATGGTAACAACAGCGAGAGTCATACTGAAGGAATATCACTAAACGCGTAGATGCACCATGTGACTGATCAATTCGTGGCTTTTATCATATTGTTAACATCTTTTAGCATACCTTATTTTGACAGATTCTTAATTGTTCATTGAACGATTCTTTGTAATCGTCCATAGTGGTTCAGCGGGCGTCACAAGGCGCCCGTTTTCATCACACAAGAGAAAAGGAGCGCCTTTATGTATGGGCCAAGCCATCCCGTCAGCATTGACCAACATATCCAGAAATACCGCATTGGCCCAGACGAACAGTTTCAAGACATGTGTTGGCGCATTGCAGACAAACTTGCAGACAACGAGGCACACAGGCGCGACATTTATCTGACACTACTTCATCAGAATTTTATGCCTGCAGGTCGTGTGCAACGCGCTGTGGGTGCGCCGATGCGAATTTGCGCGCATAACTGCTTTGTGTCCGGAACAATCAAAGACGATTCCGTAGACATCATCGACAAAGTTTCAGAAGCTTTCCAAACAATGCGAATGGGCGGCGGTATTGGTTACGATTTTTCAACGCTTCGGTGGCGTGGTGCTTTTATCAAGTCGTTGCGTTCAACAGCATCTGGTGCTGTCTCATTCATGGACATTTACAACGCGGCATGTAAGACAGTTCGATCAGCAGGCGGCCGACGTGGCGCGCAGATGGGCGTTCTGCGCATTGATCATCCAGACATTGAAGAATTCATCGACGCGAAGACAGCTGCGTTGTCTGACGATGTGATGAAAGCACAAATGCTTCTAAGCATGAAGAAGACAGAGCTCCAAAAAGCATACGAAGAAAAGCAAGACGATGAAACTCTTGCACGCCTCGACTTCTTTGTTGAAATGGAGCCTTTCATGCTCGACATGGTCGAGAAAGTTTCAATTCAAAACAGGTTGTCTGCTTTTAACGTGTCAGTCGCGGTGACTGACAAGTTTATGGAAGCTGTTGAATCTGATGGCGACTTTGATCTCGTATTCGATGGTAAAGTTGTTCGAACAGTTAAAGCACTTCCTTTGTGGAACAAACTAATGCAAGCCACTTGGGACTGGGCTGAACCAGGTGTGCTTTTCATCGACAGAATAAATTCGATGAACAACCTTTACTATTGCGAAGTCATAGCAGCAACAAACCCTTGTGGTGAACAACCACTGCCTCCTTATGGCGCATGTTTGCTTGGGTCTTATGTTGTTCCGAAATACGTTCGAAAATTTGGTGACAAATATTTCTTTGACGAAGAGGCTTTTAAAGCAGACATTCCAGGCGTCGTTCGAATGATGGACAATGTTATTGATGAAGCTCTTTACCCGCTTCCTCAACAGGAAAGAGAAGCAAAAGACAAACGTCGAATGGGGCTCGGTGTGACAGGCGTTGCGAACGCAATTGAAGCCATGGGCTTTCCTTATGGTTCAGCTGGCTACATCAAAACACAAGATAGAATTCTTCGCATACTTTTGAATGAAGCTTACCGAGCATCAGCTCTTCTTGCAAAAGAAAAAGCGCCTTTCCCTCTCTGGGATAAAGAAAAGTTCATGAAAGGCGAGTTCATCAATAGTGGCGTATTTGACGATGACGTTCTTGAACTGATCAATGAACACGGTTTGCGCAATTCGCACTTAACGTCCATTGCGCCGACTGGTACAATTTCATTAACTGCTGACAATATGTCGTCAGGCGTTGAACCCGTTTTCTCATACGTAACTGGTCGCGAGATAATCAATCAAGATGGCGTTACCAAACAGTACGTTGAGATTGATGACTACGGTGTGCGTGAGTTTAACGTCAAAGGACGACGCGCTGATGACCTCAGCGTTCTTGAACATGTGCAAGTATACACCGCTGCTCAACGTTACGTTGACAGTTCAATTTCCAAGACCTGTAATGTTGGCGGAGATGTTTCTTTTGATGACTTCAAGAACATTTATATAGAAGCATGGAAAGCTGGTGCGAAAGGATGTACTACATTCAGGCTCGATGGAAAACGATTTGGCATTATGAAGTCACTTGACGAGTCAATACCTGAAAACGAGATAGAGCAAATGGAAGCGATTGTCTCAGGCGAGGCTTGCGTGTATGATCCTAAGACAGGCACTAAATCATGTGAATAGGAGAATGCAATGCCAAAAGGAATGGGTTACGGAAAAGGTAAAAAGGGCGGCAAGAAAGTCGGCGGTAAAAAGAGCGGCAAGAAAAAGTAAATCATGACTTCCTTGAATGAACGTTTTATGGATTTTCAAGTCGCACAGCAAGTGCGATGGATCCGGCTACAGAACAGAGAAGTCCGTGAGGCTCTTCTGATCCTTCGTCGAGTCGAAGAGAATCTAAAAACTATCCTACAAGGAGCAAACATTGATGAAGGGCGTTTCACGGAAGCACGTTTAAACGCCCTTCGTATTCAAGTCGGGAATCTGATTAAAGCACTTGAGAGTGAGCTAACCCCCGTACTTGTTTCAAATGTTCGTGATGCTTTAGAAGCAGCGGCTGAAGTTGAAGAAGCTGCTTTCGTTAGAATACTGCCCGCAGGTCTTGACGTTACCACGCCTAATTTGGGCGTGCTTCAAACAGCTGCAACTTCAACGTCGTTCAATGGTGCAACGACCACTGAATGGGCAAGAGCATTTCATAGGTCACTCACTGAGACAACTTGGCGAACGATTGTTGATGGAATAACCTCTGGTTCAACAAGCGACGATATTGTCCGAGAATTGATCGGAACAAAAAGCGCGCGATTTAAAGACGGTGCACTACAGGCAAGACGGCGTGGACTTGAAGCTCTTGTTCGAACGTCAATCAATCACGCGACAAATCAAGGTCGTCAAGCAGTCTGGGAGTCAAACACTCACTTACTCAAAGGTGTTCGATGGGTCGCGACACTCGACACAAGAACAACACCGATTTGCAGGGAACGAGATGGTAGAGTTGGTCCTGTGGTGGATGACCCAAATTGGACACCGCCTGCAGGTTCATCAAAACTTGATCCACCATTTGCAAGACCACCTGCTCACATCAATTGCAGATCGACAACAGTGGCCATAACTAAATCCTGGAAAGAACTTGGCTTTGACGTTGAAGACTTGCCTCCCGCAACTCGCGCGTCAATGGATGGTCAAGTACCTGCAAACACTACCTACTTTGAATGGTTGACAAGACAGTCGTCTGCAACGCAAAGTGAGGTGTTAGGTCCAGCTCGAATGAAGCTGTGGAAGGAAGGCGGAGTCACGCCTGATAGATTTCAAAATGATGCTGGCCACTATTATACTTTGGCGGAACTGAAACGTCGCCAGCCTCAAGCCTTTAAGGATGCAAATCTATGACCTTCGAACAGTGGTTGCAAAGCAGACTAACTTCTCACGGCTTTCCAGTTGGTGGGATTGATGGTATTATCGGTAAGACAACGATTGCTGGCATTAAAGCTTTTCAAAAATCCCGAAACTTAACTCCAACAGGAAAAGCTGACGAAGTAACCGTTGCTGCGCTACGTGTCAGTTCTTCATCAGGTGAACCTGTAATTCAAGGGCGTGATGAACTTCAACAAAGAACTTCAACACTATCAAGCTTTCCTCGTCAACGTAATGTTGAAAGTTTTTATGGAAAAGTCGGAACCAATCAAACACGAATTACGCCTCCTTGGAAAATGAGACTTGCGTGGGATAAGCGTAGATTTATCCAAAAAATGACACTTCACGAGAAAGTAGCAGATAGTGCTTCTCGTGCAATGCAACGTGTGTATTCGAGCTATGGTGACGCAGGAATAAAAAAACTTGGCTTAGATCTTTTCGGCGGTTCGTTGAACGTCAGAAAAATGCGAGGGGGATCTCGTTATTCAATGCACAGTTGGGGTATTGCGATTGACTTCGATCCTGAACGAAATCAATTACGCTGGAAAGAGCCTCGTGCAAGATTGTCTCATGATGACGCTGTTCCGTTCTGGGAAGCCTGGGAAGCTGAAGGTTGGATTGCACTAGGTCGAGAACGAAATTTCGATTGGATGCACGTTCAAGCTGCGAGGTTATAATGACACGCCTTGAAAAAGCGAAAGCGTGGTGGAGACCTGCGTTGGCTTGGTGTTTTGTTTTTGGTTGGTTTGCAACACTCGCAACTATTCTTGCTTTGCTTTGGCTTGGCAGAGTTACGCTTTCGGACGCAAGTGGTCTTTTAATCGCTCTTGTTGCAGGTGGAGCTGCTCCAACTACAACTTACGCTCATGGGAGGACAACTGAAAAACGATTTGGTGTTGATGAAACAACACCCCCTCCTGGATTTCAGCAAGACTGATTAAGACCTTTTTACTCACATAACTCAGTTTATATCGACCTCGATCAACGGTAGACGGCTTTAAACCAGCGCGATAACATAGACGTGCAAAAGCGTTCATTAAGCTGTCTCGGTGTGAAGCAATCACAAATAAACCGTCACGAGGAGACCCTTTGATCGTTTAGCTCCGAAAGGAGGTGATCTTGTATCTGGCAAAAGGCCGCGCGTTAAACTGCGTGGCCTTTTGTTCGTTCAACATCAAATTGAACAGTACCTTATTTTTAGAATAACCGAGTTATAGCATCTTCAATAACTCGCTTGCAGGTCTGAAGTCCTTTTTCTATCTTCGGGTTGACTGACAAACCTGAGGGCCTCAGGAGCGGTCTAGGCAGAGCCGAAGAGAAGGATAATATCACTATGCCATTTTTTGACCAAGAAGGTAAAGAAATCGAACTTGGTGCAGATACCCCCGAGGTAAAAGCATTGCTCGATTCCGCTATTAAGGAAGCGACTTCCGGACTAGCAGCAAACCGCGACGAGATTTTGGGCGAGAAGAAAACTCTCCAACAGAAACTCGATGAAATGAGCCAGACTTGGGGCGACTATGATCCCGAAGCTGTCAAAAACATTATGTCGCGACTTGAAAACGACGAGGAAGCAAAACTCCTCGCAGAAGGCAAAACTGACGAAGTTATCGCTCGTCGCACAGAACGCTTGCAAGCGGACCATGCGAAACAGATCGAGAACTTGGAAACGAAACTTGCAGAAGCAATGGGCAACTACGATGGCGCTCAAAGCACTGTTAAGCAGCTCAAAGTTGAAGGCGGTCTCCGTCAAGCAGCTGTTGAATTAGGCCTCGTTCCGTCAGCCATTGAAGACGCGTTGTCGCGTGCAATGGGCGTCTTTAAGGTCGGAGATGATGGTTCACTTGTGCCTGAAAACTCAAGTGGTACTATTTATGGCAAAGATGGTAAGACTCCTATGAGCCCCGCTGAATGGCTCGAAACTATGAAAGAGACTGCACCACATTGGTTCCCAGCTCCTTCTGGTGGCGGTGCAGGCGGCGGGAACAATCGTGGCGGAAGTCACACAATTAGCCGCGCTGATGCGCGTGACGTTCAGAAATATCAAGCTGCTAAGAAAGCAGCTGCTGATGCTGGCGTAGCGTTGCAAATCGTAGCTTAATCTCGAACCGCCGCGCTGATGCGCGGTTCATTAAATCGCGCTTCGGCGCAAGGCAATCGAAAGGAAAATTACGATGCCAAATACTCTGGGTAACTACAATCCCGAGTTCTACGCTCAGGAGGCCCTGATCCAGCTCTACAAAGCGCTGGGAATGGCAGGCCGCGTTCACCGTGGTGCTGAGCAAGAACGAAATGGTTCAGGCAACCAAAAAGGTGACACGATCAACCTTAAACGCCCAACGAAATTCACCGCTCAAGAGCACGTCAAAGGTACGGGTTCAAGCGCGCAGGATGTTGTTGGCGAAAACGTTGCAATCAAACTGAACAACCACCAGGAAGTTAAGTACAAACTCACTGACCGTGAACTTGCTTATACGACCGAACAGATCATCACCGATCACATCACGCCTGCTGCTTACGCACTTGCAGACAAGATCGACCAAGACTTGCACGCGTTGGGTTCCAAAGTTGGTCCTAAAGCGCACATTTCTGGTTCGGCTTCAAGCGGCTTCATTACTGGTCCTCGTAAAGTTCTTCGGAACAACGAAGTTCCAATGGACGCTGGCATGATCCATTACCTTGTTGACTCCGGCATGGAAGCAGCATTCTTGGATCTTGGTATTTTCCACGAAGCACGTATCACAGGCGACGGTGCGAATAACGCTGCATTGATGAATGGCTCTTTGGGTCAACGATTTGGTGTTGAAGTGTTTGCATCGCAGAACGCTGACGTTGATATGAGCGCAATGAGTTCGACTGCTACTGCGTCTGACGCGTCAGGCGACAGTGTTGGTGCTGTTAACAACGCGAGTGGTTATGAAGCAAATGCGAACACAGTTGCTGTTGATGGTTTCACAGGTGTTGAAACTGTTCAAATTGGTGACACGTTCACAATTGCAGGCGACCCAACGGTTTACACGTTGACTGCTGACACTACGTTTGCAGCTGGCGCAGGCAACCTTGTGTTCTACCCTGACCTTCGTCGGAACACTGCAGACGACGCTGTTGTGACTTTCAATCAACTTGACGCAATTCAAGAAGCTGGTCACATCCGCAATCTTATGTTCCACAAAAATGCGTTTGCACTTGCATTTGCTCCTCTACCAATGACTGGTGACGGTCGTGGTGCGGAAATGGCAACTGTGACTGACGAGATCTCCGGTCTGTCTGTTCGTGCTCGTATGTACTATGACGGTGATACTGCTTCGAATTTCGTTGCACTTGATGCTCTTTATGGTACTCAGGTTCTTGACCCAATGCTCGGCGCGCAAGTGCTTCGTGCATCAACGGTCTATCCTGCGTAAGAAACAGCTTAGGCGGGGCTTTTAGTCCCGCCTATTTGCGTGTAACATTACCCGACATGAAAGGACAATGAAATGGCAAAAGACATGACCACTTATCCTGTCTCAAAAGGCAAGGATGGAAAATTCTTCGGTTATGCTGATGCGACTCAAATTGCGAAAAGCAAAGGCAAACTTAAACTGTTTGACCCAAGTGCAGCTGAGCGCGTGAAGATCGAAAAAGAAGTTGCTGCAGTTGAGGCGAAGGAAGCCGACACAGCAAGCAAAAAAGAAGAAGCAAAACAAGCTGGCGGTGCTGACGCATCAGCAGTGAAGAAAGGCCCCGCGTCTAAATAAGCACGCGCTGGTACTAATACCAGGCGTGTCTTAACGGGCACGCCTTTTTATTCCTGGAGGTAACATGGACGATCAAACTCAAATCAGCTTGACAAGGGCAGAACTAAAGTCGCTGCTTGAGGAGGCCGTCCAAGACGCTTTCACAAAAATGGGTATGGACGTTACCGACCCAATCGAAATGCAAAGAGATTTTCAACACTTGCGTGAGTGGCGAGTAGCTGCGGCAGCGGTTCGAAAAAAAGGACTTCTAACACTCGTCGGTATAATCGTCGCAGGATCAGCAGCTGCTTTCTGGTTAGGCTTCAAAGCGATGATGGTACCACCATCTTAATTATTGCTTGGATGCGTGACGGTCTTGAACTTAGTTATACGAACAAGATCAAAAGGATAACGTATGCCAAAAACAATAACAGTTACGCCTCAACAAACTTATGATGCGCTAGTCGACAATCGTGGTAACATGCGCGCAACTGCTCGTGACCTTGGCATATCTCGTGGTGCAGTAAAGTACCGACTTGATCGCGCTGCTCGTGAACTCGGACTTACTTTTGACAAACCAACGTCAGGCGGCGTAATTGCGCAGACAGCTGCGGTGAAGCGTCCTTTGCCTACCAAAGGCAAGTTGAAGCGTTACATCATTACAGCTGCACAAAACAACACTGACGTTCACACAGAGTTTTTCGTGAACCTTGTTGCATATGCAGAAGCTCTCGACGCAGAGCTTATGGTTGGTACATACTCCTACAATCGCGCGTCGTACTCTCAAAAATCAACGAAACGAAATCTTGGGCCCACCGAAGACGACAGGCAAGGCGATTGGTATGACCCAATCCTTACTCCTTACTTCTGTGACGAGACAGTTGAACTTGCACCGATGCTTGAATGGCGCGGTGAATTGAACATTCAGCCAACAGCAAAACGTCCTTTGACGGGGCTTGAAACTTATACACAGCGAAAATCCGGTATATTTCCTCACGCAAAAATTCAGCTCACTTCCGTCGCAGGAACAAAAGCCGACGGCGCAAAAATGAATTACACGACGGGCACAGCAACTATGCTGAACTACGTCAAGAAAAAAGCAGGGCTTGAAGCTGAATTTCATCATGCCTATGGCGCGTTGATCATCGAAGTTGACCATCTTGGCGACTGGTTCGTCAGGCAGTTACACGCTGACACTGATGGTAGTTTCTACGATATTCCCGACCTTGGTCAAAAAGGCGCTATCATTGTAAAAGATGGCGAAGTTAAGACAAATGGTGTTCCTGTTGAAGCGATCAACTGGGGCGATATTCACACAGAAGTTATTGACCCTGAATGTAAGGCCCTTGCTTTTGACAAAGGTGGAATGCTTGATTCTTTGAAACCAAAGCACCAACTTGCACACGACATTATTGACTTCGCAGTCAATAAAGGTCACCATGATCGTCACAACTCGCACATGCGCTTCCGCAAAAAAGTTCTTGGTCAGACAAACGTCCGTTCCGAGGTTGAAGGCGTCAAGAGTATGCTTGATTATATGCGCCGCGACTGGTGCTTGACTGTTGTTGCAGACGCAAATCACGATAGGCATCTCGAACGTTGGTTAAACGAGAATGATCATCGTCACGACGACACGAACGCAATCTTCATGCTTGAGTGTGAACTCGACTTCAGGCGCGCTATTGAGAAAGACCCAAAACGTAAATACTTATTCCTTCATGAAGCTTTGAAACGAATGGGCCTGCCAAACGATGACTTATTCCTTCATGCCGATGACCAGTTTGTCATCTGTCCTGATGAAGGTGGTGGGATCGAATGTTCACTTCATGGTGACATAGGACCTAACGGTTCACGCGGATCACCAATTGGTCTCAGTAAGATGGGTCGTCGTGCGAATACAGGTCACACGCACTCAGCTTGTATCTTAGACGGTCTCTACGTTGCGGGCACGTTATCATTGCTTGAACAAGAATGGAACGTTGGTCCCTCGTCATGGTCACATTCGCAAATTGTTACCTATCCAAACGGTAAACGCACCATTGTGACTTTTTATAATGGTAAGTGGCGTGGCAACACCTAATTCAATCAATAACTAAGTTATTTCTCAAGTCGTTTCATCGTTGATGCTTGGCATTAGATGCCATAGGATCGCAACGACGAAAGGACTTTGTTATGACGTTGACCGTAGGAACTGATGCTTATTTTACGCTTGATGGCGTGCGCGCATTTTGGGCAGCTCGCGGCGATACAGCATGGGCAGCGCTTTCAGATGCAGATGCAGAAGTTCACATTCGAAAAGCAACAGATTGGGTTGATCGAAACTTTGAATTTATTGGTGACAAAGCCACTGGAATACAAAGATTAAAATGGCCACGTCGTTATGCAGAAATAGAAGGTCATGCGGTTGACGAAACAACTATCCCTTGGCAAGTAGAAGAAGCGACAGCACACGTTGCAGAGCTTTATCGTGCGGGAACGTATGACCTAGAAGGCATCTTGACTGACGATGCCGCTGCAATCTCAATGCAGAAAGTTGACGTTATCACTGTTCAGTATGACACGTCAAAACGTCTTCAAGGCGCGGACATTCCTTCACACGTTTACGAGCTGTTAAGTTCAGTGACAAGAAACAATAGTGGAGGGCTTAAACGCGCATGACGTTTTACACTGGCCTACGCGATGATACTGCAGGACCTTTGATTGACCAGTTTGGTCAGTCAGGGACTTATCGCGTTCATGCAAGTGAGAGTTACGACAACGCGACAGGAAAAACGACAAAAGGAGCGCCAACTGACACAGCAGTAAAACTGCTTGAACTGAAAGGTGCCGGTCCTCGACAAGCTCAGGAGTGGAGCGAAGACGTTGCGAGTATGATGCGGACGGTTGTTTTGCTCTCAGCGAAGGAATTTGCCGCTGAAGGCGTGACACCTGAAGTTGATGAAGTGTTAATTTATGCGGGAAAAGAAAATAGGATTTTAGGAATTAAAGCTGTTGCTCCTGGCGGTGTCGCGGTGATTTACAAAATGGCGGTGCAATATGCCTAAAGGTTTATCTCCTCGACAATTCGCTCTTGATTTGAAAAAGTTTGGTAAGGTCACTCGTGATCAAGCAAGATTGATTTTTCAAAAAATTGTTCTTGACCTCGACACACGAATTGTTCTTGGGACTCCTGTTGACGAAGGTGTTGCTAGAGGTAACTGGTACCCATCTGTCAGTCAACCGTCTAACAACGTGTCACTAGGAACAGCTGACAAGTCTGGTAACAAGTCAATCAGCGCGGCTGCAAGTGTGGCAGGAAGCTTGAAATTAGGAGACGTTGCTTGGTTCACAAACAACCTACCTTACATTTTGCCTCTTGAAAATGGTCATTCTGGTCAAGCACCTGAAGGCATGGTGGATATAAATTTAAACGCAGTTGCTGCTCAGTACGGTGGTAAAATAACACGATGACTTATGCTGCTGCAAACGCTGCAATTCGATTGCGATTTGAAAATGAGTGGGATGACGCTACTCCTGTTCAAATGCCAAATGTAAAGTTTAACACACCTGATACTGAGTGGGTGCGTTTAAACGTTGCACAAGCGTCTTCGAGATGGGCATCATTTGGTGACCCGGATAACAACACCGAGAGAAATCTCGGACAAGTCATGGTTCAAATCTTCACGCCTTCGGGCGAAGGAGAAGGCCGTGGTTTAGAGCTTGCTGATCAAGTAAGAAGCATTTTTCGCTCGTGGCGAGATCCTGCTTCGGGTGTGCGGTTTCTGGTACCGCCGTATGCTCGGGTGATTGGCGTAGATAAGAAATGGTATCAAATAAACGTTGTCGCGCCATTCCAGTTCGACGACTTCACCTAACGGGAAAGGAGAATCCCAATGCCTGATTTTGGCACTTCCAATCGGGTGGCACTCCGTCAGGTCGCTGAGTCGACTTGGGGTGACACTCCCGCGACTCCGACATTTGATGCAATTCGCTTCACATCGGAATCACTGAACTACAACGCAGATTTCATCACGTCAGAAGAAATTCGCGCTGATCGAATGACACCAGACACTATCCAGGTTTCCAGCCAAGGCGCAGGAGACATCAATGGTGAATGGTCTTATGCAACTTACGACGCTTTCATTGAAGGCGCGATGTACTCAACGTGGGCTGAAACCGGAACAGCACAAGGTCCTGACACAACGATTGCTATCGTAAAATCAGGCGGCTCGCCCAACACTTGGACACTGACAGATTCTGGTAGTGGTTTGGCATCAAACTCGTGGGTTGTTGGTCAGTTTGTAAAAGTGACAGGCTTTTCTACTGCAGGTGATTTCTTTGCTGAGATCACGTCAATTGCTGCAGGAACGCTCGGTATTCAGCCGCTTACGGACGTTGCTTCGGAAGCTGCTGGCGACTCTGTTACCATCACGCCACTTGATTACATTCGTAATGGCACGACCAAGAATTCTTACACAATTCAAAAGTCGTTCAGTGATCTCGCAACTCCTGAATTGTGGAACTTTACTGGTTCACGAATTTCAACATGGAGTCTTGAGCTAGCTACTGGTTCGATTTTGACAACGACTTTTGGTGTCATGGCAAAAGACGGTCAAATGACTGAGACGCAGTTCGCAGGTGCGACGATCAACCCTGCAAACACGAACACCGTCTTGAATGCTGTTGACAACGTTGCTGCTATCGTGTTTGACGGCGATCCAGGTGGCTCGACGTTCTATTTCAACTCTTTGTCGATCAGCCTCGACAACGCATTGCGTGGTCAGGAAGCAGTTGGTACACTCGGGCTGATTGGTGTTGAAGCAGGTCGATTGTCTTTGACTGGCTCAATTGAACTTTACTTTGAGAACAGTTCACTATTTGATAAGTTCCGTGCCGCGACAGCATTCGGTTTGTCATTCTTGGCTCAAGACACATCTGGTAACGCGTATGTTGTGACGATTCCGCGTGCAAAGTACACTCAGATGGAAATCGTTGCAGGTGGTCTTGATCAAGACATCTTTGCGTCTGCGCAGTTCGAAGCGATCATCAACACTGCTGGTACTCACCAGTATCAGATCAGCCGTACTTAACGGTACCGAAGTGCGCACAGCGAGAGGGGTAGTCGGGTCTCCCCTCTCGCATCTTGTTCTTGTATTGTATAAATTAGAAAGATTGCTTATCTTGGGGTTGTCATGCTACCCGACCCTTAAGAAAGGATTTTTAATGACTGACCTGAAATTTGATATTAACGATTTTCGTCTCGATGACGAAGCCGTGGAAAACGGTGTGTGGGTTGACTTCGGCGGTAACGCTGCTTTTAAACTCGCGCCTTTCGACAATCCTTCATTTGAAGACGCTTTCCGTAAAGCCAACAAACCTTACCAAGATCTTGGCAAGAAGCCAACAACCGAAGAACAAGAAACGATCATGTGTCGCACAATGTCACAGTTCATCGTTCTTGATTGGCGTGGTGTTTTTGATGGCGACAAAGAATGGAAGTTCTCACCCGACAATGCTTTCCGTCTTTTGACTGAACTACCACGCATTCGCGCGCGCATCATTATCGAAGCGCAGAACCTCGAAAACTTCAAAGCGAAAGCTCGCGAGGAAACCGAGGGAAACTAAAAAGCTGCGTCGTTTGGGAAATGAGCTACGGCGACAGGATCGCCGTACTTCAAAAAATTGCTGAACGTTCTGGAAAACTTCCTAGCGCATTAGCAAACAGACCAGTACCTTCAACGCACGCAGCACCTTATTTCGCCGCTTTCAAAAGGTTACACTCTTCGCGTATGATGGGAGGTAACGGCACACCGTCTGGGATTGCTCTGTCAGAGATCGAGTCCTACGCACGCATGTTCAAGTTCGATAGTCTAGAGGACCGTTTAGATCTTGTCCACTATGTGAAAATCTGCGACGACGCCTGGTTAACTGAGGTGAACAAGCGGAGAGAACCAATTGCCAACGCAAGAAAGCACGCTCCGGGTAGGCGTCGATAGTAAACCAATGATTGACGGAGCCCGCAAAGGTGAGCGGGCTCTTGAAAAACTTGGTAAAAAAGGTGAAGACCTTGGCGCTACCTTTGACAAGATAAACAAACGAACAACCTTGTTGACGAATGTCTTCAGGGGTTTAGTTGCTGTTGGCGTTGGTAAATTTTTCTTAGACGCAACTCGTGCTGCGGGAACGTTTGAAACAAAGATGGCCGAAGTGTCAACTTTGGTAGACACAGCAGTGTTCGATTTGAACAGGCTTGAGGATGCAATCCTCAGTCAATCGCGTGCATTCGGTCAATCGCCTGTGCAACAAGCAGCGGCTGCTTATCAAATCATTTCAGCTGGTGCAGGAACAGCCACTGAAGCAATTAGTCTTCTTGACGCTTCAAACAGACTAGCAATTGGTGGTGTCACCGACGTGGCTACCGCTGCCGATGGTTTGACGTCTGTTCTGAACGCATACGGTATGGAGGCTTCAAACGCGTCAGACGTCAGCGACGTTTTGTTTGTTGGTATGCGTGCTGGTAAAACGACAATCGGAGAACTTGCAGGTTCACTTGGTAACGTCGCACCTTTGGCTGCGCAAGCGGGTGTCAGTTTCGACGAACTTGTTGCATCAATCGCAGCGTTGACAAAAGGTGGTATTGCAACAAGACAAGCGGTCACTGGTGTTCGTGCAATCTTGGCGGCTGTAACCAAACCGACACAAGAAGCCTCTGACATGGCTAAACGTCTTGGTATAGATTTCAATGCAGCAGCACTTCAATCAAAAGGATTTGCTGGATTCATGGATGAAGTTGTCAGAGCAACTGGCGGTTCATCTGATGCAATGGCACAACTGTTCGGCGGTGTTGAGGCTCTTGTCCCAGCACTTGCACTTGCAGGACAAGCTGGCGTTGACATGAACAAAATACTTGACGACATGAAAGAGCGCGGAGGAGCAACTCAAGAAGCGTTCGACAAAATGACGAACACGTTCGAGTTCCAAGGAAACCGTCTACGTCAAAGTTTGATTTCTGTGATGATCCAGCTCGGATCAGTCATAACCTCGGTACTAACTCCCGCGATAAAATTTCTTGCTGACAATTTCGACGCGCTAAGTCGCTTTGTTGTTATTGCTGCCGCGGGTTTCAGTGCGCTGTTGATCCCGTCGCTTTTCGCTATGATACCGGCTATTGCGTCAGTAACAGCAGGACTGCTTGCTATGGCAGCTGCTTGGCTTCTAACGCCGTTCGGTCAAATTGCAGCATTGATCATTGGTGTGTCAGCTGCACTCGCATATTTCGGTGACACTAACGTTGAAGTCGCTGGTCGTGTTGCAACTGTTTGGCAGGTTTTCCAAGCTGTGTTGTTGACTGCAGGTCAATATTTTAAACAATTGTTTGATATTGCGGTCGCTGTTTGGCAAGGCATCATAAATGGTTTAGGAGAACTTGCGGGTAAAGCCGGTGAGATTTTCACGCGTATTCTTGACTGGGCGGTTTCAACTTGGACAGGTGCTGAAACTACTGCAGGTGAATTTTTCACAAGCATAAAAAACAAGTTGACTGAATTTCTTTCGAATTGGGGAATCTCACTTGATACTGTGGTTGGTTGGATAAAGGCGGGTGTAAATACCTACATTGGTCTTTACGTTGGATTCCTAAGCGCAATCAAACCTATCATCACAGAAGGCATTCCTGCCTTGTTCCAACTTGCAATGGCGAAAGCCAAGAACCTTGCAATCACAGGTTTGCAGAACATCATTAACGTGTTTGTTCGCGGACTTGGTGGACTAGGAGACGCACTAGATTTGATTCCGGGTTTTGATGGGATTGGTGACTCAATTCGTCAGTCGTTAACTGTTGACTTCAGCGATTTGAAAGCTGACACAGCAGACCTGCAAGCTAATCTTGAAGAAGCGGGTTCACGTATTAGCAGCACGTTTGGTGAAGCTCTAGAACGCGATTATGTAGGAAGTTTCGGTGAAACGCTTTCTATGATCGGAACAAAGCTTTCAGATGATCTGGGTTCAAACTTGGACGGTGTTACGAAGAAGCTCGACACTACAGATCAGGTTCAAACTAAGTTAAACACAACACTTGACTCTGGTGCAGCAAAAATCACTGCGCTAGGCGACGCATCAAAAGAGTCTTCAGACAAACTTGACGAGCTAAAAAGAAAACAAGAGCAATATATTGAAGGGCTTGATTCTGAGTATGAGCGTATTCAAGCGAATAATGGGGGTGCTCGAGAACAAGTTCGTGCTTGGTATCAAGAACAGTTAATTACGTTAGACAAACTTGGTTTGAAATATGAAGACTTCTCATCTAGAATAGAAACTATTTTCGATGATAGAATGTCAAAAGCAAGAGAAAAAGATCTTGCTAACGCTGAGGATTGGGCTTCTGGAGTAAAAAGAGCATTAAACTCAATTGAAAAAGAATCAATGTCGGCAGCTGATATGGCTGAGTCAACGCTAACTGGAGCTTTTGATAAAGCCAGTGACGCGCTAGCTGATTTCGTCCTGACAGGTAAGTTCGACTTTAAAGAATTTGCACGATCAATCATCTCGGACATTGTTCGAATGATCGCAAAACAGTTAATTTTGAACGCGGTTCGTGATGCTTTTGG
>Ga0070750_10000514_pt1 | contig 21503 bp, 25 predicted proteins | sample VirMetDEL_Nov_24_FD_77013 | JGI IMG/M metagenome (GOLD analysis project Ga0070750, IMG submission 77013) | Aqueous microbial communities from the Delaware River and Bay under freshwater to marine salinity gradient to study organic matter... | ecosystem: Environmental > Aquatic > Marine >...
ATTAGTTACATGAATACCAACAACAGTATCATAAGAGTTAGCTGTAAATAAAGTAGCCGCACTTGTGCCTACATTGTTTGCTGTATAAGCTCTAAAATTTTGTGCCATTTTTACCTTTCCTTAAAGAGCAACAGACATGGCTATACTAAAACCATTTGTTGCAAAACTTGATGCATCCACAGCAGCTGTCTGCCAGGATGAACCATTATAAACTTTCAAAACATTTGAACTGGTATTAAAATATAAATCACCAGATGATAAAGCATCACCATCATTATCAGTTGATGGGTCGCTTGATTTAGCTCCTAGATAAGTATCATCAAAATTATCAGCCGCAGTTTCAGCCGCAGATTGTGCAGCTTGTGCAGCTGTCGCTGAATTTGAAGCCGTTGTTGCGGATGAAGCAGCATTCGTTGCTGATGTACTTGCTTCTGATGCTTTTGTTGTTGCCGTGCTTGCATGACCAGATGCGGTGGAAGCTGACGAAGCAGCATTCGTTGCAGATGTCGATGCTTCGCTGGCTTTAGTCGTAGCAGTAGAAGCGGAAGAAGAAGCTGACGTTGCACTAGAAGCGGCATTGGTCGCACTGGTGCTAGCTTCACTTGCTTTTGTTGTAGCCGTGCTTGCCGAACTTGCAGCCGAGGTTGCTGACGATGCAGCATTAGTTGCCTGGGTGCTTGATGTAGAAGCAGAAGTGGCGGCATTCGTTTCTGATGTAGCAGCGTTACTTGCTGACGTTGATGCTTCACTAGCTTTTGTAGTTGCAGTTGTTGCATGACCAGAAGCAGTTGAAGCAGAACTAGCAGCCGCAGAAGCTGATGTTGTTGCCGAAGCAGCATCTACTATTAAATCATATTTTGCAGAATTAGTATTTGTTGTTAGTGGCTGGGAACCAGAAGATGTATGTGCAGCATTAACAATAAAAATATTATTGGTAGAAGTATCTTTAACTAAATCACGCACAGCATAAGTTGTACTTGCTGACCAGTTACCTTGAAATGTTCCTAACTCCTGGGTAACAGAAATTTCTCCTGACCCATCAAAAGCCAAAATTTTATCAGCTCTATCAGTTGCTCCAACAGTAAACTCTGTTGAAGTCATGGTATTTGTTCTTGATAGTTTTATAGATCTATCTAATTCTTCTTGAAGCTCTTGTGTTTGTAACGTTAATTTATCTAATGCACTTTCATGGCTCTCAGCTGGAAAAGGATCATTCTCCACATAGTCAGTTGCCTGTGTTAAATTTGTGTCACGAATGAGAACAACTGTTTCACCTGAAGCTGGTATATTACCAGAAGTAAAAGTAACTGTGCCTGATCCAGCACTATCACTAACATTATAATGCGTACCAATACTTTTAACTGTTTCTGCTCCAGTGCTATTAGTACGAATAATAACTTTTAATTCAGCTGTTGAATTTATTAAAAACGAATAAGTAAAAGCAGACGTACTTCCGTTTCCTGAATACGATTGTTTTACTGTTGTGCTGCTAACTGTCATTCTATTATATTAACTCCTTGATTAGGTTTTAACCCTTGGTCTATTAATTCTTTATTCATATCTATTGCTTGGGATAAATCATTATATGCTGGCATCATTAATAATACTTCAAATCCATTTTCTAATGCGTTACGATTTATTTTTTGTATTGCAGCATATCTTTCATTATCATTCATTTCGTATAAATAATCTGATTGATTCATTTTCCAAATTATTTGTTCTTCAAAAGTACGACCATCAAAATCTCTAAAAGCTGTTTTTTTAGAAAATTTTATCCAGTCGTGATATTCTTGTGGTTTTAATTTAATTCCAAACTTCATTGGTTCTGGATTAGTAATTGGAGAACCAAGTCTTACATTTTCATAAACATGTTTTCCTTTAAGCTCTGCATTAACAATATTAAAAGGAGAAAAATATTTATTACTTATTTCGTTTAATAATCCTCTACTTGCATCAACTCGTATATCTTCACCAAAAATATCTAAAGCTAATGGTAAATCTTTACCAGTTGTAGTTTTACCCCAAACTTTTTCACCAAGCATAATGCCTTCATCGTAAGGCATTTGGTATAACATCGTATTAAATTCTTCAATTAAAGGATTAAAAAAGTTTGTATTAACTTGATTGCCATAATTTAAGTTTGGTTTACCATCTACAAACAATCGCATATCTCTTTCAAAATTTGCATCTGTATTTCTTTTGTAAATAGAAAATTCACCATCAACAGTTTCACCTTGTATTATACCACCAGCAGCTTTGATAGGAGCAAGCGGTGCAATAGGTGCAACTAAAAGATTAGAAAGTATATCAGCACCAATCTTATCAATTCTTCCTTCTTTAATAACACCAAGTACATCAGACATACTTTGTACCATTGGCATTTCAGCAACATATTTTTGCATTGCTAAAGTAAAAGCAGCTGCAATATTATCTCTTACTCTTGGATTTGGTGAACGATGCATCAACTCCATTGTATGTGCTGTTACACCAAGTAAAGCTCCAACTGGTTCTAAGCCATTGTAACTAACATACGTTAAATTACCATTTGGCATTAATTGATCATTATCATTAAATAATGGTTTACCTTCTGGAAAACCTTCACCACGAAAAACTAAACTATAAGGTTTCCAACCAATCGCATCTAAAGCAGCTTTCTGCTTCATGTCAATAAAACCATTAGCTGTTACAGGATACCCTCCAGTAATGTTACCTGATTGATAATAGTCAGCAACTGTCATAGCAAAATAACTCATCATGGTTATTCTTGCCATTGTTCTTGCTCTTACTTTTGGATTTGTAAAAAATTCACCAGTAACAACATTAGTCATCGCACCACCAGTAGACATGTCTAAAAATCGTCTTGTGACATTCACTGGTGTTTTTGCAAACGGCAATAAGATCGTACCAACAAAAGGTGTGTCTTGTATAGCTCTTGATGCATTCTCTAAAAACTTTGGCATTTGATCTTGGAAGGTGTAATACCTTGCAGCATCATCAATCGTTTTTTTATACTTTTGCGGATTGCTCATTACATCCGTTAAAGTTTCTTCAAATGCTTCTTTGTATGGCTTGCCAGTAGCTCTACTTAATTTAGTAGCGTTCTCCATGACAATGGTATGCATTTCCATAGACCTTGCCATCTCTTTAAAAAATTCATCACCACCAGTTAATCCTTTATAGGGTAGGCGGTAAACCTTACCCATGAAATCAACCATGCCAGCAAGATTAGAATTTTCTAAGCCTAGATTTTTTGCCGTAATATAATCGTTAGTAGCACCTTCATACTTTGTAATGCTATCACTAACCTCACCTTTAAAACCTTTGTAACCCATGTACATAGCATCTTTGAAACCATGTACTGCACCATATAACCTAGCAACTCCCATTTCATAAGTCATACCATTGTTGTAACCACCCCAATGTTTTCCACGCAATACTTTTCCACCACCATTAATAATGGCACTTTCAAGATTACCCCATGCACCAGCTAAAATATATTCTGGGATTGAGTATCCTATGTAGAAAGCATTACCGACAATATTTCTCAGTTGTGTTTTGGGTGAAAAAAGTAATCCACCTCTGTATGCTTCTGACCAGGCTTTTGCTGATCGTTTAAAATAATTATCACCAACAAATTTATTTGTTGCTGGCATTCCATTTTTATCAAATAATGTTTTTGTTTTTTCAGCAATCTTAACAATACTATCTTGACCACCAAACTGATTTAACATTTCTGTTATGGCATTTGCTTGATCAGGAGCATCAGCCATTGTTGGTAAACTAAAAGCTCGTAAGGCTCTACCAACATCAGCTCTGCCTTGTTTAAAGTTTGTTACAAACAAACCATGCAGTGTTAAATGTTTTCTAAATTGTAAAGCTAAATCACCATTTGTCGGATCAGCAATTAATTCATCAGCTAAATTTATTAATTTATTATTACTATTAGCTAAAAAACTTCTAGCAGCATAAACTTGTTTTGCATCTTTAAAACCTTTTCCAAATAAAAGATTAGGTCGTATATCTAAATCTTTTGCTAATCTAAAAACTTCTTGATTAGTTTCTGTGCCAGGATCAGGCGTTCTTTTTACAACAGTATCTATAACAGCTGCAAAGTCTTCTAAACTATTAATACTATTAAAATCAATATCAAGAGAGCTTATAACTTTATCATAGTCACCAAAATTAACAGCTGTCTTTTCATCTATAACACCATCTTTAACTAACAATGATGATCCATCTTCACCTATAGTTGATGTAGGTGGTTTAATAGGTGGCTTCTTAGGAGTGCTGAAAATACTTGTTAATTTACCTCCAAACGCAACATCTACCTCTGGTGGTAGATTTTCATTGACTTGTATATTGGGTAATAAACTTGCATTATCTTCATTAATACTAGGTGTACTATCTGCTGCTTCTGTTACTCCTAATGTAGATCCTTGCTTAATACCATCTAATACAGAATTGCTCTGTTCATCCGTTTGTATAGCCATGTTATGAAATAAAAAAAGCACTCACAAAGGAGTGCCATCTTATCCTCTCTTATAATAAATTTTGTTGTTTGTGTAGTTTTTTTTAAGAGATTTTGTTCTCTTTATTATCTTGTCCAACCATATTTGGTTTCGTATTTTTTGTAGACTTCTTCGATTCTTGGTTCGATTTCACTGAGTATGCTTGATACTTTGCTGAATAAATCGGATGGTTTTTCGGAGCCACTTTTAAATTTTTCAAGTTTATAGTCATCTATGTCTACATAACCTGAATTTGTACTGAATGCAATAACATCCTTATCTTCAACATTAATTGTTTTATTTATTGCATTGTATGCTTTTGTTTGAAAATCAGGAATAGAATACCCTGTAACATCTGGATTTATTATTAATCTAAATCCATCTTGTGAAGCAATAGGAACTACAAAGCCAGGAAAGTCAGAAAATTCTTCGTTTAAAGCTGTTGTTAAATTTTTTAATTCATCATTTGATAAATCATATTTTATTTCTAAACCATTTGATAATTGTTTTTGTGCTTTATAAACAGGTCGATGGTAAGCAACAGCTTCTTGTTTTAATAATTTACCTTTAATATAAGCATATGCTTCCACTATATTTTGTGCTGATTGATCTAAGGCACTCCTTGCTTCGAAACCACCTTTTAATGTTACATTTCCAGATCCAGTAGCTGCTGGAGCAACAAATTCTGTTTGTGTTCCAGGATTAAATTCTAACTCACCTAAACTATTTTGATAAACTCCAGGAGCATCAAATTGACCTGGTGTTATTAATCCTAATCTTTTTGCAATAAGATCTACACCATCATCATCACTTATAGCTTTTGTTAAATCAAAATGATATTCTGTTTTTATTAATGGATCAGCCGATTGATATTGTGGGAAGAAATTGTATTTAGCACCTGGTGCAGTTTCCCAAGAAATCTGTCCAACATTTTTATTTATTGCTAGTTCAAAATCATCACCAGCTAACTCTGCTATTTTTTTAGGATCACGACCAGCTCTGATACTAGCCCAAATAGCAGCTTGTACTTGATATGGCGTCATGTTTCTTCGTTCAGCTATTTCACTAATAGTTGTTTCTATAAAATTTATTTGTGGCTGTGTTGGATTACCAGTAGTTTCATAATCAAAAGCTCTTAGTATCCATCGATCAGTTGTTATCGCTTCTTTATTAACTTTAGATGGATCAACCTCCATCATTAAATTATTATAAAAATTATTAACTTTATAACCTGGAAAATCTTTACCTTCAAATAACAGTGCTGTTGCTTTTTTATCTAAATCTGGCATTCCAGCATTTATAGGTTTACCATCTAAAAATTGATAATATGCTTTTAAAGCAGCAGCTGTATTTGGAGTAGGTGCAGCATTAGAAGAATACAAAGCAATTAATTTAATAATTTTTTCTGCTTCATCTTTATCGCCTTGTACAGCTTGTAAAATTTTTTGACCAGATTTTTCATACCAAAATTTACCAGCATCACCTTCTACTGTTAATGTATCAACTTGATTTTTCAAATTTAATAAATCTTCTTTTGTTTTTACACTTGATGGTAAACCTTGTTGTAATTTAAATTCATCTGTTTCAGGATTAACTTTAAATCCTTGATAAGTATAATTTCCTTTTAATGCTTCAGGTGTTGCAGCTGCACCAGCATCTTTGTATTCACTTTGTACTTCTTGTAATTTATCAGGATTTTTTTTGAAGTATTTAAGCATACTAAACAAACCACCAAATAAAATACCAAGAGGTGCATCCGCAGTTACATTTTTTATTCTTGCTTCTACTTCACTATCATCTGCATCAACTGATAAACCATCAAGAATTATTTTTGCTACTTCATTATTCTGTGCAAAGTTAGGAGCCATTTCTTTTATGGCAGATGCTAGGTTGCCATCATTTTTACCTGAGAATAAACCTACTGTAACAACTTCCGCAGCAATAATATTAGGAATGTATTTATAAACAAAAGCACCAGGGATAATATATTGACCAGTTATTTCACCACCCATTGTGCCAATAGTATTGGCTTCAGGTTTTAAACTGTCGATTGGAATTTTAACATCCACATCCAATAAATCTTTTCCTGATTGATTTACAAAATTTTCAAACTGTTGTAGCTTGCCACCAGATGCTTCATTTAAAATTATCTTTGTATTATTATAGGCTTTGGCTAAACCAAAAACTGTGCCTTCACTAAAATTTTTTATTCCTTGACCAACTTCTTGCATCGCTTTGGTTTTTGTTTCCGCAGCTTCTATTTGATTTTGACCAAATCGTTCTAATAATCCTCTACCAAAAAAAACCTTTTTGATCGACAATAACACTCACACCATCTTTTGTTCCAATGGTATAATCATAATCACCATCTTTTTGTGTATCTATTTCATCAAATTTATCTTGCGGTAAATTTTTTAAAGATTCACGATGTAAATTATTATTATACAAATTATCGTAGTAATCTAAAATATCGTCTTGGGTGTAATCACCACTCTCTATTTGTTCTTTAGTTATAGCTGTCATATAATTGTATTATGTCTTTGTATTGATTGTATTGTATTTGTAAGTTGAATGCTTTTGTTTGACTTTCATCTGTGCCTTCAGCAATTAACTCACTATACGTTTTTTGAAAATTAGATGTAAAATTTTCAGGCGTTGTATCTTCAGGTAATAAACTTTTAAAAGTACCATTAGTGTTAAGAAAACCTTGTACTGTATTTCTAATACCTTCTTTATATTCTAACTTAGCTGCTTTAATTAATTTAGGTACTTCTACTGCAAAGTTTGCATTAGGATTTGTTGTAACAAGATCATTAAACAAATCAATTGCCAGGGAAGTAACACCTGATATTATTGCTTTTGTTTCATCTTCTTTTTGACCTATAACAATAATACCATCTCCAACACCTAAACCAAAAGCGGATCTAACTTTATTTCTAAAGTCACCTTTTAATTCTTTTCGTTTTCCATGCCATTCACCCATTACTTCATCTTGTTGAGATTTACTTAACTCTGGCATAAATTGTTGCAGCTGACTAAAGGTAACTTTAAATTCATTAATGTGACTTTTTAGTTGAGCTGTTAATGATTCATCACCTAGAGGATTAACAAAAGGTTTAAATCCTTCTCCTGTTATAGAGCTGTCAAACCAGTTAATGTATTGATTTTTTTCTCCATCTTCAAAAACAGAGTAGGGTAATTTTTGTAGCTTATCAAATGCACCATTTCTTTCAGCTGGATCTTTTGTTGTAAATAATGTGTACAGCAATTCATCTTTCATGGCTTTATTATCTTCCATAATTTCGCTGCTTAATCTGTCTTGCAATTTAAAAGTTTCAAATTCATTATCAGAAAATTTTTCTAATACAGCTCTTGCATCTGTATCATCTAACATTTTTATTATTTCTTTTAAGTTAGACATACCAACAATATCTTCATCATCTAACTTTTCAATTAATTCTAATGTGAGTTGTGAATTATGACTTGCTGAATTGCCAGAAAATACTCTTTCTAATCCAATACGAAAAGCATTTTTGTACGCATCAACTGATAATTTTAATGATTGATCTGCACCACCATAGGTTGCATAGTCTGCCAAACTTTCTGTTAAACTTAATTGTTCTGCATCAAAATCTTCACCATTTAATAACACAGCTTCACCCAGTGAATTAGACTTAACCATTGAACTTTGCTCAAACGTAATAAGATTTAATGTTTTTGTTTTTGTTAAAAAATTATTAAACAATCCATTACGCAGTGGTAAGAAATCTAAATTAACATTATTGGTGACAGACTTTTTAATAAAATCATATTTGTAATCTTTTGTTTGTATTTCATTTAAAAGACTTACTTTTACTTTTTCATACTCATCCATCCACTTATCAGGTTCATTTTTGTATAGTTGTTGTATATTTTTTTGTGCTGTATCTAATTGCGTTTTGTAATTAATTTGTTCTTGTGCAACAATACGTTTACTTTCATTTTCAATAATAACATTTCCAAATTTTGCAATATCCGATAATGATTTTGCTGTGGTATCTGCAATACTTGCAATAGCACCTGATGTTGATGATTGTGGTATTTGCACAACATTTGTTGATCCAGCTTGACCAGTGACTTGTGCTTGAAAATTATAAATAGGTATTCTTGCCATAATTATTGTCCGTAATATTGTTTGTACGATCCAGCAGCTGACGATGCTCCAGATAGTAGTGATGAGTAAGCCTTATATCTATAAGATGTTGCTAAATTTTTGCCTTGCATAATTGCTACTTCACCTTTGTATCGTTGCATAGCAGCTTGATCATCTAAATTTTTTTTACTTATAGATGCGTTGTATTCTAAAATATTTTTTTCTCTTTGTGCTAGTCTTGCATTTTCAGCCAATACATCTTCTGGTGTACCATCAGACGTTACACCTGATTTTAAATAATTAACTCTTGTAATAGCATCACGCATTAGATTGTTACGATTTAAGATAAAAAGATTATTCGATAATGATGCATCAACAATTTCTTTATTTTGTTCTATAACACTTGCTGATCTATTAAATCCTTGTGCATTAGCATTACCAGTTGCTTCCGCTGCTTTAGCAGCAGACACAGCACCAGCAGCACCAACAACACCAGCAGCTGCACCAGCAGCAATTACGACAGGAGCCATTTAGATAACCCTCGCATATCTTTTGTAATCTTGTTGCATGTAATCATATTTTTTCATTAATCCTTCGTCTTTCATTCCTAAAAATTCTGCAAATCTATAACCTTGTAAATAGCCAACTAAGACCGCTGTTTGCAAACGATGCATTTTATTTTTAATAATAAGATCATCAACATATCGTTTAATTAATTTTGCAACTTGCAAAGGGTATTTGTTTGCATACTGTGAAGTAATAACCCATCCTTCGTAACATCCTTCCCATAGTTGTATAACACCACCACAAATAATTGGTCTGTTATCTTTAACAGCAGTAAAACAATCGCCAGCTTCTAAGGTATCAATAAAAGATAAATCTCTTTGATGACCTATTAACTGATTATTTATTTCACTAAAAACAACGTAGCCATGTTCTTTTAAAAATGGTCTAACTTCCATTAACCATCATAAGTATTAAGCTGCGGATACATTGCTGTGATTGTCATTGGCAGCGGTTGTTGTTGTTGAATATAAATAAAACCATCTGTTTCATAATCACCATTAAATTCTATTTGTTTATCTCCTGTAAATAATTCAACTGCTGTATCCATATCCATTGAGCTATCACGAAAAGGAATAAGATCTGTCTGTGTAGAACTCGATCCTATTTCAGCACCAACTGTTTGAAAAAACCTTGCAGTAATTTCTTGTATTCTTTTTACTTTACCTTGAGCAGATCCATCCGCTGATCCACTTTCAATACGCATTGTTTGTAATGCCGAAGTATATTTTAATCCGACAATAGCTTTTGTGACAGAACGATCTAATGTTACTGCACCACTTGATACAACTTTATCAGGGTGTGTAGATCCATTCGCTAAGATAGTAACAGTTTGTCCTTCTAAGTGTGATAAGCCAGACAAAGAAGTTGTTGCTCCACCAGAATATTGTAAAGCACTATCCAGGAACCACGCATCTTCAATATTATCAGCAAAGTCAAATGGCTGCATAACTTCCACATATCTTTTTGTACCACCATTAATTGTTCGTTTAACAATCATGTACAAACTATCTTCACCTTTTGCGGTGGAGAGGGAATTACTTATTGCTGCCACACTTTCAACAACAGCATTACCAGAACTAAAAGTTCCACCAAGAATATGTCGATGCCAGGCAACAACATTTTCACCTCGTTGATATGTCATGCCTGTTAAAACACCATCAGAACGTACCACCCAAACAATACTGTCTGGTTCTTGTTGATATGTCCAATTTGTAAATCCTGTTCCTACACCTGAACCAGCAATATGTTCTGCTAGTAAAGTTAGATCTGGTGCAATGTAACCATCTGTATCAAAATCAAAAACTAATTCTCTTATTTTTTTTCCAGCTCGTTGTACAAATAGTATGCGGTTTCCAGCAAGTAATGCATCTACATCTGACGTTCCATACCCAGCTTGTCTTTTTATCTGTATGTTTGTCGGAGTAATTGGTTCAGCCGAAGTAGAAGCTGTTGCCACAAACTCACCACCTACTGTACCAATAAGCAGTGTTCGTAATCCTTTTAAATATTTTATTGCATTTACCTGGTCAGAGCCAATAGTAAAATTCATACCATCATCAGCATTTGTTCCAGATGTCATGTCTTCAAAGTCACCAGCTTTAGAAAAAAATATTTTTTGTGGATCATTATTTGTTCCAGCAAAAACCAATCTTTCTTCAAAGAAAGTCACACAACTAGGAAAATTATTGGAGCTGCCAAAAGGATTATTTGTTGGAGCATATAAACTTAAAGTCCAACTTGTATGTGAAGTTCTTGAAAGTTTTCTTGGTTGATGTGATGGATGCACAATGTACAACACATCAGCTGATTGTGTAAATTTTAATTCATTAGCTTCAGCAGCAGAGTAGGGTGTTGATATTTCAACAGCTGAACCACTATCTAAAACTTGTCCGCCATCTTTATACACTCGCATATAAGTGTTACCAAATTCTAACACATATGTTTGTGTTGTAGAAAACTCAAAAGGTATTAATCTTGCTTCACCATTACTTTTTGTTTCCGCAATAAATTTTGTACCAGGTCTTCTTGTAGCTCCTCCATGAGGATGCACCACCATATTTTGCAATGTCTTACAACCTTGAAAATATTTTTGTAAATCTGATCTTCCATCCAAGCGTGGTGATAGTTCACCAGCTGTGAAATTCGTATAAGCAAATGTGCTTCTTGGCATTATAACCTCGAGTTAATAAAATCACCTGACTGAATACTTACATCTAAGTCAGCTGTTCCTTCTGTTGCATCTGTAAATCTTGCTTCTTTTAATTTGCTTTCATACAAAGCAAACATTCTATCCATCAAAGTTGATGATTGCGTTATTGGATAACATAATTCTGCTGCTAACTTTGCTGATAATGTTTCCATTAATAATGTATCGTATTGTGTACTGTCTGTAATTTTAGCTACATACAATATTTTAATTGTGTCTTCGTCAGTTAAAAGTTTTTTACCTTCTATTCTAAATTTTTCATTGTTTGATAAATTACTATTTTCAGAACGAAGTATTCTTAAATTATCCGCTGGTAATGTGTAAGAGTTAGAAAACTCAAATACTGGTGCATCAGTATCTTTTGCAAGCTCTACTCTTTTTTGTAAACAGTTCCAGGGATGTGAACGGAAGACGGCATCTCTTACTGGTTCATACCGCTGATTACACAATCGTGCATTCTTCGAATTTTCCGTAAGGCTAATAATTGTAGAAGCTCCTAACATATTAAGAGCTGAGTTACATATATCTACTACAGATGCCATCTTCTCTCCTTTATTTATTCAGTTGTATAGTACACCCAACAGAAGATAGTACCAGTTGCTGACGCACCGCCAGTTGTAATTAGTATATCTTTTTCTGCTGTTGTTCTATGACCTAATCCAGTTACCGCAGCAATCGGAGCACCAGTTGATGATCCAGCTTGCATTGACTGAGATTGTCCAGCTACATTCCATGTTGAAGTAGCACCGATGAATCTATCATCATCATCACTGTCACCAACTTTTAAAGTTACAGACGATCCAAGAGCATCGCACTTTAGTACGACATCATGAATAGTTGCATCTTTTGGTATTCTTGCGATTGTAATGTCAGATCCAGATGCTAGGGAAGATGCTTCGTATGTATCATGAAAGATACGCATTTTTCCGCCAGCATTTTCGCTGTCTACTTTTACGATAGGAGTAGCATCCATATTGGTGATATTAGCACCTTTTACACTTGCCATAATTTACCTCCTACGCTTCGTGTGCCTGAATAGAAACAACTTTTTCTTCTTCTATTCTTGTAGCTCCAAATGATGCACAGTAATAAATTTGAGTGCTGTAACCTTTGTCAGCTCTCTCATCTATTCTTGACATTACATCTTTACCAACTGCCAGTTTAATTCCGTCAGCTGCGTAAGCGAAGCATAGTCTTTTAGAAGATGCTATTGATAATCTGTTTGATACGATAAACTCAAATCCCATAAAGGTATTGACTTCACCAGTTACCAAAGCTCTGACTGTATTAAAGTCAGCACTTGTTACAGATGTTGTTCCTAATAGGTCATCTATTTGTCGTGGTGATACAACCATGTATCTTTTGATAGATGGATCTACTGAATTAAGATCGAAAGTTCTTTTCGCAGTTCTTAATTTTGCAATAGTCAATCCGTCAGTACCACTTTCAGTTATTGCTTGTCCTCCAGGAAGTGCAGTGGAAGTTCCACCAGACACGCCTGTAAAAGCTGTTCCTGTTGCTGCTGAGATGATTTCATCATCCATAGCTCTACCCATTGCATAAGCTGCTGCTAATGCATACGATGAAGTTGGATCAATCAGTGTTCTGATTTTATCCTGGTCATCAATTAGATCAGCATACTCATAATCTACTAAAGACACTCTACGTCTTGCGTGAGGTGTATCTAGTTGAGGAGTGTCACCATGTCGAGATGTTCTCTTTACGGCAGCGACAGAACCAATTTGTTCAAAGAAAGCATTTTTTCCCTGTACAGTTTCGCTATCAACTTTATCTCTAAGCATTGAGCCTTTTTGTTGAGATAACATTGTAACGTTGTTACTGTACTGTTCAACAAATGCTGTAGTTATTTGTGAACTCATTACGTTCTCCTTATTAAAGTTATTTAAATTTTTACCAATCAGTCAAGCTACCCTTGCGGACTTGTCTTGGATTTTAAGACTTTTGGTCTGCTTTCTTTCTAGCTGTCTTTGAAGACCGAGGATCGGCTACCTTCGTGACCCACCCAAAAATTTCTTCTGCGTGGGAAACCCAATTATTTTTTTGATTTTCTGAACCAGTATCAAAAATTATTCTAACACATTCTAAACGAAGTTCTTCTGTTGTAAATAATTTATCATCACTCTGTGTCATTTGCTATCTCTCGAAGTTTTAACACATCATCAATAGCTTTTAGATGATTAGGATGTGATTTATTCCAATAGGGTGAACCAGGTTCCATAAATGATGCAATTTTTTCTCTTGCAGCATCTGGTGTCATAATATTTTCTTGCGGATTTGGTAAAGGTCTATCTTCACCTAATTGATCTGCAAGTTTTGCAAAACCTTTTATAAGATCAACATTGTTTCCTAAAGTTGAACCATCAGCTAATTTTGTATTATCTAATTGGTCTTTTGTAAAAACAGTTTGTGCTAATCGCATTGCAGAACTAATCTTATGAGGAAAAGCTCTACCAAATTCTTTTCTAAGATTTGCTTCCGCTTCTGCTTTATGTGCTTCAGCATCAATGACTTGATCATTACTTGCTTGTTCTTGCACACCATTATAAAATTCTACTAGCTTTTGTACCTGGTTATTATTTAATCCAAGATCATGTGCAACTGGTTTAAAGTTATTAATTAAATCAGATGCTTCACCTTCAATTTTATATTCTTCCGCAGACGCTGGTCTACCTAGTTTATTGAAAACATCATCCCAATCTTGTTTGGTTGCATGTTCATTTGGTAAAACAATTTTATCTTTACCAATCATTTTCTGTGAATGGATATAACTCTTTGCTAATCCAGGAACATCCTGAATAGTTTTTAAAGAGGGATCTTCTCTCAAATCTTCTGGAAGATCATTCCTCCAATCAACAGTCGTAGTTTCGACAGGCTCAGACGGAGTTTGTTGTTGTTCCGCTACCTGGTTTTCTTCTGCCATGTTTATCTCCTTTTAACATTTTTTTTATAAATAGAATGACACTACGCTGACCTTCTAGGAAAGCTAAATTATTATTACTGTCATCCATTGTTGAAGAATGAATATGAAATCTATTCTCCAAATCCTCTAATATTTTTTTTCCGTTATCGCTTTGAAAAGTAATTGCATACATTTCAATCAGCTGTTTTATTTCTTTAGGTATATCCATTATTGTTTTAACGCTTTTAATGCTGGAGCAGCAGCACCAGCAGCTTCCGCTTGTTGGAGTTGTGCCTGGGCTTCCATCATTGCTTGTTGTTCTGCTTGTCGTTGTTGACGAAGCTGTGCAACTTCTTGATCACTACGCATAATTTTTGCTGGCACACCTAAAACTTCTTGTGTGTGTTTTACAAATTTATCTACATCAACATAATCGAATACTGGTGCAAGTTGTTGTAAAGGAGCCAACATCTCAATCATTCGTACTGATGCATTGATGTCACCACTTCTTTGTGATCTTGCAAGAGGAGAAGTATATTCGATGTCAATGATTTGACCTTGCAGCGGTTCAGGAGCTGGGGGAAACATATTTAATCTTAACATAATATTAAAACATCTTGTGATAAGAGGTTGTAACATTTCACCCTGGAGCCTTCCTAAGACTGGTGCAAGCATTCGCATCTTTTCTTCGTTACGTTGTAAAACTTCTGTTGCTGTCATATTAACTCGTTGAGCTAATAATAATTGATCAACATAAAATGCTTTACGGATTGCATCTCTGCGTTGTTCTTCATACTGAACACCTAATCCAATATTTGCATTTGTATTAAGTGGTTCAATTCTATCTCTTGATCCTGAACGATAAAAATTTAAACCTCCAGGAACAGTTCGTATTGGTAATATAAAACCATCATCAGGAACTAGGAGAGGGGGGTCAATAGTTTTCTGTGCAGCTTTAATTATTGTTTCTGACATTTTATTAATCATTTTAATATCTGCCAGAGCAACCATGGCTGGTGATCTTCCATACATTTCTACCGATGATTTTAAAAATCTTGGCACAACATAAGGGAACTCATCATAGCCACCTTCACCCAATACGAAGTTTGTTTCTGGATCGCAGTAAATAGATGCAAAAGGTTTATTCAATGCATCTTGTTTTCTTGGATCATAAATATCTCTTGGTAAAACAATATGTAATAATTCTACATCACTGTATGGATTGTTTTCATTTAACTTTGCAATCTTTTCATACTCTGTGCCAAACATATTGACAGCTGATCGTGCTGACATTTTAAATAAACGATACACTGTATCCACTCTACCAAATTCATTTTCCTGAATATATATTTCAGAAATATGCCTGGTTGAAAATCGTAATCCAGCTTCTTCATCTTTTTCAATTATCATTCCAGCTGTGCCAAATGTAATTAAATCTTGGTACAGTTCATGTATCTCTTGTTGAAAATTTGATCTGTTTAGAACAATGTACATTTGGTTTGTACAATCTTCTAACCATTCCATACTTGCATCATCTAAATTTAATGCTCTGTCTTTATAGGACATTGAGAACCAGGGAGATGCAGCATTGGTAAGCATACCATGTAAGGAGGATGCTAATAGTTCCGCAGCATTAATAGCTGTGCTATCAAAAATTTTTTCTGTTCGTTTATCTCCTCTAGCTCTTTTAACAGTCACATCAGCTCTACGAGGTAAAACATAATCAGCAATCTCTTGCCAATGACTATCCCAAGTTCCTCTCTGTGATTTTAATTGAGAAAATCTTTTTATTAATTCTTTTACATCAATCACCTAATTTACTCCCATCTCCACCTAATATGGTTGTTTTAATATTTTCTATAACTTTGCCAGCAAATGATTGTGCTGATCTTTTCTTTGTATATTTCTTACCTTGCATTTTAGCTTCAAAGCCATCCATGTAATCTTCGTATGCTGCTTCTGGATTAGCGTAATCGGCTGCTGATTCCGCAGCTGATATTCGCATTGCTGTTGCTCCTATACCTGGCATACCAAATGATAATGCACCAGTCATAATAGCTTTAGCTTTATTTTGTGATCGTAACATTTCTTTTGATATAGCAGTTGATGTTAATACACCTTTAGAATTTCCAGTTCCCATTGCCACTCCATCTTGTGCTTGTCCTGGTGTATATTGTCCATATTTCATTTTATACCCTTCAGGAGTAAGCATAGTTCCATCACCGCCAGTTTTTTTTCCGTATCCTCGTTCTACTAATTTTTCATTAATAGCTTTTGATACAGCACCACCATACATATTGTTTCCTGATGCAATTTCTTTTTTCTTAGCAGTATCCGCAGCTTTTGTAACTGCCACTTTATCAACTACTCTTTGTTGTTGTTTTCTATCTCTTTCTCCACCACCATAACTTCCACCGCTACTCTTGCTGCTGTTTCTTCTGGCTGTACTTCCACCCATTAATAACCACCCATTAATGTTGGATTAGAAATTTCTGCATCATCCGTAACCCCAGCTACAGATGTTAAGATAGTTCCTTTGTCTTTCTTTTTTTTCTTTGACATTTTACCTTCATCATTTGGTTGTGTTGATGTTGGTTTAAGCATATTTATAGTTTTAGTTCTTGTATTGTTTGGAGCTGCTTTTAATGCTTCCATCTCATCTGTGCTTTCACCTTGATTACCAGGTATCGCTTTCATGACTGTTGCACCCATTAGTTACCTCCTAGTAAAGTTGGTGTATTTAATTCTGCTAACGTCAGATCACCTGAGTTACCAGTTAGAATTGTAGATTTTCTACCCTTCTTTTTTTTTTCATTATTCTTTGCTTCTTCACCAGCTGCATCAATATTAGGATCATCATCAGACGGAGCTTCAGGGAGATCACTGATAGGTGGCAATGGCGGTGGCATTTCTATTTTAGGTTTTAAAAATGACATTTTCTTTCCTATGCAAATACTGTGTATTCGTTTTGTGCCATCTGTTGTGGCGGTTGTTTTCCGCTTGTACCTTCTTTTAAGGAAACGGATGCAGTTCGTGCAGCATCACAAAAATGTGAACTCCAATCGTGTACTGGTTTAGAAAAAAATTTATTATTCACTGACCACTTGCGATGGTAGTGTCTAAGTGCATCTATTAATAATTCGCATTTCTTTGCATCAAAGTAAGCTCGTTGCAACATCATGCTTGTCATATGAATGCCTTCTTCTACTGGCAGCTTGGGAGCAACTTTAAAACGTACTCCTAATTGATAAGCTACCTCTCTCCTGGATAAACCATTAGAGAAATCTCGTTGTTCGATGTCATGGGGTGCATAGTGATTGCCATACACATAATCTTTTTCATCTTTTATATATTTTATAAACCAGGGTAATCCTTCTCCAGATTTAGATAGACAATCAACAAAGTATAATTGCCTTCCGATTTCTTGAAAAAATATAATCGTGGTACTGTCACTTATTCCTAGATCCCAGGCTGTATGTACTGGGTAGCCAGGGTCTACATTTATATCTTTTATTCTGTTTTCTCCATCCAGCTTATCCATGATCTTTCCATAGATCGAACCATTAATGGCTGCGGAGAAGTCACATTCTAGCTCTTGCCGATATTCCTCATCGGTCATGTTGTTCTTTAGCTGCTTGAGTTCTATTGGCTCTATAATATTTGTTTCACTGGCTTTAAAAACTTTACAAAACCAGGAGGGGTCAGCTTTGGCTTTTTTATATAATTCATAGAGATAGTTCCTCGTTGATCGTGGCGTTCCAATAAATAAACATTTTCCTTTTCTATCTGCCAAACTTGGCAATATTACTTTAGGAAAGATAGTTTCGTCTATTAGCTGCACCTCATCCATAACACAGAAATCAAAGTAGTTTCCACGCAGTGCATCAGGATTACTATCAACACCATATAAGGTTAATCTAGCTCCATTAGGAAAGTCACAACGAAGCTCAGTTTCGTTATATTTCATTCCTGGTATTTCTTTTGTAAATTGTTTTACATAATCCCAGGCAATAGACTTAGCTTGTTTAAACTGTGGTGCTACATAAGCCATTCTTACATTTGGTAAAGTATGTGTAAAAGCAAACTTTATTAAATGTAGGATCGCACTCAGACTTTTTCCTAGTCTTCGATGTGCAATGATTACAGCGAACCTATAATCATCAAGAGCTTCATGTATTTGTCTTTGTGGTTCTCTTGGATGATATGGTATTATTATTTTTTTTTCTGACATTTATTTTCCAGACTGTCTTGTCTTCTCCAATAGTGAAACCTTCTGATAAGAAATCTGCTATTCCTTTTAATTTTTTATAATCTTCTTTTGGTATCTCAGTGGATTGTTTGATTTTTGACATGATGATTAATACTGCTGAATGAAAAAAACTGTGCAAGATCTCTGACGAACTCCTCACATTCTTGGGTGGTATCAAAACCAGAAAATTCTATTATAATTTTTTTTTCTTTTTCGTTTATGTCTATGGTTGAATATAATTGTTCGTACATGGCTGTAGCTTCAAGATGGGACATATATACTATAATACCCAGCCAGGTGTTTTTGGGGGGTACTACGCACCTAGATCTGAAAAAAAATGGCAGTAACGCTAGGCAAAATAAATATTTATCCTGGCAACGCTATACCCTTCTGGTTTCAAACACCGACATGATCCGCAGAAAACAAACAAAAAAATAAATTGCTATGGATATGCTAAGGTTTTGTTATGAGAACCTCATGATGCGTGCATTATAGTTTTTTTGGCTGGTTCAGTAATGGGTCTTTTCCATCATCCCATCCAATCTTAAAACTTATATCTCCTTTATGTTCATTCACCATCTTGTCATTGAACTGCGGTATAATCTTAGAAGCAACCCAACGTAGATGATACAGTTTAGTATTCAACAAAGTCACATCGACATGACTTAAATTCTTATTCTTTGATAACTCTTGCATCTCTTCAAAACCTTCTTCAAGGTTCGTCAATGCACCATTCATTCTTGCTGTCTTAACCTGTGTTGCAAAGTCTTCATCATTACTCATCCAGGAGTAAACCTTCGTTACACTTGGTAAGTTATCATCCTTACAAATCTTTGTGAGAGGTGTTCCCTCCATCAACTTGATCAAGATACTTTCCTTCAATGTACTGTCTGATTTGATCAACTGACCAGTGTCTGAAGTACTTGAGGTTTTTATATGCTTTGACTTTGCCATCTAATGTTATCTGACCTTTACTCATTCCTCCATGCAATTTACATTTACCATTCGGCATTGCTTTTGCACGGCAAGGTTGACCATCATACTTGCGTCTTGCATTGCAAAACACTTTGCGTAATGGTCGACCTACCATGCTAAGAGAAAAGAAAGATGTACTAAGTAAGTACAAAACTCAGAACTATTCTGAGTATATCTTTCCTTACAACAAATTTCGTAGTTTTTGTAGTGTTTTTTTTTCATCATGTATAACAAATACTAATCGCATCAATTCATAATGTAATTTCTTGTGCATTGTTGTTCGGTGCATACCAAATTCTTTAGACAATAACTTCCAAGGATAGTTCGAAGCTCTCATCCATATGAGCTTTCTCATCTCTACATCAGGCACATGCTGCATGATCTCTAAAATGAAATCAACTCTGGAAATACTTCTACTGTCTGGTGGTGGTAATTTTACTTTAACATCGTGATATCCATAAGTTGTCCAGTACTCATCAGGAAAATCAACCCATGAACTCATCTTTTGTTTTCTTTGACCAGGTAATCGTTTTAATATCCTTATACTGTCCTGAAACCATTTCCACAGCTGTGCTGTACCAATTTCTACTTGCATAACATCTCTGCATATCTCAGTGCATTCTCTCTTGTTGTTTCTTCTTCATAAACCAAGATCCACTGCGAAAACTGATGTCGTGATAGTTTATGCTGCATCTGTTTAATTATCTTGTTGTGTGCATTCTGTTTGTACGTCAAACCATTGTTTACTACAGCACGATAATTAGGATTACTTTTCTTTGCTAAATTCTTAACTAAAGAAGTTATCTTATATTTACTATTAGATATAGTTAGTTGAGTAGGGGGTGACGGCGGTGTCCTACTTTTTAGGACAGCTGTGTCATACTTTGTATCAATGATGTGGAAATTCGGTGTATAAAAGTTTTTACCTTTTTGTTTTACCTTACGAATTAAATCTAAATCATTTAATCTTTTTGTACTCCGATTAATCTGTCTATCTGACAATCCTGTAATCAGCTGCAATCTTTTGTTGCTGGGGAATATTTTGCCAGTTGTTCCCATGTGATCTAACAAAGCGAAGCAAATCATTTTATCAGCTTCCGTTAAATCTTTTTTGAATATAATTATTTTGTATAGTTTCCACTTTTCAAGCATGTTTTCTCAGCTGAAACTAAACAATCTCTTTCATAGCCAAACCAAGTAACTCCAACTTCTTGACAAATCATCATGTACCTAGTGGCAATAGTATAAACAAATGCATCAGATACCTGTTGTGGTTTGATCTCAGTTGGTTTTTCTAATTGTTGTTGTTGTTTCAAATCTCTCTCCTTCTCCGTGTAAAGTCAGCCTGTACCTCTCTACAATACAGCCTTTAGGTATGTAGATTTCACTACCTTTTTCAGCTTCATCAATGACAATGCTGCGGCTACGAAACAAAACATACTCATCAGGATCATTAGGATTATCTAGCATCCAGCCTACATCTACGTTGACCGATGCTTTCCCATCAAACTCAGTCTTCCAGGAACGATCACCCTCTGTTGGATCTTTCCAAACTACTAACCAACAGTCTTCAGCTAATAATTTGGCAATACCCAAGTTATCCATAACTTTTACTACCATTTGTGTAGAAATATGAATAGACAGAAACTTTAGGATAGTAATAGTGTACAAATAGTGTCTATTGTGTATAAAAATAAATAAATTATGAGTATGTTCAAAAAAAGATACAACATGCATAACTTAGCAGCAATTTTTAAAAGAGAAAAAATTAACGGCAAATCCCAAAAGGGAGCTGCTGAATATTTAGGAATAGATCATCGTTCTGTTAGTAGGCACATGAAACAAAAAAGTATTGGCTTAGATGTTTTGCATAAGTATGCAGAATATTTAGAATGCAGAGTTGAAGATTTCCTTGCGATAAAAGTTACAAGGCAGATAAATGGTTA
>Ga0070750_10000527_pt1 | contig 21255 bp, 29 predicted proteins | sample VirMetDEL_Nov_24_FD_77013 | JGI IMG/M metagenome (GOLD analysis project Ga0070750, IMG submission 77013) | Aqueous microbial communities from the Delaware River and Bay under freshwater to marine salinity gradient to study organic matter... | ecosystem: Environmental > Aquatic > Marine >...
CAGAGGTAATATTTAGTGAATTGAGTCCTAGACCTCATGATACAGGAATGGTAACCTTAATTTCTCAAGAATTGAATGAATTTGACCTTCATGTAAGAGCCTTTACTGGATTACCAATACCGTCTAAAATAAATCTATATAAAAATAAAAATGAATGGGCAAGTGCTACAATTAACATAGATAAAAATTATACTAAAGTATCTGTATATAACATAGAAAATTTAAATGAAATTTTAACTATTACCAATAATGTAAAAATTTTTGGAAAGCCTTATACTAAACCTGGAAGACGTATCGGAGTCCTTTTAGGAGATAAATTAGAAAAAGTTCTTACAGCACAAGAGTTAGTTAAAATAAATGCTAACTCATAATAACTGGTTAACCTCTAACATAAAAGAAAGAGTAAAGAACAAAAAAATTCCTTTACAAGTAACACTATTACCTCAAAAAATAACTACAAATTCTTTTGAAGAAGCTGCAGAATTAGTATTAAAATCTATTCCTAAACAAAATTTATATTTAGCTTTAAGCGGTGGTATAGATTCTGATTACGTATTTAACTTATTAGTTAAAAATAATATTAAATTTACTCCAATCATAGTTTACTATGAAATTAATTTTTTAGAGTTTCAGTATGCTATACATAGCTGTACACAAAATAATATAAAACCAATCATAATGTATTTTAAAGAAGAAGACTATTTTGAGTTACTAATTAAAAAAGTTTACATAGAAATAGGCGGAGCAGCTTTATATAGTTTACCAAATATTCTAATTGGTGATTACGTAAAAAAGAATAAAGGATTAGTAATAACTGGACAAGACTTTGTTTGTGGAGATCAGTATAATTGTAATATGGAATTTAATGTACATGATTTTTATATTGATTCTATAGATGATACTATTGAAATACCTTTTTTCTTATACAACACAGATATATTATATCATGCGGTTAAATTATATGATCGTAATATGTCAGTTAGCGAGTGGAAATATAATATTTTATTTAATAAAAAAGCAGATTTCAGACCAAAAATTAGTGAAGATAGATGGTCAAACAAAAATTATAAATTAAATAGTATTTATTACCATAATAAACTAAAATTTTTTAACAATAATACTATTTCTGTGCCTCCAGAATCAAAATCAGATATTTTAAATAAATTAAAAAATGAACAAAAAATTATATTAAATGCAGAGCCTATTTGAAATAATCATAGTAGTTATTATGTGGACTGGATTACTTTATGCTATTCATAGAATAGCACATATTATTCCTATAGTAAAAAATATACATCTAGATCACCATAATTACATTAATATTTACAAAGTATCTTGGAACTGGAAAAATATATTCATATGGGTAGATTCTTGGAAAAGTACAGCAGATCAATGGATAACTGAAGTTATTCCTACTATACTTATATCATATATTAGTGGACATTGGTGGTTAATAATATTTTATTGGTTTTGGTCAGCATTTGTGCAAGAAGCTATAGAGCATAATAATAATTTTAATATAAAAATATTAACCAGTGGTAAATGGCATTTATTGCATCATGAGGATGATAAGGTTAATTTTGGAGTATTTACTTCCGTATGGGATAGGTTGTTTGGAACCTACAAAAAACTATAGACACAATTCTGACGTAACTATTCGTTATCGCACTCCGTGCGCCCAGCTGTGTCTCTCCGAGACAACGTGAATGAACATCTTAGGTCAGCGCTGTCCAACAGCTGTTCACCTGCGGTGGTATTTATTCACTAATTATGCACATAGAATAGCATACTTTTTGCCTTTCGGCAAGTATATAAAATTAAAATTTTATCGTTGCTCTTTCTGGTGCAGCACTGTAACACAATTGTAACATAAGTGTAGTATACTAAAAAAGTAGACAATGTGGTCTACTAATTTATTTGAATAGAGAGAAATAACAATGAAAAAACTAATTCTAGGAGCCGCATCAATGGCTCTAGTAGCAGCTTGTTCAAGTCAAGCATTCGCAAGAGATCAAATTCGTGTGGTAGGTTCCTCTACCGTTTATCCCTTCACAACAACAGTCGCAGAACAATTTGGTAAAACGACTGGTTTCAAAGCACCAATTGTAGAAGCTACAGGCACAGGAGGAGGTTTTAAAATCTTCTGTGCTGGTATCGGTACTAGCCACCCAGACTTTAATAATGCTTCTCGCGCTATTAAGAAGGGTGAAGTTGAACTATGTGCCAAGAAGGGCATCACAGTAACTGAAATGAAAGTAGGATATGACGGTATTGTATTTGCAAACAGCAACAAAGCAGACCGACTTTCAATCACACGCAGAGAACTGTTCCTTGCACTTGCAAAGCAGCTTCCAGATAGTAAGGGTGGACTAATCGACAACCCAAACCAGAAGTGGTCAGACGTTAATCCTTCTCTTCCAAATAAAAAGATTGAGGTTCTAGGACCACCACCAACCTCTGGCACAAGAGATGCATTTGTAGAGTTAGTTATGGAGTCTGGTGCAAAGACTTTCCCAGAACTCAAGGCACTTCGCAAAAAGGACAAGAAGAAATTTAAGGCAATTGCCCATGCAGTTCGTGAGGATGGAAGTTTCATTGAGGCGGGTGAGAATGATAATCTAATCATCCAGAAATTAGTTTCTAATCCAAACGCATATGGTATTTTTGGTTTCAGTTTTCTTGATGGGAACCTTGACAAAATACAAGGCGCTAAAATTGAAGGAGTTGAACCAACCTTTGATAGTATTGCTAACGGTTCTTATACAGTATCTCGTCCGCTTTTTGTATATGCAAAAAATGAGCATATAGCAGACGTTCCTGGAATGAAAGAGTTTATTCAATTATACGTTTCAGAAAAAATGACAGGAATGAACGGAGCATTAGCAGATAAAGGATTAATTCCTCTTCCTGCTGAAGAAAAAGCTGTTCTAGATAAGAGCATACTTGCTGTAACAAAATAGTTGACAAATATCTAGATAAATAGTAAGATAGAGATGAGCTACTGAGGTAGCTCATCTTTTTTTGACTTTTAGAAAATATAATAAAATGAAATTAAAACACATACATGCTCATATGAAATCTGCTTTTAACTATGCAGAGTGTTCCACAGCCGTCCGTCTTCAGGTCGGCTGTGTTATTGTGAAAGATGATCGTATTATTAGCATCGGATACAATGGTATGCCGAGTGGTTGGGATAACGAATGCGAGACTCCAGTGCTTTGGGATAATGGTGTGCAATTAGCTAGTCCTGTTCTCAAAACTAAACCAGAAGTGCTACACGCAGAGTCAAATGCTATAGCTAAACTAGCACGATCACCTGAGAGTGGAGAAGGAGCTGTAGCTTTTATTACCCACGCTCCTTGTTTAGATTGTGCAAAACTTTTGTATCAAGCTGGTATCTGTGAAGTATACTACTCTCATAGCTATAGACTAACAACTGGAATAGATTTTTTAAAACAGTGTAAGATTAAAGTTCATCAGGTAGAACTATGAAAAGAGTGATGTTTTCTGCTAAATTAAATGATGAACTTGCAGAAGAACTCACAGATGTTATAGTAGAGATGCTACAAGAGGAACCTGAGATAGAGATTAAAGATCTATCTCGTAGATTAAAAATAGAGACGATTAATCTTCCTTGGGGAGTTGATTCTCCCTTTGCCTATATATTTAAAGAAGATCAAAAAACCTGGTGTTGTCTCAAACCTCAATATAGAAAGAGAGACTAAAAATGGATGCAGTAACTATTTGGATGGCGATAGGATTTCTCATGGCCGCATACAGTGTTATAGCAAACGATTCAGTCCAAACGCTTGGAACTTGGATTGCATCAAATAACGAACGATTCCACTGGACAGTTTTATGGACCGCCTCTTCGGCGGTTTTGCTTTGGGCGCTATGGTTCGGTTGGTATATCAATGGAGGCGACATTTCATATGGTCGCCTAACTAAAATACCTTTCCAAGAAATACAATGGTATCATGCAGCTGCTCCCGCAGTGCTACTACTACTCACTAGAATTGGTGTTCCTGTTTCAACATCGTTTCTTGTACTATCAGCCTTCGCATCAACCTTTGTGTTAGAAAAGATGTTGATGAAATCTATCATGGGATATGCTGTAGCAGCTGTCGCTGCCTATGCACTCTGGCATATCATTGCTCGATTAATTAATGAAAAGAAACCTATTGGAGATCACTGGAGTCGCCCATACTGGCGTGTAGCACAGTGGGTAACTACTGGCCTACTTTGGTGGACTTGGCTATCACACGATATGGCAAACATTGCAGTGTTCCTGCCTCGTCAAGTTCCTTGGGATTTAATGATTATCGTTTCAATCATCTTTGTCGTAGGACTAGGATGGATGTTTATGGAACGCGGAGGTAAGATTCAAAATATTGTGTTAGAAAAATCTACAACACGATATATTAGATCAGCTACGTTAATTGACTTAGCATATTTTATTATTCTCTACTTCTTCAAAGAACTCAATTCAATTCCAATGTCTACGACTTGGGTATTCGTTGGACTACTGACAGGACGAGAACTAGCAATTGCTTCTGTATATAATACTAAGATGAAACAAATCTTTCCTTTAGTCACTCGTGATTTTATGAAGATGATGATTGGTCTTGGTGCTTCAGTAGGTATTGTGCTGTTAATTCATTATGTAATTGTACCTAACGGTTACTAGAATTTAAATAGTTCTGGACAATTATGGGATAGTGTAGTAAAATACACTATCCTAAATTTTTGGAGATAGTAGATTGAAAATTTTACACAGTGCAGATTGGCATATTAACCTACACAAGAAAAAAGTTCCTGTAGAGTGGAGTGCTAATCGTTTTAGGTTATTTTTTAATGAACTTCATAGACTAGAAAAAAATCATGATGTTCATTTTCTTTCTGGAGATATTTTTGATAGAAAACCAGAACCAGACGAAATTTGTTTATTCTTGAGGTTTGCAAATGCAGCAACAATTCCAACATTCATTATTCCCGGCAATCACGAAGCAACTAAGAGAGGGGAAACTTTCCTTGAGCACTTTCATGAGGATTACGCTATTACGAATCCAAATGTGGTTCTTATTACAAAAAATCAAAAGAAAGAAGTTAATGGGCAAATTGTCTATTTCTTCCCGTATGGGGAAATGCAAAAAGACAATCTTATGGCACCTACGGGGGATGAAATTTTGGTGGCCCATGTTAGAGGAGAAGTACCGCCGCACATCACCGCTGAGTACGATTTTGAAAAGTTTCGTCCCTGGAAACTCATACTTCTTGGGGACATACACTTTGCTCATCGTTACTTGGATTATCCTGCTTGGTATAGTGGTTCTCCGATGAATGTGAGCTTTGATAGAGATGACTCTAGAGATTATGGAGTTAATTCTATCGACTTTAATTCAGTAGATGATTATAATGTATCCTTTGTTCCTTTAAAACTTCCTAAACTTATTAGAAAAACACTTCAAGTAGGCGAAGCAATGACTCCTGATGAGTTTAACCACGTGATTTATGAAGTAACAGGGTCAGTTGATCAACTTGCTAAAGTTCAAAACTCTGAATTACTTGATAAGAAGATTGCACTAAAGCCCACAGAAAACTCTAAGCTTGACCTAAAAAATCTTAGTTTAATTGAGGAACTGCGTGCTTATTTAGAATACTCAAAAGTATCAAACATAAATGAAATTGTAAAAGACTTTCAAGATTTAAATATAAATGTTGGAGCTTAATAGGGTATTCTGGGAATATGATAAAGGAGATTGGTGGCGACCAACTCCTTACTCTCATGCTAAAGTAACATGTCCTAAATACAGAAAATACGGACCTACTATTCGTCATGATTTGTTTTCTCTAGTAGAAAAATTCGCAGAAACCTATAGTAGGTATAGTTTCTATATAGCTATGAGTGGAGGTATAGATTCTGAAATTACCGCTGAAACATTTTTTCAATTAGGAATTCCTTTTGAAGCAGTTAGCCTTTCTTTATTTGATGCTCAAAATGCTCATGATCTAATCTATGTAAAACACTTTTGTAGTACAAGAAAAATAAACTATAATTTTATAGATTTAGATATTAGAGAATTCGTAGATGAGGTAATTCCAAAAGCTGTTATGCATGGACAGTTTACTAATTCTTTAAGTCAGGTAGCCTTAACTTATTTATTTGAATTTATGAATGAAAAAGATATTCTAATTTTTTCTGGTCATAATCCTGACTTTAGTAAAAAAGGAATAGGTTGGTGGGAAGACTCTCCTAATCTAGTAAAATATGCAATAAATACAGACAATAATTTTTTTACTTTTACAAGTTTAGAACCTATATTTATGCATTATTTACTAAACTATGATCCTCGGCAGCCTGGGGATAAAGATAATACTTTTATATATAACTGTTATCCTAATTTAAAACGCAGAACCAAAAGAACTGGTTGGGAATCGTTGCAACACGTACAAGATAAATATAAAAATCTATTAGATAATCCAATTCTACTAGATGGAACAGAAAGCGAACAGGTGTTTTTAACATGGAAATAATATTAGAAACTTTAAAATTTAATAATATGTTTAGCTATGGGGCTGATAATGAGCTTGATATAAACAAAAACAAGATTACGCAGCTTACCGCCCCAAACGGAAGTGGTAAATCTACTATAGCTCTTATTATTCAAGAGTTACTTTTTTCTAAAAATATTAAGAATATTAAAAAAGGTGATATTTCTAACAGATATGCTACTTCTAAAGATTGGAGTGGTTCTTTAACTTTTAGTGTTAATAATAAAGAATATGTAGTTAATGTAAAAAGAAGTGGTGCCACAAGCAAAGTATCATTATTAGAAAATGGAATAGATATCTCTGATCATAAAGTACCAGACACTTATAAAAAACTTTCTAATATACTTGGAATGAAATTTGAGGTATTTTCGCAGCTTACCTACCAAAGTTCTACTGACTTACTAGATTTTATTAAAGCAACAGATACTAATAGAAAAAAGTTTTTAATTAATCTTTTTGGGCTAGAGAAGTATGTTGGGATTGGGGATGCACTAAAAGTTAATCTATCTTCCCTTGAAAAAGACCTTGCTACTAAAAACGGAGAAATGAATACAGTTAAATCATTTCTAGAAACTACTCAGCTTGTCGATCAAAAAGAAGAAATATCTGTGCCAGAAGTTGATGAAAGTTTGCGTTCCAAAATAGCAAGATTGAAAAACGAGCTTGAAGACTATGAGACACAGTGTAAAAAGATTGATAGAAATAATGCTTTAATTGAAGATAGAAATTCTCTAAAATTTGATATGTCATTAAAATCTCCAGAATTAAATGACTCAATAAATGACGAGTTTGAAACTGCTAAAAATAACGTATCAAAGAGAAAAAATCATATCTCTAACATAAATAAACAACTTAAGGATATAGACACAGCTGATAAATGTTATGCATGTGGGCAGCAAATCGACAATACGCATTCAATGCTTATGAAGGCCAATCTTGAAGAAGATTTATTCTCTTCTAAAAAGGAACTGGAAATTGAAGAACAAAATCTACAAGAATTACAAAAAGTATTAGATGATTATTTTAAACTTGATAAAGAATATGGTAGAAACTTAGCTGCTATTGATAAGTTTGAAAATCTAACTCAAATTATTGATTCCTCTCTACCAATAGAGTACCCAGATTATACTCAAATAGAGAAAGAATTAAAAACGCTGTCAAAAACTCTTTTTGAACAAGAAAAAGAAAGAGACTTTGCAAGGGAATATAACGAGCAAGTTAAGATTCATAATACTAAATTAGAAGCCCTACAAGAACAAAAACGACAATTTTTAGTTAGACAACAGCTATTAAATAATGATATAATTTCTTTAACCTCAAAAATTAAAAATATAACAATTTTAAAAAAAGCATTTAGTACAACAGGTATTGTTGCGTTTAAATTAGAAAACTTAACTAAAGAGCTTGAAGATACTATAAATAGATATCTATCTGAATTATCAGATGGAAAGTTTCAAATAATATTTAGACTCGAAGGCGAGAAACTAAATATTATTGTTGTTAATGATGGCAAAGAATCTCCAGTAGAAACTGTTTCTGGCGGAGAATTTAGCAGAATACAAACTGCTATACTATTATCAATCCGTAGTCTCCTATCAAAAATCGGAGGTAACTATATTAATTTATTGTTCCTAGATGAAATAACTGGTGTCTTAGATGATGCCGGTAAGGAAAAACTTATTGATATTTTACAAGAAGAAGATAATATGAATGTGTTTCTAATTTCACATGACTTCACGCACCCACTTATAGAAAAAGTATCTATAATAAAAGAAAATAATATTAGCTACATAGAATAGGAGATAAAGACAGTGTCTAACATTGCAGTTATAAAAAGAGATGGAATTAAAGAATCTCTAAATTTAGAAAAATTACATAAAATGACTTTTGAAGCTTGTGAAGGTTTATCTGGTGTTTCAGCATCTCAGATAGAAATGAACTCTGGTATTCAAATTTTTGACGGAATTACAACAAAAGATATACAAGATATTTTAATTAAGAGCGCAGCTGATCTAATTTCACTAGAAACTCCAAACTATCAGTTTGCTGCAGCTCGCTTACTATTATTTGCTCTTCGCAAAGAAGTAATGGGACAGTTTGAATATATTTCTTTAGCAGAAATGATTAATAGAAATATTAAAAATGAAGTATATGACAAAGCAATCTTAGACTGGTACTCTGCAAAAGAGATTGAAAAACTTGATTCTTACATTAAACATAAAAGAGATTTTGATTTTACCTATGCAGGATTACGTCAAGTTGTTGACAAGTATCTCGTACAAGATCGTTCAAACGGACAGATATTTGAAACTCCACAATTTATGTATATGATGATTGCAGCAACTATGTTTGCACAGTATCCTAAAGAAACGAGATTAAACTATGTTAAAAAATACTACGACGCTATTTCGACGTTTAAAATTAATATTCCAACTCCTGTTATGGCTGGCGTTCGCACTCCTATCCGCCAGTTTGCTTCTTGTGTGCTTGTTGATACTGACGATACTCTTCAGTCCATTTTTAGTTCTGATATGGCTATCGGTTATTATACAGCACAAAGAGCAGGAATTGGAATCAATGCTGGAAGAATTAGAGCAATCAATTCTAAAATTAGAGGAGGAGAAGTCCAACACACAGGGGTCATCCCATTCCTTAAAAAATTTGAAAGTACAGTTCGTTGTTGCACTCAAAATGGTGTACGGGGCGGGTCTGCGACTGTTCATTTCCCTATTTGGCACAAAGAAATTGAAGACATTCTAGTTCTTAAAAACAATAAAGGAACCGAAGATAATCGTGTCCGTAAGTTAGACTATTCTATTCAAATTTCTAAACTATTCTATGAGCGTTTTATTGAAGATAAACAAATCTCTTTATTTTCTCCACATGATGTTCCTGGGCTATATGAGGCTTTTGGTACTGACAAGTTTGATGAGCTTTATGAGAAGTATGAACGCGCATATTCTGTGCCTAAAAAGAAAATCAGAGCACAAGATCTATTTATGGGATTAGTAAAAGAAAGAGCTGAAACTGGTCGTATCTATATTATGAATCTAGATCATTGTAATTCTCATTCTTCTTTTAAAGATAAAGTATACATGTCTAACCTTTGTCAAGAAATTACCCTTCCAACAAAGCCTATTCAACATATAGATGATAAGAACGGAGAAATTGCTCTCTGCATCTTAAGTGCGATTAATCTTGGAAAGATTAATAAACTTGATGAAATGGAAGAACTAGCAGATATAACTGTTCGTGCTCTTGACGAGCTAATTGATTTTCAAGGATATCCTGTTGAGGCAGCAGAAAAATCTACAAAAGCTAGGCGTTCCCTTGGTGTAGGATATATTGGAGTAGCACACTATTTAGCTAAAAATAAAATAAAATACGATTCTCCAGAAGCATGGCAGCTTATGCACGATACTACAGAAGCTTTTCAATACTATTTAATTAATGCTTCTGTAAATCTCGCCAAAGAAAAAGGTGCTTGTGAGTATTTTAATCGTACAAAGTATTATGATGGTATTTTACCTATTGATACATATAAGAAGGAAGTAGACGCTCTTATTCGAGATTCCTCTTTGAAGTATGATTGGGAAAGACTAAGAGAAGAAATTTGTAGACATGGAATGAGACATTCTACTCTTACAGCACAAATGCCATCAGAGTCTTCTTCTGTTGTATCAAATGCTACTAACGGTATTGAACCTCCCCGTGGGTATTTATCTGTTAAAAAGTCTAAGAAAGGACCTCTAAAACAGATTGTACCTGGTTTCTATCATTATAGAAACTATTATACACTACTTTGGGATATGCCAAGTAATGAAGGATATATAAATATAGTAGCAGTAATGCAGAAGTTTTTTGATCAAGCTATTAGCGGTAATTGGAGTTATAATCCAGAAAATTATGAAAATAACGAAGTTCCGCTAAGTGTAATGATGAAAGATATGTTAACAACCTACAAGTTAGGTTGGAAAACTTCCTACTATCAAAATACCTATGACGCTAAAAAAGAAGAAGACGAAGAGCCTAAACATAATATTGGTTGGCACGATGAAGCAACTTTACCAGAGATAGAAGACCCAGAAAACTGCGAAAGCTGTACAATATGACAAAAAAAGTAATATTCTTTAATGGTCCTCCAAGATGTGGAAAGGATACCTCTGTTAACAGGTTAGTTAAAGTATATATGGATGCTGAACATATAAAATTTTCTGATCCCATGAAAGAAGCATTGCCTATCTTTTTTGGACTAAATAAGAGAGAAGCTTATATGATAGAAAATAAAAAAGAGGAAAAACTTGAAGAACTCTTAGGTATGAGTTGGAGAGAAGTACAAATATCTCTATCTGAAACTTGGGCGAAACCCACTTTTAGTAAAGAAGTATTCGGAAAAATAGCACTAAATAAAATAAAGAAATCAAGTAGCTCTTTATTCTTTATTAGTGACTCTGGATTTTTAGAAGAAGCAGCAACTATAATTAACTCAATTGGTGAAAATAATTGTTTATTAATTAGACTATATAGAGAAGGATGTGATTTTATTAAAGATTCTAGGAGTTACTGGGAACATCCTTTTAAAAATATTACAGAAATTACTATACATAATAATAGTGATATACATAGCCTAGTTCAAGAATGTATGTTAAAAATAGATGGATGGATGAAAAATGACAATATTTAATAAGAATAAAATAGACTTTACCAAACAGCCTATGTTTTTTGGGGAAGAGCTAAACTCTCAAAGATACGATGCTTTTAAGTATCCTATCTTTGATAAACTTACACAGTCTCAGTTAGGATATTTTTGGCGACCAGAAGAGGTGTCTCTTCAAAAAGATCGTAATGATTATAATGAGCTAAGAGAAGAACAAAAATTTATTTTTACTTCTAATCTAAAATATCAAACGCTGTTAGATTCTGTTCAAGGTAGAGGACCTGCGCTAGCTTTTATACCTTTCTGTACTCTTCCAGAACTAGAAGCTTGTATGATTACTTGGGACTTTTTTGAGACTATCCATAGTCGTTCATATACGCATATAATGAAAAATGTGTATTCTAATCCTAGTGAAGTATTTGATACTATTCTAGATGACCCTATGATTATTGAAAGAGCTGAAAGCGTAACTAAAACCTACGATGATTTTATTGAGTATGGAAACCGTTTTAAGCTTGGATTAGTAAATGATACTAGAGAACTTAAAAAGAGGCTCTGGTTAGCTTTAATTAATGTTAATATACTAGAAGGAATTAGATTTTATGTAAGTTTTGCTTGTACTTTTGCCTTTGGCGAACTAAAACTGATGGAAGGTAGTGCTAAAATTATTTCGCTGATTGCTAGAGATGAATCTCAGCACCTTGCTATTACTCAGCATATTATTAAAAACTATCGTGCTGCTGAAGGTGATTCAGAGATGCGAGAAATTATTAAAGAATGTACTCCTACTGTTTATCAGATGTATAAAGATGCAGTTGCGGAAGAAAAACGTTGGGCCGGGTATCTTTTTGAACATGGTTCAATGGTAGGTCTTAATGCCAAACTACTATCAGACTATGTAGAATGGATTGCTAATAAACGTATGAGAGCTATAGGATTAGAAGGTATATTTTCTCAAAAAAGTAATACTAATCCACTTCCTTGGACACAGCATTGGCTAAATTCAAGAGAGTTACAAAATGCTCCCCAAGAAACAGAGATTGAATCATATATTGTTGGTGGAATAAAACAAGATATAGATAAAAATACATTTGAAGGGTTTACATTATGAAAAATATTGTTTGGACAAAATATAACTGTATTTATTGTGAAAAAGCAAAAGCAGTACTAAAAAGTAAAGGCGTTCCTTTTGAGGAAAGAGTTGTAGGAGACGGCTGGACTAAAGTTGATTTACTTGATATGGTTCCAGAAGCTAAAACAGTACCTCAGATCTTTCTATGGGGAGACTATGTAGGTGGTTATTCAGATTTAGAAAACTATATAGAGGAACACGGAATGAGTAATGGTTAATAAAAGTAAAATAAAAGGTTCGGCATATGAAGCTAAAATAAGAGATTTATTAACTAAAGAATTAGGAATAGAATTCAAACGTATGCCTCTTAGTGGTTCTCTAGAATATTTAAAAGGTGATCTATGGACTCCACATGACACCGCTGCTTGGCCTTACTGTATAGAATGTAAACACTATGCAGAAGTAAACTGGAACGGTCTTTTAACCGCTACCTCTTCTGATTTATTAAACTTTTGGAGACAAGCAGTAAGAGAAGCTGAAGTTATGAAAAAATATCCCTTAGTAATCTATAGATGGAATCGTTCTAAAGATTACATATGCTGGAACGATGAAATAGATTTAGAAAACCAAATTCACTGTCAAGTCTTTGATTGTAACTTTAAAATGGGATTACTCCAAGACTGGTTAAAAGTTTACAAAAAGATTGCCAAATGACTGATTTTATTATATAATAAAATATAACTTAAACAGAAAGATTACAAAAATGAATACAAAATCATGGAATGATTTAGCAGAAGTAGAAACTATTAAGTCACAACCTAAATCACTCCTATTAGTTGATGGTAATAACCTTGCGTATAGGTGGTTACACAGAAAGAATTATAATTCTTTCCAAGAAGATTATTTACGTACTGTAGATAGCCTAGCGGGTAGTTATAATGCTGAAAAAACTATAGTATGTTTTGACTTTGGAAAGAGCTATTATAGAATGGAGCTTCTAGATTCTTATAAAGGCAATAGAACAAAACCACAAGAAGAAGAAGAACAAAAGCATTATGAAGAATTCTTCGCTTGCTTAAACGATATTCCCCAAATGCTGCCCCATCAAACTCTTAAATTTAGAGGACTTGAGGCAGACGATATTATAACATATTTAGTACTAAATCTATCAAGTAAGTATGAACATACCTGGATCGTAACTAGCGATAGAGATATGTATCAACTTATAGATGATAATGTTAGTATTTTTAATATCTTCTCAAGAAAAGAAATTGATATTGCTTCTTTCTATGAAACTTATGATTTAACCCCTGATGAGTACTTATTCTCTAGAATGCTAGAGGGTGATAAGAGTGATAATATTATTGGGGTAGAAGGAATTGGTCCTAAGAGAGCACAGCAACTTGCTAAAGAATTTAAAACATTAGAAAATCTAATGAGCAGTTTACCTTTGAAGGGTAAATCAAAATATATTCAAAATTTGAATATAAGTAAAGAAACTCTACTAAAAAATGAAAAACTTATCTCTCTAAAAAAATATAATAATCAAGTTATTTTAGCAGCAAAAGACGGTACAGAAGTATGGGAGGTTTTATGCGAGACGATAGTAAAGAGTTACTAGTTTCTTATGAAATATCCTCTTTAGCACAAAAGCTTGAAAAAGAATTAAATATTAAATGGGGTTTTAATGCTTTAACCCCTTTTGATAACTTGTATAAATTAAGAGCTTGTACAGAAAGTACTATAAGTATTTTACCTAATACAAGTGTTATTATACCTACAGGAATATATTTATTTTTATCTAATCCTAGATTTAACACAGTAATTCAACCATACACAGACTTGTTTTTTAATAAAAAACTTTTTACATTAACTTCTATATTTGATTATAACTATAGAAATGAATTAATGGTTTTTATGTGTTCATATAACAACGAAGAGCAGTTAATAAATCCTGGAGATGCAATTGCTAATATTCAATTTACAGGATCTATAAATATAGAATTTAATAAAGTAAACCAGATTCCTCCTAATGAAGGAGATATTAAAACAAAAGATAGTCAATGGGTACAAGAGGAAAAAAGAATTAAGAATATTGAACAATCATCTAATATTACTCATACAAGCTATCCTCAAACTCCAAAATATAGTAAAAATAGTATTCAAAAAATTATTGAAGATAGATTAAAATGAGAAAAGTACTTACTTATTTATTTCTAATTCTTATACTCTTTTTATTAGTAGCAATATTTATAGCAGATTACTGGTATTTTAAAAATTTTTATCATAGTTTAATTATTACTGCTATATTGATTACAAATTATAATATCTTTATCCAAAGTAAAAGTACTAAAACTTTAATTAACATATTAAGAAAGTGGTTACAACTATGAAAGTAAAATTAATATCTCACTCTATTAGTGATATGGAAGGGCTAGTAGATTGTCAAGATTTAGTAGCCTATTGTGCAAGGGTTAGTAATCCTGCAAATCAAATGAACTCTGAAACATCAGAAAAACTTATTAAATATTTAACTAAACACGGTCACTGGTCACCTTTAGAAATGGTTAACGCTTGTTTAGAAATTGAAACTACAAGAGATATTGCTAGACAGGTGCTACGACACCGCAGTTTTAGTTTTCAAGAATTTTCTCAACGATATGCCGATCCTTCTGCTATGGGAGACATGTTTGTTACTCGTGAAGCACGTATGCAAGACACTAAGAATCGACAAAATTCTATTGATTTAGATATGAGTGACGAGTATCAAGGTGGATTACAAGATCGTTGGGCGCAAATGCAGCAGCGTGTAAGTGATGAAGCTGAAATGGTTTATAAATGGGCTATTGATCATGGCATTGCTAAAGAACAAGCCAGGGCTGTCTTGCCTGAGGGATTAACTGTGTCTAAATTATATATGAATGGTACTCTTCGTTCTTGGGTTCACTATATTGAACTCCGTAGTGGGCACGGAACTCAAAAAGAGCATATGGAAATAGCACGTGCTTGTGCTGATGCTATAGAACCTATTTTTCCTATGATTAAAGAATTTGTTCACGAATGATAGCTTTTCTAACTCAATATTATAGAGGGTTAGGACACGCAATGAGGGTAAAATATATATCTGACTGTTTACCTAAGAACTCATTTGTGATGATAAATCAATTATATAATCCTCCTATAAAATATAATACTGAGTATTCATATTATTTGGAAGAAATACCTCCAAAAAATATAGATAATTATAAATATTTATTACATACAGACACTATTAGAAAAAGAGCAGTAAAAGCTGTAAAAATATTAGACAATCATCCAGAAATAAAAACTCTATTATGTGAAGGGTTTCCTTTCTGTAGGCAACAATTTTCTTATGAATATTTTTATTTTTTAGAAGAATGTAGAAAAAGAAATATTAAAATAATAGTTAGTGTTAGAGATTATCCCTGGGATGAGCCACACTATCAATCATTACAGGATTGGGTAGCTAAAAGCATAAATTATATTATAGAAAAATTTGACTGTGATATATTAATTCATGGAGATGAAAAAGTATTACCTTTAATGTCTGATATAACTAATGCATATTATTGGTCTGACTTATTAGAAGATATAAAAAGCAGAATTTACTATACAGGATATGTATGCAATCCAGAAGTTAAAAGACACTCTAGAAAAAATAATGAAGTATATATTAGTTGTGGATTAAATAAAGAAGAAAGTTTTTATATTTATAACAAAATATTAAGGTCTTTAGTCCCAAGATTCCCAGATTTATCTTTTATAATTACACTAGGAAATGAAAATTTATTTTCTAAAATAGGTAATAGAGAATCTTCTCAGGTTAAAATAGTAAATTATATTCCAAATTTATCTAAAAAACTAGAAGAATGTACTGCCTATATTACTTACGGAGGATATAATAGTACAACTGATATATTTAAATCAAAAATACCTGCTATTATAATACCTAGACAAGATGGTAATAAGTTAGAACAGTTAATTAGATGCTATAAATTAGAACCTTATAATTTATTTAAAGTATGTTCCTACTATAATTTAAATAATATTCATCTATATTTATCGGATATATTAAATAAATATAATAGTTTTCCTGAGAGTATAGAAATAGACTTAGAAGGAGCAAATAATAGTGCCAGATTCCTCGAAAACATTTAAAAAATTAGAAAATAATTGGAAAAAAGGATTAAAAGAAACAGAGTTTAAATTTGTAGAGTGGATTATTAAGAATGAAAAATATGAATTATTTTTATCCAAACAACCTAGAAAAAATTGGATAAGAGAAACTTTATTAGAAAAGAAATGCGCTTCTAAGTTTAAAAGCTGTAAAAATCTAATCATGGTAGGGTCAGGTATGTATCCTTATAGTATGATAGATTTACATAAAGAACATCCTAGTATAAAAATGATAGGACTAGACTATGATGAGAAATGTGTTAAGCTGAGTAAGTTTTTAATAAATAAGTGTTCTATAAAAAATATAGAAATAATTCAAATAGATGGCGTAGAATTTGATTACTCAACTTTAGATCATGAAGATTTAGTATTTTTTAGTATTGACGTTGAAGGTATTGATGAAATTTTCAATAAGGTAATAGAAACAAGTAAGGCGCAGCCTTATATCTGCGCCCCAGGTAAACATGCTTGGTTTAAGAATACTTTTGGTGAATATCTAAAAAGTTAGTTTTTTAGGTTTTTTATTTGTCGAAATACCTTTTCCAGAAATTAAGCGTATAGCAATAGAATCTTTTTTCTTATTGCTATACGCTTTTTTCTTTATTTTAGGCATTGAACGCTGTAAAAAAGATAGAAGCTCCATTAGACTTCTTTTTTCTCTTTTACAACTTTTTTGCCATAATTTAGTTGTCTTTGAGGGTATGTACCTAGATCTAAACCAGTGCCATTAAATACCGCTTTGGCTTCTTTTGTAGAAGTGTCGCCTTCTCGGTAATACATAATAGTCTTTTGCTTACGAACAGGATCATACTCTTCAGGCATACCATAACGGTTATCACCTATCATAATAACCCTACGTTCTCCTTTTCCTGCTGCTCCTGCCATTATTCTTTTCTCCTATTAGTTTTGATCGGGAATTACTTTGCCGCCAAAACGACCCTTTCCGTTACCACTCATTGAAGTGCCAGTAGCACCGAGAGATGTACGTTGTGGTCCTTTTGTAAGACCGTAGTCCTTTGTATCGACAGAACCGCCCTGATTAATATAACCTGGGGCCTCCTTTAGATACTTCTTACCAGTTGCTGGTCCTGAACCTGCCCCTGGTCCCATATCAGTGCCGCCCTGTGGGTTCATGTCATAAGAGTTTGCTAGATCAGCTGCAACTCCAGTAACTTCTTTTCTTACTGATGCCATTGTATTTCTCCTTTATATTTAGGATATACCTAATTTTCCTTTACGTTTTTTGCCTGATTTTTTTTTAATCAATCCACGAGCCTTAAGTCTAGCTTCTGCGGTTGCTCCGATAGACTCGCCACGCCGATATTTAGCAAGCATTTTGTCAAGGTGAGACTTCATTTTCTTACCTTTGTATCTTAAATCAGCCATAATAAATTATATCTTGCTAATGTCTTTTTAGCAATAGTTATTTTCTAAATTATTTTATTTCCAGTTGAACTATCTTATCTCTTTTTTCTTCAAACGATAAAACTCGTTCATTTTCTATCATATCAATGATAATGCTAGTAACATTAATTTCTTTTTGTAAGCCTTGTACTCTTAGTTGAAGTCTTTGTAAAACTTCTATATAATAATCCAACTCTTGTTGTTTTTTAAGTCTTGACTCTACTAACTCTACTAAAGAAATTACTTCTGACATATTATTCCGATTTCCAAACAGTCCACGCACCATAGGCAATTGCTGCCCAACAAATAAGATTCATTGGAATGATTGCTGAGAAGAAGAGCCCAATAACTCCTACAGCGATAAGAGCACCGCCGTCCCAAGATGTACGTTCTTTAATTCTATTTTTAATCCATTCAATCATTTCTTTTTTCCTCCTTTTGGCTTTTTATAACCAGAAGCATAAGCTGCAGCCGCTTGTTTAGCAGCTTTGCCTTTTGTGGGGTAAACTTTTCCAGAACTACCCCAACGGTATCCGCCTTTTACTTTTCTAATAGGCATAAAATATCTCCTTAATCATGTATATGAGATTTAGACTCAAGAATCTTTAAGTCTTTAGCAGGAACATTTTTAGCGATTCCATTAGAAAATACTACATCATAGAACTCAACTGTTCCATCCTTTTCTAATGAATGAGTTGTTGGGATACACATCCCAAACCCCATCTTTTCGTGCTGAACAGAAAGAGCGCATACATGCTCAATACCTTGTGCAGTTGGAGGCAAAGGCATATCTTCTTCATCGTGAACTGCTTGAGGCTTTGGTTCATAACGCTCACCGAATTTATAATAGGTATAAACTGCTTCAATCATATGATCCATTTCTGCCATTTTAGCTTGTACCCAAGACTCCATTTCATCATCAGGTTCAATCATACTAAGCATTTCACCAGCATACATAATTAATTTTCTAAGAGAAGCACGAGCCATTCTACCTTCTCCATATTCTTTTTGAACTTCTTCACTCATAGTTTTTTCCTCTTCTACAGCTTTATCAGGTAAAGCAGGATTAATTTTTTTATAAGGATGTCTAATCTGTTCAATGTGCATTGGAATATAATCAAACATATCAACAATTTCCATGTCAAGTTCTGCAGAAACCATACCAATGGCATAGGTTGTCATATGAGATAGCATTACAGCCTCTTCAACTTGCTCCATATCTACTTCGGTACTACCAATTTCATAAAGAGCTTTTTCAATACCAAACATAGCATCTTGATATTTCATCGCTGAAAGCACATCTTCTCTAGACTGCTTACTCATATCGGGAATCATTGCTTTTAGTTTTATAAAAGCTTGAACAGCTCCCATACAAATATCAAAGTTTTTAGTGGTGTATCCCATAAGTTCTACTTGATTTTCCATTTATTTTCTCCTAAGTTTTCCTTTATTATAACTTTAATTTATTTATAATTCCAGTTAAAATTTTTTAAATTAAGTGCCAAGCCCTGCTGAAAATACTGTTCTTTCACCCGTACTAAGATTTTCTTCTATTTTTTCTCTACTAGAGATTATTTTACCACATTGTTGACGACAAATAGGAAAACTACGATCATATCCTTTTAAATAAGTCCTTAACTTATCCCAGTATTGATAAGAAATTATTTTTTCTAAAGAAACTTTTGTAGCATCAAATAGTTCTTCAAAAGTGTCAAGATAAAAAAATCTATCTTGCTCTTTGTCAAAATAATGAGCGCCTGTCCAACAACATCTAAAAACTAATCCATTAGGGGCTATATACCATTTACCCCAGGAATCCCAAGAACAATTAATTTCTTTTGGTAGTTTTGATAAATCACTTTTCTTTTTTAGATGTACATACTCACCTGAAGTAGGGGCCGCATATGCACGACCAGTTTTAACAGTAGAAAAAGAGTGAAAACCCTCTGAGATAGCTAGTTCTTTAGCCTTTTCTACTTGATGCTTATTATGTTCAAAAACTATATATTTCCAGTGTACTTGTGGTCTATTAGTTGCTATAACAGAACGAGCATTGTTAAATACATTTTCAAACTTTGTATTAATTCTATAAATAGAATGAGTATCTTCTAGTCCGTCTAAATCAAAATTTATAATATCTTCTGTGGTTAAAATATTTCCTACGTCAGTCCAATAGTCTGACCCATGTATACCACCGTTAGTATGAATATTTAAACGTGTTCCATATTTCTTAACATATGTAATAATTTCACGAAACTCTTTGTTCATTATAGAGTCTCCGAAATTACCATTTAAAACAATCCAGTCAAGTTGTTCTAAAAACTCTGGATAAAAGACTTGCTTAAATCTATCTAACGTATAGGTATACTGCTCATCGTTTAAGTCTATTCTTAGAGGTTTTAAACGATGACATGCAGGACACTTTGCATTACATCTAAAAGTTAGTTCAGTAGTTATTTGTTTATATTTTCGCATATATCCCTCATTATGGTGTATCCCATGCTTGTATAACAGAAACTAAGCCAGAGGGAAGGCTCGCTACAGTATATTGAATTGAGTTATTTCCAGTGTTAAATATCCAATCAGCAGTTGGAGCTTGAACTACTCCATTTAAGGCTACAGATATTTTATTAATATCTGCTGGAGAATTAGTTAGTGCAATTACATTTGAAGTACCTGTAGAAGTATTAGTTACATAAGTAGGAATAATTGAAGCACCTAAAAGACCTAGAGCATATGCACGAGTCGCTGCATCCTGAGCATTTATAGGATCAGACAAATTAGTAATATAGTTAGACCCCATATTAAGGTCGCCGCTCATAGTATCACCAGCTTTATCTACTTTTCCGTCTGCATTTGAAGATACAGCGTTAAGGTTTGCATTGATTCTAGTATAGGTAATATAGTCGTTTGCATGGAATGCAGTAGTAACAGCTACGTTACTTAATCCTACATTAGACGTAACACTAAGAGCATATGTATTAGCACCCTCTAATCCGTTGACAAGATTAAGAATATCTGTATCATTTGAACTAATATTGTTATTAGACCCCGTTAATCCAGTTACAAGATTTGTAATAGCAGTATTAGCTCCTGATAACCCTCCTAAAGCCATAAGGTATGTAGCATAGTCATTTGCACGAAGTTCTACGCCATTAGAAAAGACAGCACCAGAAATTGTAGCATTACCTACGACTATATCTGTTGTAACATTAGAATTTACTGAGTTTAGTCGTCCTTTAGAGTATAAGTCTCCCGTGACCGCCCTAACACTAACAACAGCAGAATCAACTACCGCAGCTGCTGGATCATCTATATCGTTAAATATACCAAAGAAGTCGGTAGTCCCATTATTATTGTGATCTAATAAAAC
>Ga0070750_10000529_pt1 | contig 21234 bp, 16 predicted proteins | sample VirMetDEL_Nov_24_FD_77013 | JGI IMG/M metagenome (GOLD analysis project Ga0070750, IMG submission 77013) | Aqueous microbial communities from the Delaware River and Bay under freshwater to marine salinity gradient to study organic matter... | ecosystem: Environmental > Aquatic > Marine >...
ATCAAATGCTCCCCAGTTTCGGGCAACATTTTCCTTTCCTGCATCACCACTTCTGGCAGACATCACGAACAACATACTTGCGCCATCTTCTGTACTGTGAAACAGGTTTGATGTTTGTGTTACACGATCACCTTGATCTACGCCCACCGCAAGTTTTACGCCACGAGTAACAGGATCCCATGTGTTACTTACTGCTGAACCACCTTCTCGGGAGTTTACAAATTCGTTAGGTAAATTGCTTTTATTAAAATCATAAGTGGCCAATAGTCTAGCATCGTTAACTTTAAGTGAACCGAACCCAGCAAGCAGAGGTGGACCCTCCGCAAATGTAACAGGTCCAGAACCAAAACGATCAATGTTCCACCCATATTCCGGATTGTCATATCCCATAATGTTTTGTGCAGGGATATAAACATCATATGCAGTGTCAACTTGACCAACGTTTACACCGTTAATTGAGATTAACGAATCAGCGGCCGGAACGTTGTTTTCCATCTTAGCAGTTTGAGAGTAATGTACTGCAAGAATACCAGTGCCATCCTGACGGTCATACACACCATGAATGTGAACCATTCCAAATCCAGCAACATCATATCTTTCACCTATTTTCCAGTCGTGATTACCATATGTTGCTGTTGGAGAATTACCGCCGTTCTTAAATTCAACTTCCGCAGTGTGAATCATGTACACACGGTCGCCAGTGCTCTCCGGTGGTATCCTAGTATATCTCTTTTCCCCTGCCATTTAAGTATCCTAAAATCTTTTAGTTGTTATCTCTATTTATACTTCAAACGCTTTGAAGTTTCTATCTAATGATTGCGTAACTGGGAATGATGCGTTAGATGCCGTTATAGTTTGATTCAACAAATAAACTGGAAGACTTCCCACCCTGAATAACAATATATCGACTACAGCCCCCGAAGATATTGTAAACTGATGACTCGCATCAATCTTTTCTACTGTAACAGTTTCGCCAGGAGAATCTATCAAATCAGTTTGGTTTATAGAAGTTGTTGCTACATCTATAACATCGATTGTGTTAGTGGAAACGCTGACTACTTCAAATACATCAAATTGAGCTAAGTTATTTCTTTGCGTAACACGGATGAAATCTCCGGCGACCAATCCGTCGGGGTCTATAGATCCTATATCAGTAAAGTCTGTTGTAGTACTTATAATTTGAGTAACGTTAGCGCCACCTCCAGTATCCAATTCGATGTCAGTTCCAGTGACGGCCGCAATTACATTTATGTTTGGAGAAGCTTTTGTTGGAGAAGTGCCGCTCTGCGTGTACGGTGATGGATTATTGAGTATAGAAATTTCAGTATTTCCTAACAATCCAGAAATAGTTACTACAACATCTTCTGAAACCACAATATTCCCACCACTAGCAGTCCTTTGTTCAACTGAAGGTAGAATACCTCCCGTATTACGAACACTAACTGTTAATGTTACTCCAGCATCAACTGCTGCAGAAATTACTGCGTTAACATCTAATTGTTGTCCCGTAGCATCAGCATTTGTTGCATATGCTGTGTATCCGCTTATCGTATTGCCATCCCAGATAATAGTGGAATCCGTGGTTATTGCGTTATTCAAATAAACTGCCTGATTATTATTTCCGGCGTTCTTTACGAATTCTGAGTTAGTTATTTTATTGACATCAGAAAAAACGCCATCAATCAACAACGTAATTGCTGAGGTTTGTCTAAGAAAACTACAAGAAGTAAACGTTGCACCCCCTGATGTTATTTGCCCCGTCGATCTAAACGTAACGTCAGATAGTGTGTTTGGATTTGTTCCATCATTAAAAATAAATGTTCCCATGTTGGTGAAAGAACATCCAGTAAAAGTAACTGTTGCATTATCTATAACTTCTAAATTACCAGGCGACCTAATAGCATTAGAAACAATCTGAACAGTATCCCAAATAACAGTGCTTCCAGTATTTCTAATTTCTATTGTATTAAAAGCGTCGGTAACTTTTCTAGTATCATCAATGTTTATGTTTTCATTTGCGGCATCGAAATACGTTGCGGTTGCGGCTGTCCCTATAGACAACAATCCTTTGTAAAGATATCCCCCAGAAATTTCTTGAAAAATTCCTAGTCGATGGCGCCCAGAATCTACGTCTGTCCATGTAGAAGCGACTCCACCCCCTGCCGTACCACCGTTATGATCATTGAATTCTGCGATTTGTGCAAAATTTGCTGCACTACTAGAAAGTCTACCTGAAATGGTATTATCTACTGCGGTACCTGTTCCTCCGGTAATTATAATATCACAACGACCATATCTAACTGCATCTACTTTGTAGCCTTGTCCCTTACCTGGAGTTGAAGATGTTGCTGCAGCCCAACCCACATAAGTATAGTTTTGGTTTGCCGGAGTACCACTAGGTATAGCATCTTGAGCAATAGTTGGGTTGGTTAGAGAGACATTACCTAATTGATCTTGAGCACCTTGAGCAAGATTTTTCCAGCCACCATAAGTATAATTTTCTTGACCAAAGTGAAAAAAAACATAAAACGAATTATTGGCGTCTCCAATACACATTCGAACACCATCAGTGTTATTCAATCCTACAGATGCATCATATTTGATCCAAGTCAATATAGCCCCATCAGAAGGAACTGTCATTGGGGATCCAGTATTTACTCCAAGTAGAGCAGAGACGCCAGCGCCGTTTGCAGGTCCAGGCTGCCCAGAAACGCAATCAAGACCTTGAATATAATCGTCGGTATCGCCCACAGTCTGAGCTTGACGCATATCATTATACCCAGTATTGTTTGCTGGTTCTACCCAAGTTTCACCTGAAGAGGCTTGCAAAAAGGTAGTTAGATTTGTGGAGTACGTTCCTGCCATTTACGCCTATACCTCGAAACCTTCCTCTTCCATTTCCAGTTTCTTTTTATACAATAAAACTTCTGACATTTCAAATTCCCAAGAAGATTCTTCGCTGCCATTTTCGTGGAAAACAACAGTTCCATCTTCATTATATGTCATGTCGGTTGGTGGTTTGAAATGTGCGGAGAAAATTTCAGTTCTTTGCGAATGCAATAAAACTTCTTCTTCTGTTAGATTTAGAATTGCCGCAGTATCTTCTATCGATATTTTCATAATATTATCCTCAAAAAAATGGGGGGAGAAAACTCCCCCCCATTATCACTATTTATTTTAGGGAGCATAGTTTCTTTCGAGTGGCGCAGTAATCGAGAAATCTTGTCCCGTACCAGAACCAATCGTAAACGGAGTGGATACCCACTGCGCTTTGTCTGTACCAACCGCTCGAATTGTTACAGGAACATCGGTATCACCTTGTCTATTCTCTCCTGCAGCTTCATTTGGCTGCGTATTAGACGTATATGCATAATCCCATTGGAACTTGGAATCGGAATTCCTCAACAAACCACCATTTGCAATAGTCTGGACAGTTCCACCGACGGTGATCTTCGCTTGAATTTCATCTGTTCCGTTAGCTTTAGTTACGATAACAGCATCAGGGGAGTTCACTGGATTGAAACGGAAGTTGTTTGTACCACCAGTTTGTGCACCCTCGGATGCTGGAAGTGTAACATCGTCAATACGAGTTACTGCAATTACCTGCGTAGGCGTGGTGGTAGAATCTACCAAATACACACCATTGAGATTGGAATCGGAAAATCCACTTACGTCAATATAATCGCCATCAGTTACCGTGGGGAGATTACCTCCAGTTGAACCTAAGGTTCCTGACGAACCTGCACTCTGAGTCCACGATAGATCACTAACACTGTACTGACGAGTGTATGTATAGAACATAGTGAACGAAGAGTTAGTGTCTTCCAGCAGGTTAACATTGAACGTAATTGTTCCGGAAGCAATTGTTGGGAATACTCGCAATGAAGTACCAGCAGACCATGTGTTGTCACGCAAAGCAATATTACCAATTTCAGCACTATCAAAATTGAATAACGCAACACCAGTGCCGTCTGTAGTAGTAGCACGATCGAGGTTACCAGGTCCATATACAGCAGTCAAATCTGTATCCAACTTCAGCGACTGCAACTGAGAACCAACGAACTGAACCAATTGATCTGAAAGCTGTCCAGTCTGAGTTCCTGAAGTTCCTGTATGATCTCCATCAGCATCGATATCAATCGATTGACGAAGTTTATATTGAACCCAGTTATAAAGTTCAAACAATGATAAGCTACCTGACAAGCTACCGGAACCTGCAGTTCCACCAAACGATCCGTCTCTAGCGTTAATAATAACACCGAAGTTATAAGGTGTTCCTACAAGATCCGTAGCGCTGCTATAAATGTCAGCCGATGATGCATCAGCATTCAAATATGCAATGTGAGGGACGTTGACAAAGTTGATATTTTCTGTACCAGCATATGTTGTAGTTGTTGCTTTTGTCAAAACAACGCTAGTATTTGCTGTAATTCCACCAACAGTAACCTGTGTATTTACGGGAATGCCGGGTCCATATACAAACGAACCTTCGAAAATTCCAGTAGTGTCTCCGAGTAGCAGTGTGGTAGAGTTTCCAGCACCATCTGCTGCAGCAGTCTTAGAAACTACAACTGCGTCATACTTACCGTTAGCACCATCTGCAGCTTCAATTGCCTGGTCAGAAGCGTATGGGCTACTTGAGGCATTCAAATAGTTCAAGTCAGTGCTTTCTGACAGAGGGAATCGGTATACCTGAAAATTAATGTCTGTAGCTGCTGGAATACCAATGTCAACTGATGTTGATTTACCGTGTGTTTTGGCTTCTGTTCTAATGTACAAGAATAATACGTTATCCGTCACATCTAAAGATGTTCCAACATCCAAAGTTTTTACGGGTTCATTGACTGGACCTAAAAACTGAAAGTCGGCTGGAGTTGAGAACGTTTCTGCAACGGTGTCATAAAAAGAATAATAAACTCTGTCACCAAATAAAATTGTCTCACTTCCATTGAACGTTGCGGTAGTTGCTGCACTCAGAGTCAGTGTAGTTGAATTGTCTACGGATACAACTTTAGTGTCTGCAGGAATTGTTCCAGTACCTCCACTTAGTACACGAACTTCCATACCAGCGGTAATACCAGTTGTGGAACTAACAGTAAATGTAGTATCTTGTGATGCGTCGGTACTTGTAACACCTGTAACTGTATCGATTGCTCCCAGTGTGACAACACCAGTCCACTGCTGATTAGTTACGCCAGCAGAAGTTTCTTCTTGCCATCCAGCGTCACGAATCAAATATCGTGATGTGTCATCTACCATTGTCCAATCAAACGAGAAAATGAACTGTTCTGGTGTAATAGCTACGAGAGGGAAAGGATACTCAATCAAGTGGTTGATAAACGTTACCGTTTCACTTCCGTTCAGAGGAGTGGATGGTGCAGTATTAACGACTATAGAAGTCGTAGCAACTGATTCCACAAAGGTGTCTCCATTCAATACCCCAGCACCACCCGAAAGAGTGATTTTCATTCCGGGCAATACATTAGTAGTATTCGCTAAATTGATTGTAGTTCCTGAACTTGCGCCGTTTGCTGCAATGTCGAAATCAGTAATTCGCCACACAGACTTAAGGTATGAATATAATGCAAGAAGTGACACACCATCATCTGATAATGCGCCCGTCTTGGTCAAAGTAATATCTCTTGTTGACGTTTCAATCGTTACCATATCACGGGTAAGAGTTGCCGCCGAGGTTATCTTTGCCATTTTTTTACTCCAAAAGGTTGGTTAAACTATTTATTATTTATAAAAAAATCATCCTGCATCATATTCATATGTTGCTCTGTCATCCCAAACTTTTACAAAATCTGCAGTATTATCCGCCCAAATAATTTCTAAGTCATCGCCTTGTTCGTACACACGTTTTATCCTCCATGTCGCAGCATTCTTTGCTGTGCCAGGAGTTGCTTCACCAATATATGTGTAGTCACCTTCAGTGTCTATTAGTTTATCGTATTGCACTTCTAAAGCCGTTCCAATTGTTAATTCTAATCTATCTATAACTGACTGAAATGATTCTGATACAAACTTCTGTTTTGCAGCATCAAAAATAAGGATTGCATCACCTTCAACTTGATGACGCTTTTTGAATTCTACGTCATCGTTTTCTAGTATACGAACAGAACCACCACCGGAGGAACCTCCCCATCCGTTAGCGATTCTTGCTCGCATTTCATTCAAACTCTTTTCTAAATCTCTCTTGAGTTTGAGTTCAAAATCTTTTAAGTATTTATCCGAGTCATCAACTTTTTCACCGATCTGTTGAGTAAACTCAGAAATACTGTCTTCTGTTTTAGAAACAAATTCCTCAATCTCTTTGCGGATTGATTCTTCGTCTGCTGGAGTTCCTGCCTCACCTTGTATTCCTTGAGGTCCGGTATCACCCCTCGGTCCTTGAGGCCCTATATCGCCTCTTTCTCCTCTAGACCCAGGCTCACCCTTTTCACCTTTCTCGCCAGGTGCGCCATCCTTTCCATCTTTGCCATCAACACCAGGAATTCCCTGTATTCCTTGGATGCCTTGTTCGCCTTGTAGACCACGCTCTCCTGCGGGGCCTTGCGGACCAATTTCACCTTGCGGGCCCGACTCTCCTCGCTCTCCTTGCGGACCAACCGGTCCTTGCTCGCCTTGAATACCGGGCTCACCTTGTATCCCTTGTTCACCTTCATCACCTTTATCTCCTTTGGGCCCGGTCGAACCAATAGGTCCAATATCTCCAGTATCCCCTTTTTGTCCCACATAACCACGTTCGCCTCGGTCGCCTTTTGGTCCCCTCTCACCACGTAAACCTTGAGAGCCTTGCAAACCCACTGGACCTTGAATTGTTTGTACTTCTTCAAGGGCTCCTAATAATTTAGTTTCGAGTTTGGCTACTTCTTTTTTAGTATAGGCAATAGAAGCAGCAACCCCAAATGCATCTTCAATTAGAGATTTATTTTTCGGTGTGCTCATCGTCCGCCTCTTCTACCAAACTATCAAAAAACTTTGTCATAGACTTCGCCAAGTGATCTTGGTCTTCCGTTTCCTTAAAGTGAAACTCAAAGCTTTCTTCTGTCGGAGTAGGGTTAGGCTTATTTGCCGGTGCCTTTTCTGGCTCATCATATTCGTTATCTTGATCTTCTTTATCTATCTCCTTATCCATATCTTCAATATCTTCTTCAGTCAATCGAAGAACATTTTTCTGAATATATGATTTAGAAAAGTATTTGCCTAGATATGGATCAATCTCTGTCAACATAGCTAAGCGCTCTCGCATTACTTCCGCTTCTTTCATCTCAACAAATTGAGAATCAGAAATGTAATCGTAATAGATGTTCTCTTTTAATTCTAACCACTCTTGCTTGGTACATACACCTTTCAATAGTAAATGTGTTTCTAACAACTTATCAAACAAATGCGAAAAGCGCAAACGAAGCCTAGCGACAAACTTGCTGAATTTCACTTCATCTCGTGTAATTTCTGATGCTCTTCCTAATGAAAACCCAGCGTCGGATTCTAATCGTGACACAGGAACATTAAGAGACTTGTAGAGTTTCTTTTGAAAATATAATACATCTTCAATTTCTCCAAGGTTTTGACCACCAGGTAATGTAGTAATTTCTGTTCCTCGACCACCTTCTCTACGTGGGAGCCAGAAGTCTTCAAGCATTGTTTGGTAACGTCTATCATCTCTAATTTCACCTGTATTTGCATCATACACAAGTTTGTTTTTGTACTTTTGCATAATGTCTCGCAGATATTGTTCCGCTTTCATCTTAGGAAGATTACCTACATCGATATAGAAAATACGACGCTCAGGTGCACGAGAAATACGATAAATTACAGTCGCATCTTCAAGCATGCGCAACTGATTTAAAGGCTTAATTGCTTTGTGCAAATGTGATATAACATTTTTTCCGTTTTTATCTGCAATACCTGAATGTACATAGCAGACGGAATCTGGAGAAATCTTCAATCCGTTGTTAGCGTCCTTGTCGAATCCTTTTTCTGAATATAAAAAATACTCAATAGGTTTATTGTAGAGCGACTCGTTGATGCCAGGAGATGTTTTGTTCTTAGGCAACTCTTTTACTTTCTTGATCTTTCTAGGATCAATATAACGAATCTCCCGAATTCCCTTCTTAGGGGATTTCTCATCGATCACCATATGATAATAGATTTTACCATCCACGTACCATCGACGGAAAATGTCGTATGCTTGATTGTTGAAATCTAAAAGTTTCATCACATGATAAAACTCTTCACGTATTTTCTTTTTGAATGCTTCAGACTGTTCGATCTGATCTAGGATGATTTGTACAGGATAATCTTCTTGTGTATATACAATCGCTTCGTTGACAATATCATCGACTGCAGCATCACATTCCGATTGCTGTGCCATATCTCTATATTTACGAATTAAATCAGAATCACCACGAGCAAGACCTTCCAAATCAACATAAGTTCCATAGACACCACTGCCACTAACTGAGATAGCAACATCATCGTCTGTAGGTGGAACAAAAGATTTCAGAGCTTCTCTTTGAGGCTCATCTTTTCCAATCTTATATCCAAATAATGTAAACGCCATTCCTATTTCCCGTATTTAATAATATTGATGATCTATTTATAATAATAAAAAATAGATGTCAATAAAAAAGGGGGCAAAAGCCCCCTTCTTTTTATTACTAAACTAGCAATTTAGTTAGTGTCATTTTGATGCTGGTACTGGAAAGTTACAGTAAATTCACCAATTACGTCTGTATTGTCATAGCTCAAATCAACTTGACCAATATCCGTAGGGAATGCTTGATAAAGATAATGTCTGCTAATTACTCTACCATTATCATCATAGTGTTTAATTTGAACCGTACTGTCATAATCGGTCAATGTGGTAGCACCAAGGCTACCGTCAACCGTATAGTTTAAACCTTTAATTGTATCCATCCATCGCTGAAAACCAAAATAAAGTTTTTGTTTCTCATCGCTGATAAATGTGGCACTCCAATCACCAAATGTTCTATCACCAGGCACTTTAATTCTTCGACCACCCCTAAAAGGGACTTCTACAACACCGACTGTAAACGCCGGAATGGTAGTTGATTTACACAATAAAGGAACATTAGGTAGCTGAACTGGTGCGCCGGAAATACTAATATCAAATAGATTGGGGCGAGCGCCAGACGCAAGTTGTTTTTGAAATTTTGTTACTGAAAATGACATTATTTTTCTCCTTACAATGTTCCCTTAACTTGGTAGTATGAATATACCCAAGTCACAGGAAATTCCTCGATAGTGTCTGTAGAATCGTAAGAAAGATCAATAGCTCCAACTTCACTAATAAAACAGTCCCGTAATTGGAATGCTAGTATTCTTCGTCCGGAAATGTCTAGCTGTTCAACGGTTATAGTCGTTAATGCTTGATTTTTCCTGTTGCCGATGGTGCCGGAATTCTGAAAAGTATTCACAAACCTTTTTTGATACAATTCTAATTGATCTCTAACGTTAAATTCTGAATCATTCAGCACAGTCGTTGTCCACTCAGAAAATGTTCTATCCCCAGCAAGTTTAAGTCGGCGACCCCCAACATGAGGAACTTCAATTAATCCTAGTGTGCTGTTAGGTAGTGCTGCAGCTTTTGTTAAAAACGATAATTGACTCTCACCAGTGGCGTTAATACCACCTGACATGGTAACTCTAAACTGATTGGGGCGAGCGCCCGCCCCAATAGCTTTTTGGATTCGTGATAGTGTTGCAATCGCCATTTTTATTCTCCTAAGTTATCTATTTATTCGGATTCCGTAAATGCAGTGTCTCCAGCAGCAGATACGAAGTTCAATTGAATAAAGTTAACTGAAGCAGTAGGCTGAACAAAAATGTCACAAACAAATTCATTTGCTTGCACAACCTCTGTTGGGTTATTGCTATCATCACACACAACTTTGAACTGAGTGATCCCACGACCAGCTTGTACTGTAGTTAAGTATGCTTCTACTAAAGAAGAAAAACCTTCTCTCAAAGACTCGTCGTTTTGATCGAACAGTACGTCCCCAGCAGAATCTCCAATAACATCTTCCATAGTGATGAAGAGGCGACGAACGTTGATTCGACTGAAAGAAGTCTTCTTCTGAGTGAACGTCTTATCTCCAAAGAGAACTGTTCCACGACCAGGCTGTGATATAATTGAGTTGATACCCAACTTGTACAATGTATCACGTTCTGATTGATTTGGATTCCAGGCTAAGCGAATAGCATTTTGGATTCGACCATTTTCGTAACCAGCAGGTGAGAACCAAGGATCACGATTAGCATCTACTCGTGCAATACATCCAGCAACGTCTGGGTTACATGGTACCCAAACATAGGTATCGTTGTATTTGTCATACGCATACTTCCAGTTAGCATCTGCGATGCTGTAAGTTCCACGAGCGCTTGCAACGGTTGCTTCCCAAGCTTCGATATCAGAAACTTCACTTCCTGCATTACTTACAACATCTGACTGAAGTGGTGAGAATACTGCAACACAATCTTTACGAAGTCCAGCAATTCTTGCTGCTTCATTTGCTACAGTTGCTCCGCCAGGACCACAAATGATAACATCAACTGAAGTATTCAGTTTGTTTTCGTATTCACCAAGGCCTGATACACGTTCTGCATCGCTAACAGTTCCATCAACACCCGCTTCCATTTGATGCTCTACTGCAGCAGTTGCAGCAGTTCCGCCATCATCTGTATAAGCTGTAGGTGATCCTGCAACAAGTGCGGCTGTACCCCAATCGCTACTTGCTGGATATGCGGCTACACGAATATACTTAGATTGATTATTGATTACTGTTTTATAAAAATTAGATCCACCATCAATTCCACGAGCGTCAGAGGCTTTAGAAACAAGCTCATACTTTTCGAGGAGTGTGCCAGGAACACCTGTGATTTGTCCAGTTGCGTCGATAACTGCAATATTCATTTCGTCGGCAGAAGCACCAACACCAGCAGCATAATCTGAAGTGCCAGGTGCTACATCAAAGAAACCTCTATAATCATCAAATGAAGTGTGGCCGTGTGCGGTGGCATTAGCAGCAACAACAACTTTAATTGCGTTACCCAATGCGCCCGCATGACGTGCAATAAATTCTCCATGAGTTCCAATGACGAATGTTGTGCCATCATAGGCGTCATCATTCGCTACAAGAATACCAGCGGCGGTAGCACCAGACACTGCATTCAATGCACCATTGGCGACACGTACAATATACTGAGATGCTGAATACGCAAGATAACTTGATGCGCATAGAAAGTCTACGTTGTTGCTAGTACTTGGAGCGCCGAATTTAGACACAAGATCCTGCTCACCCGTTACTAACGTTGGGTAATCGATAGGTCCCCATGAAAACTCTCCTACTGAAGCACCCGTAGTTGTGCCGACAGAACCAACACTGGTAATCTGATCGACTTCGGTAATTTTAATACCGGGTGATTGTAAGCTAATTGCCATTATTTTTCTCCTTCGTTAAGATTTGTAATAGGAATTACTCAAAAGTTGTTTTTCCATACGTAGATTATTTATAAAAAACGTATTTTTCAATGGTAGTCGTCGAATCCTACTACATTCCAAGTTTGACCAGATTCATCAACATAACTTTCATTATCCAATCCATTATTTATAAAACCAAAGGGTGCAATACTATTCTCAATCATTTCAATCTGAGATTTGTACATATCTTGTCTAATGTTGATGTCGGTAAGATCTTTAAAATACGGGTCGGTAAATAACCAAGAGAATAAAACAAGCGTCATCACTAAATCATCATGGTATCCTTCATCTGCAGAATAGCTTCCTTTGCGTTCGATGAACGTAGAAATTTCTGAGATAATATCCGCATCCGTAATTAAAAGTTTCTTTTCTTCAACCAAAGACTTTAGTGTTGTACAACCAATTCTTTTGACCTTTTTATCTGTTGTGACACCAAATTCCGCTTTACCTGAACTACCGAATCCACTAGAAATTCTTTGCCCTTTGGATGTCTTACTAACAAATAAAATGTTTTCGTACTCATATTCGTTATATAGAATTTGCGCAACTTGCTCCGATGAGTTAATCTCGATCAGCACAAAACTTTCATTATATTTTTTTGCGACTTCGTATATAACAGAAGGATAAAGCATAGGGCTAATTCTGTTATTGCGATACTTTGCTACAATTCTAAAAGGAGATTCTGTAATATCAATAACAGTAAATGCAGAAAAATCCCCACCAACTCCTTTTGCTGTATCTGCGACCATAATATATGTGTGTTTTTCTTCAGGCAGACTGAACACATCTAGTCCGTCTTTTTGCATTGAAGGTGGAATAGCAGACATTTGTGATATCGTATCGGCGTTAATTAAAGTCAAACTGGATCCAAGAAACTTACACAAAACTTCTTGATTATATTTTAGTTCGCCTAACAATCTTCGCTGTTCTTCAGCCCATTTTTCATCCCTACCAGGTATTTCCCAATATGGTATAAAAAGATTTACAAATCCGTTTCTATCTTCTTCCGCATCATTCCAAAATTTCCAGAAGTGATTATATCCAAGGGGTGTAGATGACAACAGAATCTTTGTTGTTTCCCCAGCAGAAATCGTAGGATATACAGAAGTAAAGAACTCTTCTGCGACAGTATTAGGAATGATTGCCGCTTCATCTACATACAACATATTAACAGAACGTCCACGAATCGCACTAGATGATGTTGCTGCAGTAAATACTTTAGAGCCGTTTTCTAATTCGATATCACCTTTGTTCCAAGTGGTGACGCCTTGTTGTAGCCAAACAGGTAGGTGTTCATACATTAATTGATAACGAGACAACACTTCTCTTGCAGCAGCGGCTTTGTTAGCAAGTATCGCAACAGTTTTATTTGGAGAGAATAATGTCGTCCAAAGAATATATGCAGCGGAAGTAGTTGTCTTACCTTGCTGACGACCTTCCATTAAGATTATACGGCGATTATCGTGAATAACATTTATCTTATTGATCTGACAATCATAAAGATTGAATGGTTGAAGCCCGTGATCTAGCGTTACGATTTTACAGTAATTGATGATAAAATAAACTGGATCTTTAGAGCACTTGACATACTCTTCAATCTGCTCTTTTGTAAAATCAATCGCAACACCGGCAGCCTTTAGATTTTGATTGCCAAGGTATTGAGTTGTCGCCATATTATATTATTTTCCGATAAGTTTTTGTAGTTCTGCAGTGCTTCCAACAAATAATGTATTGTTTACGTTAGTTACGCCTTGTTCTTTTGCTTTTTCTTCGTCTTTCTTGACATCTTTGACTTTTTTAGATAAATCTAATAAGTCTTTGTTAGTATCTGCAATCGTTTTAATCAACTGACCTGCAACTTCATACGCACGAGGAGACTCTCCTTCTTTTGCTAGGTACATAATATTTTCTATAACATTCTTACCATTTTCAATCAACCCTTTCAGATTGTTCCTTGCATATTCGTAATCATCGTCAATGTTGAGAACTTCCTTGCTAACAGGTAAAGATTCTCTTTGAGAAACAGGTAAAGATTCTTCTCCGATTTCAACCACATCACCTTCAATAATTGTTGGCTCAATATTGAAAATATCACTGAGTTTTTCGTCCATAGTTTTCTTCACGATGTAGTCTCCGTAATATCAAAATTAGTGTCTCCAGTGAACGTTATTGTAGTATCAGCCTCAGTAGCATCCCACTGGAAGTACGCAACTTCCGCTTGTGTGATATATTTATTGTTAGTTACAGGTCCAAACAAATAACCTTTCACTGTGAAATCTAAATCCCAACTAAGAATTCGGTTTGTTCCGTAATCACCCTCATAGCTATCGTCTGAAGTAACGTTCCCCAGTTCAATCGGAATATCCATTGTCGCATTTACATCAGATAGCACTTTCATCGTCACCGTAAAGTCAGGTGTAAAGAATGGTAAAATCTGTTCGATCATTTGAGTACCATCTTCAGCGTTCTTTGTCAATATGCTCAATTGAAAATTGAAATCATAGGGAACAGGAGCATACGACGTTGGTGTGTGTAAAGAGTTAGTGTCCTTAGTTCCAGTAAACTTAGAAAATGTATTCAGCTTTCGAGCCGGACTGTAACCCATGCTGGTCATAGAAAATCCAATACGAGGAAGAATTGTTGATACTGCACGACCAAAGTCTGGATCCGCTAACACTCGTTCGATTTGTTTTTGTTTTGGTCCATATGATATAGGGACATTTAGAGTTTGCACCACAGCGCCTAGCGAGTCAAATCTCTTGACTTGCATATCGTTGAAGATGTTGCCAAACATAATGACATATCTTCTGATCGTACTGTGGTAAAAATCGTGGCCAAATATCATATTTTTTTCCTATTTCTCTTGACAAACCCTTGACATTGTGTTAGTATTACTGTGTAGCCTCATACTAAGTACCAAAAGGATTTGTTTCCGACAAATCTAATATGTCATCATCGTTAATTCTAGTCTCAATAAATGCATTATCTGCGGTGTCATCCGCATCTTCTACCGCAGCATTGATTGATGTATCCGCACTATATTCATCTTCAATAGCATCCAACTCAGCAATATCGGTATCAATAATTTCACTAGAGTATTCGTATCTATCCGCTTTGATTTCGTAGGTGTATAGTTTGCCAAGTTGAAAGAATGTTTCAACATGCTCTACAAACTTGATCTCATAGATGAATCCTGCTAGTGGAAGATAAATTAAATCCCCCTCTCTAGGCCTGATAATATCAGAATAATCATAAGCTTGCTCAGCAGTCAATGTATCACCATCTTCTGTGATAATGTTATGATTGTATTCTGTCAATAAAGATTCTGTTAACGATTGGGTAAATCTTTTTTGAGAAATCGTAAACGTAATTGACTCGTCAGTTTGTAATCCAAACTTAGATAGAAACTCTTGCTGACCTACAAATCCATCGTATGTCTTTACATACATTTCCATTTCAAGTGCATCGTCAAATTTCGTCAGAGTATCTTCTGTATAAAGATAATCAAGATTAACGTGTGTTCTGGGTAGATAATACGTATTGATACCATAGATGCGAATTGCTTCTATGATTAGATCTTCGACAAGAGACTGTTCAGAGTAGGCCTGTTCGTACTGATTGTAGAATGCGTTACGAGCCATTTTATCCTACCATGTCGTTTACGGGCAGAGAATATGATTGCGTCATCTCATCTTCTAATCGAGCGAGTTCTTCTGATGCTTCATCCCAAATTTTCTGACCGTTGAATACTACCCCTCCAGGCATTTGTATTCCTTCGAACTTCTTGAGGTTCTCACCCCACTGTTTTTTGATTTGTGCTGTTGCGTATCTCTTCAACCAACGATCATTCCACACATCGCTATACGTGTCGGGATCCATTCTTTCGTAGCATTCGACAATAATAAATTCACCGACCGCTAATCTAGCACCCCAATCCATATCGATGTATAGTTTGTCTGTATGGCGATTGAATCGCAAACCTTGCTGACCCACAAAGATATCTTCCATCAAAGCAATGTTTTGCATCGCCATAAAGTATGGCGCAGCAGGTCCATAGTTGAACGCAAACGCATCGTTGAGTGACATCTGATAGCGAATGTTGAACATATTATTAGAAGAAAAAGATCCACCAATCGCAAGAACATTAGTGATTCCGATTATAGAATCGGGTACTGTTAGATACTTGTTGTCGATATCGTCTTGCGTAACTTCATGAGATAGATAAAGTTTTCTTGATCCATCAAAGTGATAATCATGGTAGTACTCTAAAGAAATTTCAACACAATCTTCGACTTGATCATCAGCAACATTAATTTCTAACAGAGGCGCACCTAAGCGTCTCAAGCAAAATTCCTTGAACTCTTCTCGGTTTGCGGGTTTGTTGATGCTCATTTGCTTTCCAGTTTTGAGTGTTTATACTCTATTTATAATTCTGGCGGAAGACCTATTTCGCTTTTTAATTCATGAGGAAACAGTTTTGCTGTTTGAAATCTTCTCCCTTCTGGGGTATTAAAATCTTTTCTTTCTTCCAGATAAGTATTAATTTTTTCAAGATACTCTGTAAGTTCACTAGTATCTCCATCAGAATTCATTATTTCCTCTAATATTTTGATTTTTAGTTGAGATATATAAGCCATATTTTTTGCATGCCTAACTCCCGCTGTGTGTATAATATCCTCTATCATATTATGTTCCTGGTTCTATTTTATGAATTACTAAACCTCTATCTAATTGACGTGGGCCAATCATAGCTAAAAGATATCTTCCGTTGTTAACCCAACAGTATGACTCAATATATCTTGAGCTGGAATCCGGAAACTCGGACCCAAATTCGTTCCATGCGTAAGTCCACCATACTCTTTCATAATTTGCTGTTGGAGCATTTATTTCTCGATATAAGAATGATAAAGTCTTGCCCTCATCAGAATCAAAAAAACTACCTTTTCTTAGTATGAGCGATTGATTCTGAGCCGGAAGAGGTGTGCCTCCTTGAAAAAAGTGCTCGTGCATTCTCCGCATGTTACCGGCCTCGCCTCCAACGAGGGCCCAGTCGTTGATTTTTGGTCCATTAGATTGATCATTAAAAAAAATCGATTGATTACTATTCTGATTAGAAGTTACCGCTGTTGAGATTGCCGCTCCGGTTTCGAAAGTCAATGCCGTACTGTTATGATCAAAATTTTGACCTGGAAGTATACCATAAGTTTCTAATATGTAGTTCAATCTTTGTACATCCGAATAATCACCACTTATATTGGATCCTATTGTATTAACTCCGTCAAAATATTGCCAAGGAAAAATTGTAACTATGTCTTTTGTGCGTGTGACTTGATTAAACGTGCTTGAATTCCAATCTCCCGCTATTATTCTCCAAAGACCTCCATTAGAAGTGTACGTATCCTGCCTACCAGGAACTCCATAAAGCAACCCCCCATGACTCGTTAACAGAGTTCCTGGTGATGATCGGGTACCGCCTACGGAACCGACGATGGAAAAGACTCCGCCATTGTTGTTTGATATATTTGAAGATTGGAAAGGAACGGCGACATCAGGATCTTCCAGTGTCCCATAAAAAACGTTGCCATTGGCGCTCACCCCAGCCCTATCGGCAGTGGTTTGAGTAGTTCCGTAAACATATATCTTTTCACCCCAATTATCATTTATCCTGAACGAACCACCAGTATAAGGTCTGTACATGTGACCAGTGCCGGGTTTCGCTGTTGTACTGGTTCTAAATTCTGTATTCATGTATAAGAGGCAATTACACGCAACCCCCAAACTTCCCGATTGATTGACTGTTCCTGCAGACTGGAGGCTGCTCAGACTTCCTGCGCCGGCAGTACTAAAATATCTTCTTATTTGCCAGCCAGAACTATCCCATTCAGGTATGTACAAAACAGTTTCGTCATGGCTCCACGCAAAAGCTTTCATTTGTCTAGAATTTGAAACATGCGTGAGATATTGTGGTATAGAATAAGTAGCTGATGGAGTACTCCAATTAACTCCGCTTAAACTATGAGCAGACCCCAAATTCCATTGCTTTATTACACCATTTGGCCAATCTAACACAGTAAATTTGGTTCCGTTAGATGTAAATGCTATACATCTAACATAGTTTCCGTCGAAAACGCCGCTTGGTCCGGTGTAACTCTGAGTAGAAAAGCCGGATGTAATATCATAGCGGGTCGACAATTGACGCCTGACAATCTGAGTGTCAGACCATGCCCAAAAAAAGTTTCCGCTATCTGAAAATGTGCATGCACTCCAGTTGCTCCCCCCGCCTGGTGCACCAATGTTATATTCTGCTATTCCAGTATTAGGTCCATATTGTGCCGTTGTTATTTCCCACGGAGTTGTCATTGGAATTTCTATCCAATGCATAACACCACGATTTGGATCATTGTAGGAGAAATTGGTTGAACCATAAAGCGTAGATCCTCGTACTGGTTGGAGTGCTACATATAATGAAGTGCCATTTGCTCTAACACTTATATCGGAAAACGGGTAACTATGTCTAGGTATAATTTTATATAAATCAAAATATCCTGCCACCGATGCGGTACCCGCATCCCAAGGAGTAGCAAAATTAATTTGAACTATTTGATTATCTACAAGAATCAAATATAATCTGGTTCCTTGAGGATTCATTACTCCGGTAGAAGAATTAAATTTTTGATCTCGATCTATAGCCGCAGTTGGTCTATTGTAGGTGTAACCGGAATTAGCCGTCCATTTTGTTTTATCTAACAAGAATGTTCCTAAAACAGTCGCCGCTCCGTCTTGAACATTGTACGGTAAATCTAGTTGCAATGTTATAAGGAGACCCTCCCAAAGAAACAATAATTTAGTTCCGTCTGAATTCATGCCGTAAATTTTGGAGGTGCCTTGATATCGCTTTCCATCACTCTCGTACATTGTATATGGTCGGTTATGCGACCCCGAATGATACCAGTACGATGGGTCTGAATTTCCCAACCAATCGAGGGCATGATTGGCCATCAATTTTCTAACATTTATTTGTTGGTAAGGTCTTTTTTTTCCGGATTCAAATATTCCCTCATGACCACGATCACCATTCCATATTCGTTCTAATATTTCCGGTGAAATTCTCCAAGCAGTCCACTCCCCTATATAATCAGAAAACAAAAGATTTCCGTCCGGATAATACTCGGTGTGTCCGCCATCGTAGGTGTATATACCAAATCCGGTCTCTCGCCCATCTGTTGCTTCAAAATGTGTAGGAAAATATGTGAAATGGGGTAATTTTGTGTGTTTTGATGGTGTAGAACTATTAAACCAATATATGTCTTTTGGTGGTGATATTGTAGTAATGTCCCAAGGCGTACTCATTTTTCCCAAAAACCAATAATTCTCAGTCTCACTAGCCTCCCAATCTGGGTAGTTAAACCCCGCTAAAGAATAAAAAAACCAAACACCGTCACTAGAAAATCCGCAAGTTGGGACGTAACCGTCGTTGGCTATGGAAACAGTCTTTACCGAAGATGCGAAGGTACCGAAATTGCTTTGACACGATTCGAAATCGTCGGTAGTGGTTAGAGGTATCTGAACCAAATCTCTTCGGCGCTTTAATAATGGATCAGAATAGCCCGCCGGCGCCGTCGTCCATGAAGGTGAGTGCCAATTAGACATTTCTGGTTTAAAATAAATAGAATTTCCGTCAGGCGTCATTCTTATTCCAAGGCCGGTGCTTTGTGACGATTCACTTATAGACATCCAACAAAAACCATCTAGCTCGTTAGGATTATCGAAGTCGGTTGTGCTAATTTCCCACGGAGTTGATAATGTGTACTCTATATAACTCATACAGGAATATCCCGGTACGTATAATTTTGTTCCAGTTGAATTGAAAAATGGAATCTCAAACCAGTTAAAATATAATTCTCCGATATTTCTACCATCTATGCCTGTTGCATGCCAACTGGTAGTACTATCACTACCTGAAAGTTCTCTTTGAGTTAATACTTCTGAAACTTGATCAGTCCCATACCACGCATTTACCTGCGTTATCGTACCCCCTGTTACTGTAAATGCTGAAGGGCAACTAAATTGTACCCATTTAGACTGAGTAGTTGTTTGTACAGTTTGGAAACTATATACTTTAGTCCCATCATGAGAAAATGCGACCCCATCGTTACCATACCAAGGAGCGAGCGTAACGGATTGGTCGAGAACGCCATTCGTTATATCCCACGGAGTACTAAATGTGAATCTCCGAACACCAGTAGCATCGACTCGAAGTGCGACTGTTCCAGAATTATTAAATTTAAAAAGATAACCTTTGCCCCATCCAGTGCTTGATGTTGGAACTTCAAAACGTGCTATTTCAGTTCCGGTACTCAGATCCCAAGCAGTTGATAAGCTCCAAACGGTAAATTGGTTTTCTGGGGAACCAAAGGTATTATCGGAATCCCATTTATAGAATTTAGTTCCATCGGGAGTAAAATCTCCATAACCTTTGTTGAATGTATAATAATCATACTCGCTCAAAGAAAGCGAATATGTCCAGTTAGTATCACTTGTAAGCCATCGGCTAGCATCCCATTGAGGAACTGTGCTGATATCGTATGCCACGCTTAAGGGAACTTGAGTCAACATTCCATGATTCATAAAAATAAGCGATGATCCATCTCCGCTAAAAGTAAATCCATCAAAATGCTCATTATCTTCCCACATTGATCCGTATATTTTAAATAAAAATGGTACTATGTCTACAAATGTTGCCGTGCTAACATTCCAAGCGGTAGATAAGTTAAATCGATATGCTACAGTGGTCATGGCATACACACTGCTTCCTTCAGGGGAACCCTCTATCAAAAGATTTAATTGAGTTCCTGTAGAATTAAATAGAATTCCTTGTATTCTTTGCAAAGCATGAAAGTCTCCGTCAGCGGTGCCGGCCTGATTTTGACTAATGTAAGGAGTTGATATTTGATCCCAAGTACCGTCTGTAGGATTCCAAGTCTCTGTTAGGAGCGCCGAATGCAGAACTATTTCAAATGGATCTACGAAGGTACTCGTTGGTCGATACCAACAGGCCGAAAATATTCGAGTCCCGTCCGGAGACATTTTTACATAGCCAACAAACCCATGTGCTGTCGTCCATCCGGACCAGGTTTCATAATTTATTTTTCCTCCTATACCGGAGGTGTTGTCTCCAACATACCCAAGATGTTGATCGCTAGTCATCATTGGGTTGGTCCTTGGCATACTCAGATCATTATATTCTGCACGAACTTTGTGCCAATTGATATCGGTCCTACTTGCTACTACGCTTTTTCCTACGGTTGGCATTATGCCGTCTCCATCGCCTGACCGCCTATGAATCCATAATATGTAGCCCCACCATCAACTGTAGTAAAACTAACGATATCTGTTGTATTTAATACTGGCGTCATCTGATGTACTAATCCACTACTCCATTTTATGGTAGCCGGCCAAGTTACTCCATACACATTTGATCCACTCTGCGTAATAAAAATAGTAACGGTCCCAGATTGACCTGCAGGTGGTGGATTTGTGAATGATGGTGTAATACCAGAACTTAATGTCACGGTATAAACATCACCCCCAGTAAAAGATATGCTGGGTGTTGTTCCAGATAGCGCTGTAACATCTGATATAAATGCCATTGAAGATTACCTCTTTTTTTCTATATTTATAAAATATCAGAATCTCCAAGCGAAGATAATGTAGCTTCTACTAGA
>Ga0070750_10000530_pt1 | contig 21209 bp, 23 predicted proteins | sample VirMetDEL_Nov_24_FD_77013 | JGI IMG/M metagenome (GOLD analysis project Ga0070750, IMG submission 77013) | Aqueous microbial communities from the Delaware River and Bay under freshwater to marine salinity gradient to study organic matter... | ecosystem: Environmental > Aquatic > Marine >...
AGGAATTATGGCAATATTGCTGATTTTCTGTTTTTTTATCGTTAGTAGAACCAAAACTAAAATTAAAAGGCAAAAATAGAGCTTGACCAGTATTATAACATTTTAAATGTGAAATAATTTTACGATCCCAAACTAAACTATTATAATTATGAAAATTAAATTCTTTATTATGTAAAAATTTTTCTATTTTTTTGATACCCGAAGGAGTTATAATATAAGCAACGCCGTTGGGGCCTCTTTTTTCTCTTTTAATTTCTAATTTTTTACCTCTTCCAGGCATAGCTAATAAGAGCATATCAGCATCTGCTGGTAATTCTGATAATATCTGTTCCAAATTTTTACTCCAATGAGGCACTAAAGTAAATTCTACATCATCTTCTAATATAAGAGCATAATCATGACCTTCTTCTTTAATTTGCATAATAGTTTTGATATGACTCATGGTAACAGCTATTTCTGATTTTCTACTTTTATGCTTGCTTATGTTTCCATAAGTATAGCCATCTATTTCTCCATAATATTTATCAGTTAATTTTTTCCCATCAAAAGCTTTTACTCTTTTAATATTTTTTAAGTCATATAAAGCTATTTCTTTTTCCATATTTTCTCTTCTATCTTTGCTTCTATCAAGATTAATATAATATTTGGGGAAATTTTTAAAATATTCATCTATTTCTTTATTTTCTCTCAAAACTTCTATCCTTGCTTTAGCTTCTTTAGTTCTTTTTCTAGTATTTTCTTTGTCTACAAAATAATATATCGTAAAAATAATTATGCTTAATGATAAAATTAGAAGTATTATTTTAGCTTTTTTCATTTTTTATATTAAAATTAAAAAATGTTTCATTTAGTAACCGTCGCTACTCATAGCGAAAGATATTTACCAATTTTAGATAAACAAGCTGAAGATAAAAATGTTAAATTGGTTAAATTAGGCATGGGTAAAAAATATATCGGTCATTATATGAAAGATTTGGAAATGATGGAATATTTAAAGGGTATTGATAAAAACGATATTGTGGCTTTTGTAGACGGTTTTGATAGTCTTATGATGGCTTCAACCGAGGAAATATTAAGTAAATTTAAAGCTAGTAATGCCGAACTTTTACTCTCGGTTGAAAATATAGGCATGCTTTCTTTTATTCACGCTACTGTATTTGAAAAAGTACAAGGACAATATTTAAACACGGGACTTTATATGGGCCGGGCTGGATTTTTACTCAACTTTTTGACTAATATGTACAGTTTACCTTATGATAAAAAATCTAATCAAAGAACCTGGTGTAGCTATTTATTCAAGTTACAAAGTGAGAAAAAATTTGACGGTATTGTATTAGATGAAAAAAGTGAAGTATTCCTTAATCATAGTTTTACTACTTCTAATAATTTAAAATTTAAAAAAGAAGACAAACGCATACATATCACTGACGATGTTAAACCTTGTTTTATACAAGGAAATGGTTGCGAGGATATGACTTATATTATCAATGGTACCGGTTATAAAGACCTTAATATTCATAAAGGGGAATTTTTTCGTAAAAAAATGGCTTATAATATTAAAGCCGTTTTTAAAGTTTATAATCCTATTCTTACTTTTTATATTTATTTAGTAATTATTCTAATTTTCTTAATAAGTTATTTTTCATATAATTATGTAAAAAATAAAAATAGAAACTTTTTTTATATATAATATTATATTAATATAATTTTATATATTCTATGGGTAGATAATCTATTTGGTCTAATCCTTTTTCTATCAATGGTAAGAAATGACGAGTTATCAAAACATTATAATCTTTACTAGATGGTAAACAAAATAAATCTACTATTTGACCAACATTACCTCCTATATCTTGATAGTTATTCATTAATATATTTAAAAAATCGCATTCTCTTTTTACTCTACATTTAACTAAATCAATAAAATCTTTAACACTCATATATCTTAATCCTTTTATAAATTCATTTTGAAATTTTTCAAAATAATATAAATTACTAGCTATTATATCTAAATCAATAGTAAAAGGAAATCCTGGTTGATTAGATTTAAAATCAAATTTATTTATAGGGTGCTTGGTACCAGTAACCATAGTAACGGTAGACAATGAAAAATCTTCTTTTTTGAGAGTATCGGGAAAGACCGAAAATAATACATTATAATTTTTATTAATTTCTTCGCATAATGATATAAAGCTAATAAATTTATCTTCTTCATAATGTTCTCTGAAATTTATTTTACTCCAGTTGCGTTCATCTATAGAAATATCGTTAACATAATTTATAATAATAATGAAATTATTTAAATTATGCTGATAATGCATATTGTATTCTCTATTGTCGTAAAAAACTTTTTGATGCTGAATTGGTTTTTCTTTAAAAAATGTAGTCAGGTTCATCTTTCTTTTGGTCCCCTTTCAGTAATTAATAATTTTTTTTGTAATATTCTTTCTGTCGGAGTATTTATTATTTTTCCTTCGTTATTTATTAAGCCATTTTGGGATAATTTCCAATTATTTCCTTTCTCTTCAGTCCATTTAGCAGAATGTAATCTATTTCTTAATCTTATGTTATAAATATAAGGCCCTGTACTATGCAACAAAGCCGCGCCCCAAGTTTTTGCTTGCAAGAAAACAAAAACATTAATACTGACATAACCATCAGACATATAATATTTAAAATCTATTCTTTTTTCTCCACCACTTATTTCTTTAATATTATTTATTTGTAATTTTTTTATTTCTTCTTTGGTAATTCCTCGGGTGATAATAACATCAATATCTCCTATTATTTTCTTGCCCTGTCTAATAGAACCTACTGGAAAAAGACAATTTTTCTCCCATGTCTTATCAATTGTTATTTTGTTAGGACTAATATAATTTAAGCTAAATAATTCTGACAAACGACGACAAATACGCAAACCCTTTTCTCTATCAATTTTAATACGTTTAACATCAGACTTCTCTTTTTGCCATTCCAACCAGTCTTGTTCCGTCCATATTTTGCAATAATTATCACGATTTTTTTGCCACCAACTATTGGCCTTTTCTTCATTCCAGATGCTTTTATCAAAACGTATAGCTTGGATAGTTTTATTTCCATCATATAGAGTACCTACGATATAACTAATACCTGCATATTTTTTATCTTTTTCTGTCCACATTTTATTAAAATCGCGAGGATTACGCAGCCGCCATCTACCTTGATTTTTAGTAGAATTAGGATCAAAAATTAAATTACTTGTTTTTGACATAATGATATATATTTTTATAAAATTGAAAAAAATAATAAATACCGGATATTAAACAACAGATAATAAACATGGTTACCTTTTCAAGTCGTTCGGAAATCCTGGCATCTTTTTGCATGCCTCTTCTTTATCATATGAGCGATACACTTGCTCAATTAGATATTCATTTACGTAGAGTAGATAATTTCTCAAATAATGATTGGGAAATTAATAACAATGGCCGACAATTAGCTATTGGGATAATAAGAAATCAAATAGAAGATTTTTTTACACAATATGGTAATTTGTATGACGAACAAGTGAAAGAAAAAGCTTTTGCTTTATTCAATTATTGAAAAAGCTTAATTTTATCTTTTAAAGAAATCCATGTTTTCTCTTCTGTCCAGTTACCTAGTTTACTAACCTGGTCAACTGTAATCAAATTATTGTTAATAATAAAATTAGCAATAATTTTCATCATAACCATAGTTAACATTTGTCTGAATTGAGGATTTATCATAAATTCTTCTTCAAAACTATAACTATCGTTGCTGGTTTCAAATTTATGATAGTTATGAAATAATTTTAAAATAGGTTCTTCAAAACTAACAATCCAGTCTTTAATCTTTTTTCTATTTTCTTGAACCATATAACCAGCTTCTATCATATCATACATTACTTGTGAAAATAATTTTAAATTTATAATTATATCTTTCTTTATCTGAATATCTTTAGTTTTAATCTTTTTTCCAGTGAAAGGATTATAATCATTAGTGAAATTATTTTTTTCTTCTGCTAATAATTTAGTTATATTTTTTTCTTCAGTAGCTATTACTAAATTTTCAAAAGGTATATCGGTATATTCTAATCTGACTGCCAATGGACTAGTATAACCAAAAGCAATAAAGACATCTTCTTCTGTAATTTCTAAACTTTTTAAAGAATTGATTTTTAAAATATTATCATCAGTTTTAACATCATTAGGAGCACCAAGCAAATACACGCGTGACTCCATATTTTAAATACTATTTTGATAAAAAAAATCACTTTTATAATATGCCGTTAACTTTTATCAGACATGGTGAAAAAAAATACCCTAATGGTAAAAACATACCCGGGTATCCTGCGCATGACCCGCCTTTGAAAGAAAACCAAGAAGCAAAAATAAAAAAAATAACTGTAGATTTGATTAGTAAATATGGTAAACCAGAAATTATAATTAGTTCCCCTTTTGAAAGAACCAGACAGACTAGTAAAATAATGCAACAATATATTTTAAAAATATATGATTATAATTGTGATATAGAGATAGAGAAAAATATTGAAGAATTTCTCGGACATCAAAAACCTGCTGGTTTGGAAGCTGATTTATATAAAGATACTTCTTACTACACAAAACCAAAAATTGGTGTAGAAAAAGTAGAACAATGCCGAGAAAGGATAATTAATTTTTATCATCAATTAGATAAAAAAAGAAATATTTGGTTTATTACTCATGGCATATTGATGCATTTTGTATATAAAGATGCTATGAAACGTAAAAAAAATTTTAATTATTTGGAATATTTTAGTTTACCTCCTTCAGTCCTTCACGAATTTGTAAATAAAAATCTTCCATAGTTCCTTTATAATTCTGACCTATATTAGCATAATTTAATAAAAATTTTCTAATATCTAAATCTTTGTCAGAATTACTTTTCTGAACATAATCCAAATCTAGGTACTCTATTAACGAAGGCCGGAAAACTACATAATTACAAACATCTTTTAATAGAAAAATCTCAAATTTTTCTACTACTTTTCTATTTTTAGCAATAGCTAAATGTTTAGGGAAAATTTTATCCCAAGTATATATACGATAAAGAGTAGAAAAATATTTGTACATAATATATACACAGGTATAAAAATAAATATTTACTTCATGCTCGGTTAAAAATTTGCCAATCCCTCTGGTTATTTTTTTACGAGGATTAGTGTCAGAATTATATTTCTTTATCAAGTATTCATCAAAAATACGAATTGCATGAAAGACGATATGATCAGAATACCATTTTAAATCATCTCTTAAATTATAAATCTTAATAGCAATATTAATAGCCCATCTTCTTTCAATACAATCTATAATTTCTAAAGATCTTTCTTTATCTCTTTCCGGTACATAATTACTGCGCATTTCTTTGATAAAAGGATTAAATATTTTGAAAAATGGTTTTTCTAGACACTGTCTGGCCGTCCATCTGTTTTCTGGTTGCAATACTAACAAATTATTAAGTATTTCTATAAATTGATCTTTACTACCTCCTACTTTATTAAATTCCTTGGTATCTAATTTTTCCATATGATGATGAAAAGGTTTTTTATCAGGTGTTAAACTTTCACTATATCCATGTTTAAATTTACCACATTCGCCTTCACTGACAAATTCGTTAATCTGACGTGTGGAAAATTTTTCAGGTAAATAGGCAATTATTTCTTTGAAAACAGCTTTACTATTTTCTTTGTTAATTTTGATAAAAGGTTTTTTCATTACCATTTCATAAAAAATACAACCGACCGACCACATATCGCTCGGGAAACTATAATCCTCGTATTCACAGCATATTTCAGGCGAGCGGTACCAAGAAGTGACTGCTCCTGGCGTAGAAGGCCTGTAATAAGAAGGGTAACAAGAAAGACCGAAATCGCATAGACGAGCATACGGTAATTCATCTTCTTCGTGGATAATTAAAATATTGGCTGGTTTTAAATCACGATGGATAACCCCTTTAGAATGTATGTATTCTAACCCTAGTAGAACTTGACACATAATAATCTTAAGAAAATAATAATCTTTACATTCTTCATAATAATCTTCTAAATTTTTACCAGCGTATTCAAGAATAAAATGATGACTATCTTCTTTCATGTTATAACGTTTAGGTCTTGGGGTCATAGGACAATTTTTTTCAAAAGGGTCACCTATAGAAATACTTTTTAATTTGGTAATACATGGATGATTAAAAAGCGCTAAAAAATTCATTTCTCGGATACAACAAATGCCGATATTTTCAGCGTCCCCATAATTACGTTTGATAGCTACTTTTATTTCCTTATCTCTTTCTTTTAAAGCTCCGGCATAAACTATTCCATATGCTCCTTCGCCCAATTTTGTCTTTTTTTCTATATTAGTCATAATTTTATACTAAAACCTTTTTAGTATAAAATATCAATTTTCTATTATGCTGTAGAAAATGAAAAATAAATCAAATAATAAAGATAAAAAAACATCATGTTTGAAGAATACCAAAACGTTGTGACCAAAGCTGTTTCTGATAGCAGTCAATGTAAGAAGGATTTTGAGACTAAAAAAGAAAAGTTAGCTATTGAAATAAAAGAAACTTTATTCAAAGAATGCGAATCAATGAACCACGAGAGTCTTCTTGATTATTCGCCAATTAAAATACACAATGAAATTACTAAATTAAAACATCAATCTAGTCAATTAATTGCTGACGAAGAAGTGGCTCAAAAGAAAATTAAAGAGACGTTAGATAATACTTTGAAGGATATTATGAAATCTCCTGAAGATAATGATATGGCTGAAATTTTGATTAATATGGTTGAAAAATATAATGATATTTTGTACAGACTTTGTAAAATTTATGGTTTTGTTAAGAATAATGATAAAATCGTGTGTCGTGTTTGGTTTACTTTAAAAGATGAACCAAACGGGAAATATAAAAAGGGAGACCCTATGAGTATTGAATTTGTGCATGTAAAAGACAATAATCCCGCTTTTAGAGTAGCAGCAGCAGGAATTCCTGAAGTTACTTCATTGGGGGCGGCCACTGCTTCTATGTTTAATTATAAATATTTTATGCCCAATTTGGACGACAATGGTCGTGTTTTGAATACAGATTGGGTGAAATATACCAAGGACACTGATACTCCGGCTATTCAAAAATGGGAACAATGGCTTAAAGATAATCGCCCTTGTTAATTAAATATATTGATATTTTTATTGAAATAATAAAAATATTGCTATTTCTTTAAGTTTCTAAAAAATATTGAAAATAACCACATACCCTTTCCATGTGATATGAAAAAACAGGCAAGCTAATATCAAAATCTTTTAATTTATTTTTATTATCTTCTTTTTCAGAATAATTAGGTAATCCGGCAGCAGTAAAAGGCATCGGAGGATTAACATTGGAATCATATACATTAATACGAGCTAGTAGAGAATTGCTATGGATGATCATACTGTTCATAACAGGAAGTGTAAAATCCTCGCAATCATTAAATTTTCTCAAAAATTTTAGTATATCTACTTTTAAATACTTATCATGCGTGACAGGAACTATACTTAAACGATTACCCATATTTTATATTTTTATTATCTTATTATATATTCAATTTAAATTAAGGAATTAATGATAATAAAAAATATACAATAAAAATGTCTATAACTAAAAAAAATATTGTATTAGATATAGATGCTACTTTAGTTCACACGCACGGTGACATTGAAGATTTTAGTATGCTTAATATATATAGTCATGCCGATAGTATTAAATATCGTCGTAAATTATATCGTATGAAATTGATTGATGTTATCGGGGCATCAGGTGCAGGTACCGTAACCATTTTGGCAGGAATTTATAGACCTTACTTGAGAGAATTTTTAGATTTTTGTTTTGATTATTTTGATAATGTAATTATTTGGTCGGCTGGTAAGAAAAAATATGTAGAAAAGATGTGCGAGATTATGTTCCCTTTCAAAGAGCAAAGACCATTTTTAATTTATACTTACGACGATTGTATTGTAGGTGAAGAAGATTATTTAAAGAAACCTCTGAAAAAGATTTACGACGACCCTAGAACGAAAGGCAAATTAAATGAAAAAAATACTTTTGTTCTAGACGATAGAGATGATACTTTTTCGCTCAATAAGAAAAACGGTATTATGATACCAGAGTTTGAAAGCGACATGTCAATAGAAGATATTACCGAGCATGAAGATACTGCATTTTTACAATTGATGGCTTGGTTGAGCACCAAAGAAGTAAAAGAATGCCAAGATGTAAGAAAATTGAAGAAAGAAAAAATCTTTAAGAAGCCGGTTAAAGATTATCAAAATCAATTAAAGAAAGAAAAAAATACTTAATAAAAAATGAATAGAGATATATATTTATTATCAGGTTCTATTACTTTAATTGTGGCAGGTCTTGCATTAGTAATTTGGCTAGGAACCACAAATGGTTATTTATCCTTTTTAGGATACGCACATTGGGTTAGTTTAGTGCTTTTAATTTTAGCTGGTATTTTTACTTGGATAGCGATGGTTTGGATGATACAGCCGGATAAATTTAAAGTTAACAATCGTCAATGGGTATCACTGGGATTTAGTATTTTTATTTCTATTTTATGGTGGGCTCGTTATGCTTATACGGTAGCCGAAACTACTGAAAAAGCAGAAGACGGATTATCAACTAAATAATCCGTTTAATATCTTGCATAATATCTTTAATAATATCTTGCATTTTTTTAATATTTAGTAGAACATTTACTATTTCTTCATTATAATTTCTATATTCTTTTACAGGTTTAAGTTGTATATAACTTTCATCTTCTTCGGGAAAATATCCTCTATAATTTTTATATTCATTCTCGTTAATCTGATTTTCTAAATCTCTTTCTGGACAAAGAAAAGACATTTTTTTAAAAAAAATGACTTAATTAAATTTTCAGTTTGGTTTTGTCACTTTAATTTTCTTGATTTTAATAGTTACTTTTTTAACACCGGAATGTTCTTGGACTGCTTTCCTAATCCCAGCTAAAGTCCTGGATTCCCATAACACCCAACGGCTGTAAAAACCGGCAGTACATACCCCATTTTCTCCCCACTTTTCTCCCATTTTTCCATGCCTGGCTATATAATTATTACGTTTTTCTTCGGTAGCTCCGTCAAAGAAAGTACCGCCTGAATTATGGAGACCAAAACGTACTATTTTAGTTTTACCATCTTCTTTTGTTATTTCCGCTATAATACGTTTTCCTTCATTTTCTGCATTTGGATTATCTCTGATTTTTATTTCTTTGATAGTTTTCATTTTTATATTAATAATAAAATAATTAAAATTGTGTGTATATTTATTTAAAAATGAGTGTATATTTAAGAGAACTAAATAATGATATGTTAAAACTTAATCAAAGATTAAGAATTACTAATTTTATACCAGAAGGACTAATACAGTTGATTGAAAAAAATGTCCCTGATAATAATTTTATATTAGGCGTCAAATATGAAACCGGGGAATGTCAAATTTGTATCAGTGGTCATCAAAAAGAAAATGAAAATATAGATGAAGGTTGTCAGAGAGAATTATTAGAAGAATTATTTTTGAAACCGAAGAATATTGTTAAGCAAAATTTTAAAATAAACAATAATACTTTTTATAATTTAGCTATAAGGGAAGCTTATATTTCTAAAAGCTATATTGAAAATAAGGGCAATGATTTGAAACAACGAGCAGTAGTTTGTGTACATGGGAATGAATTTGAAATTTTACGCTATTTGTGTAAAATTAAAACACAAGATAAAAATAATGATTTTATCAGTGGAATATGGGCAGCCAAAAAAAATAAAATCTTGGCTATTATGAAAAAAATAAAAAGTCAATGCGGGCGTTATTATATTTATTAGTTTAATTTATCTATATTAAACATCTTTTTACCAGAAAGAGTAAAGATATAGTAATAAGCAGTTAATGCTATCACATAACTATCATTTCTCACAGAAAGATAATCATAATCATCGTTTTCGTCTGGTATTATTTTAACTTTTTCAAAAAGAGTTAAACCTGATTGTTTGGAGAATGTTTTTTCCTCTTTATTATATTTCATTAGTGGTAGTAAATATATCATTTTACTAATACTTTTATCGGCGATACGATCGATAATAGTTTTTATTCTCCTATAACTAATTTTAATATTATCTCCGATGTTTTTGATATTTTTATCAAAATCTGCACTTTCGCTTTCGTTTAATGGATAATCTAATAAATCTTTTATTTTCCAGCCTCTGCTATACATAGAAAAGAAGAAGACTTCTTCAAGAAATCTATCTACTTGATCGCTAGCAAATAAATATTTATTTTTGAATTCATCTAATACATTATTATCTTCTTCTTCTTCTTCTTTAATTTCAACTTCTTCAACAATATTATTTTTTATTTCATTATCTTTAATTTCGTTAATTAAATCTAATAAATTTGAATAATATGTGTCATTGTTAAACATTTTACTAATAGCTTTTAATTTCTTGATAGCATTGGGAGAAATAATACTATCCTTTTTAAATTCTTTCAGACAATTGTTTTCTTTGAAATGTTTTATTATCTCCTGTACACTAAATACTTCATATTTTTCTTCTTGACGATTACCATAAAATAAAATATGATTATTATTAATATCTTCTAAATTTAATTTATCAAAATAAGTAGTTAGTTTTTCAAAACCTGGAATGATGCCAAAATAGAAATTATCACTGCATAATCCAATATCTAATTCATGTTTACCTTCTTCGCTACCAAGGCCTTCGTTTTTTAACAAAAGAGTAATATTTTTTTGCGTATACAAATCAGCTATTTCTGGATGCCAGAAATGATCTAAACGATAATAATATTTATTTAGTTTATAATTACGAGAGAATAAATCATCGCCGGTGGGGGTATAAGTTTCATCTTTCATATGACAACGATTATATTCTAAAAGTTCTTTTACTTTATTATCACTATGTGACAGATTAAGAGCTAAAAATTTAGCACTATAGACCAGAGCTTCGTTTTCATCTAATTTAGAACGCGATATCATATAATTGATATTGATACTATTTTTTATTTCTTCTACACTTCTCAAAGGTTCAGGAGGGGAAACTTCTATTTCTTCTTTTTCTATTTTCTTTTCTTTTCTTTCTTTCCTATCTCGGCTTTTTAACATACGTAATATAGTTAATAATTCAGAGCGCTCACAATCTTCTACATTATCCTGAATTATCTCTACGCAATCACGATCGTTATAGCTATCTTCTTCCTGTTTTATTTCTATTTTTTTCAATAGAGTATCTATAGTATCGTCAGTAGTTGTACTTATATTTCTTGAATAACAATATTCATATAACATTATAATATCGTAACTAAAAATATTATTATTATTTTTATTCCCGATACTTATAGGCAATGTTAATTCTAATTTTTCATTAAAATCTTTTATATGGTTCATAGCTCTAATTAAATTAGTTGGCTGCCATTCTTGTTCCCCAGAACTAACATAATTAGCTATTTTGATATAATCGTCTTGACTATAATATTCTTTCTGCGGCGGTAAAATATAATTATAATTCTTTAAAAATTTAACTATATCTTCAAAATGTTCTTCTATATTTTTACGAGTTATTTTTTTCCCACAGCAAGCCACTAAAGAAATTATGACATCATGAGGAGTATCAAAATTAATATTATTTTGATATCTGTTTAAATTAAAATCCATTGTTTTAATTATTTTTCCTTTTAAAATGGGTCAAAACACATCCATTAATTTATCTAGTTATCAAGAAACTGCTAATGATATATCTCAAATTAGTAACGAACAGTGCATTAATCTGTGTACAGATAGTGCCAATATCAACGTTAGCATAACTAATTCTGACGTAGGAAATCTTACCATCAAAGAAGGTTGTTTTATAAATTCACCTAGTTGTGTTCTAAAAGCTAGTTTGGATAGTACTCTAATAAATAAACTATCAAGTACGCAAGATGCTAGTATTACTTCTGGGTTATTTGCTTTTCTAGACGATTTAGCAGAAATTGGGTCTAACAAACAAATTTCTGAAAATAATTATCAAAAGACCTACAATAAAGTAACGCAACAATTAAATAGTTTATGCATGACACACAATGATACATCTGGCAATATTGTTGTAAATATAGATAATGCTAAAGTCCAAAATTATCTAAACGATAAGACAGCAGAAGCTACTAAATCTAGTTGTATTATAGACAACATGGCTAAAAACTATATAGAAAACGATTTAACTAACACACAAAAAGCATCTATTTCTACCGGAACTATAGGCCTTGGTATGTTATTATTGTTAGCTATTGTGGCTATAATTGTCATGACTCATCGTAAAAAACATAAAAAATTAGAAACAGAAAACAGTTCCCAGGCAGAGGCAGAAGAATCCGAAGCTTTAGCAGTATCAGATAAAACTCTTGGAAATGATGACGAGGATGATAAACTTATTGCCGGTATAATAAATGGTAAGTAAATATATTATTAATTTTAAGACATGATTTAAAATTAATCCTTATTTTTTTAAATCTAAATATATAAAATGGATTGTAGTTCTAATCCTTTTGATCCATGGTGTTTTTGTTTTAATAACGCCGGGGATTCATTACCTTTTTACAAACAATACAATGCTAATAATAGTTCTTCCAGCAGAGGAATAGGAAACTATTGTTGTCATAATATTTACCACGATCCTAGTTTTTTAGCACAACAGTTACCAACCCAAGGTGCTATTGATACCAACAGAGAATATTTAGAAAAAATACAAACTACTGTACAAAATGACGTATGTGATTACAATGTTTATCTTAATCAGGTAGCAGGCGATTCTAATTTTAATCAAAAATTCCCCGACCTTTATAGAAGTACAAACGCGCAAAGAATATTATTTAATGCTTTTTTCAATAAAGACAATAGTGTCCATAATGGATTAATTACCACCAATACAGATTTAATACCTACTTTCACTGACAATAATGTTAGTTGTCCAGTGGGTAATTATATTCCTTATTATTTAGCCTACGCTGATGAAGAATTTGGAAGAGATAAATATATGTATATTTGTTATCCAAGAAATACTTCTTTTCCAAATTTAAATTTAGAATATCGTACTCTGTATTTTTACGATAACAATAATAACAACTGTAAAAATAATAGTTGTTCCACAACTACTACCTCGGCTCATATAGGCTATAATGCTGGCGATGTAGCTCATGAAAACAATAACGGGAAAAAAATGTCTAATACAGAAATAATAATTATATCTGTAGTTTCTGTATTAGCTTTTATTTCTTTGATTATTTTAATATATTATTTTCTTGAAAAGCGCAAAAAGAAAAGTGATACAAAATTAACAAATAGTTCATCAAAAAATGCAACTAAATATATTGAGTGAGGAAGACTTTAAACCATCCACGATTACCTTGGCTGGAAATTTTAATATTTCAGTTGATATAAATAATTTATCTAACTGGATGCCAATATGTAATATTTTTAATGAAAAAGGAGAAAGACAAAGATTAGTTTCTGGTTCCCGAGAAAGTATAAAATATTTTGGCCCAGAGGGAGCTATAGTATCTATGTGTTACAAGAAAACTAGAAGGGGTATGCGCACAGGAGCTATGAATAATATGATTTCAGCAGATATGCAATATAATCAAAAAAATATTCATCTTAAAATTTCTAGTACAAGTATTACAAGCGTTGGTACAAGAAGTATAGAAAATGGAAAACAAGTTTTTACTGCTATGACAGAACATATTAATAATTTAAAAAATAAACTAGATAATATTAATAAACTTAGTGAAGAAGAAAAAGAAAAAAATATAATTTGGTTACAAGATAATATTTCAAATAAACAAGATATTAGAAAGAAAATAGAAAATAATGATGATATTAATAAATATTTTTTGAATTTTTGTTTACTTTTTATAGATGATACAGAAAATTTAGATAATTATATCAATAAGATGAAAAAACTTTTAAAACCAATATATATTTGTCAAGATGATTTAATATGTAATAGTTTTACTATATATAATAGCGTTTATCATATTAGTCCTATAAATAAAAGAAACTTTCGTATGCCTCTTCATCGGTTGGCTCCTTATTTGGCCAGTCGTGGCGTGGCGGTAGAATATCATAACTGGACATCAGAAGGAGTCAATATTTGTTTTGATATTAAAGAAGTAAAAGAAGGTATTAATCATGCTAATAAAGAATATAAGCATCGTTTTTCTATACACGAAACTACTAAAATAAGACAATGCTCTCCTACTAGTAAAAAAGAAGCATATTATAATTATCTAGGAGTCATGAAATTACTACAAGGCTTTTTTGATAATCCTGATGTTGATTTTAGTCGTTATGTTTGTCAAGATTTTCAAGAAAAAAGAATTATCAAAGATTATTTATTAGCTAGCAGATAAATTTCAAATTTTAATTAAATAAATTAAAATTTAAAAATGCAATGGTCTAATTTCACAAAATTAGATTATTTTGTATTAGTAGAATTAGGAGAAAATTTAGATGATAATGATTTTAAGCAATTCAAAGAAAAATGGTTATCTTTATATCAAGAAGGGAAACCTTTTACTATTGTTTTTGACACTAGTAAAGTGGGATGGGTCAATCCAAAATATGCTTTACAAATGTCAGAATTTATAAAAGATTTAAGAGCTACTGAAGTTATTCATGGAAAACAACTAATGACTAATTGTTTTATTTTTTATAATTCATGGTATGTTAAATTATTATTAAAATTAATTTTTTATATACAGAAACCTGTGGCTCCTGTCCATATATTAAAAAAAGAAGACTTTGATATTTCAAAATATAAAATTAAAAATAAGTATATATAAAATGAATAGTAATTTAGGTTACGGCATAATATTAGTTTCTATGTTGGTAATAGCAACCATAGTTACAGTATTGCTAATCACATTAAGCAAGAAAGATGATAATGTTGTCAAAAAAGTACAATCCGTGGCTATTGGCGTAACAGCTAATTCAGGCGTGGGTATAGTACCTCCGACTTTACTTTATTCATACGATGGCAAAACATGGGCTCCTGGAACCGGTATTAGCTTTAGCTATGATTTAGGAGGCGTCAATGCTAATTTTTCTAATGCTGGTTCTGCTTATGGTAACGAAAGATGGGTTGCTACTGGACAAAACAAAGATACCAATCAAAATATAATATATTCCGACGATGGTATAGATTGGAAAGCGGCTAGTAGAAGGGACGGTATGTCCATATTTTATAATGGTGCCGTTAATTCTGGTTATAAAAGAGGAAATGCAGTAGCCTATAGTACTACATTAAAAAGATGGGTAGCTGTGGGAAAAGATATAAATAATCAAAATATTCTCTATTCTTCCGACGGCATAACCTGGGATGTAGCTGGAATGCTCGGAGGAGGTACTAGTACTTTTATAGGCGCCTCTGCTTTGAATGGTGGCTACAATGTTAAGTATGCTAATAATATCTGGGTGGCGGTTGGTGAAGCCGAGAATGATGATAGTAATATTTTATATTCTACTAATGGTATTAGTTGGACTAAAAGCACTATGTTAGGCGGAGCTAGTGCTTTTGTCCAAACGGGCGGCGGCGGAGGTCGCGCATTGGTATTTGATTTAACTACCTCTACATGGTACGCAGGAGGCCAGAGCGATAATAATATTACTTTATTATCTTCCACTACTGGTGATAATTGGCAAGAGGTAAATGCAACTATAACAAGCGGGGGAAGTTTCTTGCCAAACGGCTGTTATTCATTAGCTTACAGTTTAAAAAGAAACGCCTTTTTAGCTACTGGTATTAGCAGTGGTACTTCTGAAGAAAATTTATTATTTACTGAAACTACCTTACAAAATTGGGAATCAACAACTATGTCTAATGGAATAAGTTTCCCCTTCCCTGGTACTATTAATGGCAACGAAGTGGCTTACAGTACTAATCTTGATTTATGGTTAGCTGCCGGAGGGCCTTTGGGAGAAGGTTTAGGCGGCGCTCTTATTTATAGCTCCAATGGCATAAGTTGGAATAAGGCTACGATGAGCAACGGTGTAAGTTTTCCTTTTGGAAGCGGTCTTACAGGCGCTGCCTTTTCTGTAGTAACTAGAGACTAGAAATAAGAATTAAAAAATGAAATTTTATTGATAATTTAAAATTTCATATATAATAATGTCTCTCGTGTTGCGAACACGTGGTTGTTTAGAAACTTTGAAAATTAATCAGTGTACTGGTATTTGGGAAGTAAATCTAGAATTGCATCCCAAAGTTAAATATATTAAAATAAGAAATATGGATGAAACAAAAGAACTAATAGGAACTATAATACAACAACGTGAATATCTCCCGAATTCAAAAAGAAAATATATTGATTTTATTCCATTACATATAATTGAGGTAGATGAGAAAATTTTTCACCCACAAAGTACAAAATGTATAAAATATATATAAATATTATATTATTTTTCGTAATAATATAATATTTAGAATGATTCAAACAATAAATCATTTTCTCTAAAAAGCTGAATAAGTGAATCACATAAATCATTTTTACGTATTTTGGCTCCGTACATATTTTTATATTTTCCTTCTTTATCTAAACTTTTAACTATTTTAACGATATTAGAAGTGGGTGTCATAAAACGACAAACTATACCTTTGTTTCTAGGATTACTATTATCCACGATACGGAAAAAATTTCTTTTTTTATCGGCTACAAATCTTTCTTCTTCGCCGCCTCTGTAAATATAAGTTCCGTAATAAGGAGCTACGCGATAACGTTCCATTATTTCATCATAATATTTATTGAATAAATAATTATACACAAAGCTTTGAGAAGAATTAGCATCAACAAAACCATTTTCTTCTAAAATACGTATGCTTCTTTGACTACTTTCCAAGATACTTGTAATGGCAAAAGCAGTTTTTTCGCTAGATTTGTAAAAATGAACATATTGTTTATTATCCTTTTCTGGTCTTTCTTCAACTTCGTCTAAATTTAATTTTTTCAATCCAGCCTCGCTTCCTTCTTGACGTTTTCTTCCTTGTCCTTGAGTTACAATAGTAAGGGCTTTATCAGCTGCTTCTAAATATCCCAGAGGCTTATCTACTATTAACCAATAATTATGAAATAATTCTAATATATCTTTTTGTAGTGTTGTTAAATTATTATTTTTATGAGCTTCTAAAGAATCTTCTAACAATCTTTTGAATAAATTATACTTTTGATCTCTTATATAATAATCTTTAATTTCTTGTTTATTCTTATTTATTAAATAATTAACCATTCTCTCATATTCTTCTTCTTCACCTTCAGGAGCTTTTCTTTGCAATGGTTTAAAAGAAGACATAAAATAAATATCATTTTCTGTAGAAATAGTACTATTATTACTGCTATTTTTTTCTCTATTAATAAATATTATATCTCCTTTGATTACCAAATGATATTGAAGTGTATTTTGATAATTAGAAAAGGTTTCATTATTATAAATTAATTCATATATGCTTTGGAAGATTATATATAATGAATGATTAATTCTTTTTTTATTTAATTCTTTTTCTACATCATTTATTGACATATAGAAATTTTTCTGTAATAAATCTATAATTATATTTTTTACATTTCTTATATCTTTTTTGGTATAAAATAAATTATAGGTATTAAATAAATATTCTTCTCTATTGGGTCCCTGGTTTCTGGCTAAACCTTCTCTTTTATCGTTATTGGGTAAGCCTCTCGCTTTCCATATTTTATAAAATTTAACACTATAATCGCTCTCGCTAGTATAGTCGCTAAAATCACCGCTAGTATTACGCTCATAATTGATATAAGCATCAAAAGCTATTTGTTTCATAAAACGTAAGATACGTTTATTTTTTATATTTTTTGCTTCTGAATTAAGATAATTTTTGATATCTATACTAGCTTTTTCTATGCCACTTTTGTAAAGATTGTTAATCTCTTCTGGTCTGATAGAAGCCAAGCGATAAATATCTATATCTATTTTTTCTTGCCTTTCTTGAATCAGATAATCATGACTGTCTGCTCTTATAAAACGACTTAAAGCTTGATACATACCTGCTTCGTGCCAGCCAGGTGTCATTATATAACCACGTAAGACATTTTTAATATTTATTCCATCTCGTGCTAATTTAGAAGCTATTATTATTTGGACATATTCTCCGTGTCTATTTTCACGACTATTAAATATTTTGAGAGCAGTATCAATATTTTTACTTTGACCTGTTAAGAAAACAAATCTTTTCTTCTTTTCTAATCCTTCTAATTTACCAGTTTTTATATTAAATGGATCTATAGTAGTTACGAATTCTGAAAATCCAAATAATTCTAATAATAGACCCAATAAGACAGCTCCGCTGCTTTCTACAAATTCAATATAACAAAAACTATTTCCAGGTTTAGCTTTCAAACTAGCTTTCAATTCATTTTCTATAAAGAATTTGAATTTACAACTAAATTGGTCTAAATTTTCTAAACTTTGTTTTATTTTCTCTTCAGTAGAAGTATTGATATAAGCTTTCATAGGAGGTATATTTTTTAATTTATTTCTATCATCTTTGTATATTATTTTTTCTTTGAAAATATAATTACCGTTACTATCTTTTTCTACAAAAGTTTTAAATCCATCACTTCCATGTTGACCATTAGGGAAAACAAAAACACTACATTGACGTTGGTCAGAAAAGAATTTACTAGTATTATTTAAATTTTCTATATATTTTTCTAATTGTATTCCTTTCATTTCTAATAAATAAATACCTACTTGAGAAACATATCTTTTATAATTAGATTCTACCAAAGGTTGGTTATTTTCATTAGGTATCTCATAATCTATTATTTCATTATTATTTAACTTTCTTTTCAAAGGCACGAGGGGTTCTCCTTTTTCATTACTATTCTTTGGCATCAATATATTATGATAATATTTATCTAAAACAGTGCCAGGATTTATTATATTAATATTAGATTCTAAAAATTTAATAAAAGTTATCTTTCCTCGCAAAAAAGGTTCTAATTGTGATAAAGTTACACGGTCGTAAAAAGTATCACTAACATTAATTGGTAATTGATTTTCTTCTGGTAATAATAAATTAGCTAATAATGCAAAATCACTGGTATCGTTAATCATGGGTGTGGCACTTGATATAATGATTTTGCTCCTTTCTGCTATATGTGTTACTCTCCAAAGAAATTGATAAATATTATTTTTTTCTTCTTCTGACATTTCTCCGCCTCCACTATCTTCTAAATTTCTTAATTTATGAGCTTCGTCCATAAAAATAATACTATCAGAAAAATATTCTTTGATATCATCATTATTATATTTAATTTTAGCAAATTGTTGATATGTGGTCACCGAATACCATTCGCTTATTAAACGACTTAAATTATTTTTACGACTCCTGGAAGTAGTAGCAGCTCGCAATTTAACACTCGTATATTCTTTTGGATCAGATAATTTAATTATCTGATTTTTAAAATCTTTTACTGTAGGAGGACCCGGTTGTAAAACAAATACTCTCTTAATACCTTCGTCACGGGATTTATAATATTCCGCTACATTAATAATACTGCCTGATTTACCAGTACCAGTACCTTGTATATTGAAAATTTTATCATATTGTCTTAAATAACGTAAAAAAAGCTCCTGGTGGTAAAAAAAGCGTCCTTTCTTTTGAGCTCTATCACTTTTGCTACTCAATTCATTAAATTCGTATCTACGAGCAGTTTCCCACTGTATATCTTCATTATTTTGGCATTTATAATCGGGAATAAAATTATGTAATTCCGAATTTAACATTTTTATTAGTTATAAAAATATAATGTCTTCAGTTAATAAAAAATATACTTATACTATTTATCCTTCTGGTATGGAAATAAAGGGAGTGAGTAGATCAACGGCTTTCAAATATTGGTTATTTGAAAATGAGAAATTATTACATAATATTATTTATCTTTTTTTATTTGCAGGTATTATTATGTATTCTGCTTTCTATATATATTATATTATAGAAATTAAAAAATTATTGAATGAGCCATCGGCCACTATACCCACTTTTTACTGCAAAAAAGGTAGTGCAGATGATCCATATCCATGTGAAGGTAAAGGATATACTATTGATAAAGCTACTGGAGAAATAAAATGTCCAGAAATTTTATTTTAATTTAAAAGATGAAGAAACATAATGAATTAGTGGAAGATTATATGTTTTTTGCTATTTTATTATTAATATTGATTGTGATAGCTACATTAGCCACTAGTGCAGAAGGTAATCATAAAGATATTTTATATCCTTCTGGAGAAAATAAATGGGGGCCAGTAGATGTTTATTGTAATCATAGTCCTGCTACTCAAGAAAAAAATTTAGCATTAACTGCACTCGGTTCTAGTCCTTCGGTTAACGAAACTATAACTTTTACGTACACGGGAACCGATTCAGGAGTAAGTACCCAAACATTAGATATTTATTATAGCGATACTATACCCGCAGGAGTTTCTTTCCGTAATGGTGTTTCTGCTGGATATAAAAACTATTTAAATAACGGCACCAGTATAGGTACTAGTGTATATTTACAATATTATGTTAGCGATAATAAATGGTCTCAAAATACCGTAAATTCTCTCATTTTTGATAGTTTAGACCAATCTAACTATCAAATAAACAAGGTTAATGGAAAAATACAATTTACATTAACAGATTATGGAGATTTAGAATTTGAAACTAATTCTAGTGATAGTAAGAATAGTTTATTTGGTTTAAAAGAATCAAAAGCATTAGATAATACAAATAGTGTTAAACATAATAAAAAAAATGTTATGAACAATTATGGAAACGCTTTAGATATTCTTGACCAAACTAATTCTCTATTAGATGCCAATAGTGATACAGGTACTAGTATGCTCCGATGTATCGATCCAAGCTTCGCGGCAGTTAATTATAATTGCGACAACATGAAACTTGTAACTGGTCCTGCTGTTACTATAGGCGGTCCATCGGTAAGCCTTTATTATCCTAAAACATGTGTTGGTAAGGGTAATGGTAAAATCTCAAATAAGAGTGTATTAGCATTTTGCACATCCAAGTCCGGGCCAGGGGACTGCTGCGGTACACCCT
>Ga0070750_10000532_pt1 | contig 21161 bp, 18 predicted proteins | sample VirMetDEL_Nov_24_FD_77013 | JGI IMG/M metagenome (GOLD analysis project Ga0070750, IMG submission 77013) | Aqueous microbial communities from the Delaware River and Bay under freshwater to marine salinity gradient to study organic matter... | ecosystem: Environmental > Aquatic > Marine >...
CGCTCTGGACGTGGCGTATGCCGTGGGTTCAGAGAGGTTTTGATTTTCAAGGTCGTAGTCCAGGTCTCTGGCTGCGCTCTGTGCGAATCGCAGGATTAGATTCAGTTGCTCTGTGGTGAGCGTTAGGTTGTGCTTATATGACATGTGCCCTCCTAGGTAGAGGTACACATAATATGCACATAAAAATACATAGTCAAATTGTTTTACACAAAAAACTCTTGTATAATCGAATAAATGAAAAACTTAATATTTGGAACAAGAGACGAACTGTATCAAGCGGGCTTTGATGTCGAGTGCGGAGAGCCGCAGACAGACATACGATATTTTGTGGTGGCCATGTCACCTGACGGTAGACAATGGGCCTCCTCAAAGTGTTGGTCTGACGACCAGGAATGCCAGGACGTTTGTGAATCATACAAGCTGAAGGGTATGTCCCAATCCGACTTTGAAGCTAACTTTTACGAAATTGATCCGGCCTATGGCTCGCAAGCTTACCAACAACTCGACAATGCAGGGTATTGGCGAGAGCGAGAAATGGCCGAAGACCGATACTAGCCGATTTGGAGACTGACAATGGCTGAGAAGAAATACGACTTTGACACCGTTCAGGCTGTGCGCCATGCTCGCAATGAAGAGAAGCGAAGCATTAAATGGATAGCCAATGCGTACCAAGTACCCGTTGATACGGTTAGGGATTGGGTATACCGAGACCGTCGTGTCCGAAGTTAAAACATTTGAGTGCAGCCGTTGCGCTGACGAATTCAGTGTTGAGGTGGAATACCACACTGAAGGCAAAAAGGCAGATATAGTGTTGCTTATCTGCCCTCAGTGCTTTGAAACTATTCTTGTGGATAATCCTCTTCTGCAAGCTTACTTTGCAGTTGATCTACCACCATTCTCCGAAGTTCTTCATTAAGCTGTCGAAGTTCTTCCACAGCGTCTATCAAATCATCTAGTTTGGCGAGCTTTGACTCTAGCTCCTGGATGTCTTCCAGGGAATCAAACTCAACAGTAAACCTCATGCTCTGAATTCGGGCCGTGGGCGACCTTCGTCGATCCGCTTCTGCTCGACCTGGCCACTTAGGTACTCACGGTCTGCCTGACTCAAGTTTTCTGCAATCCAGGACTCGAAGATTATTCGGAGCTGCCCGGACAATGTGCGGCCCTCCACCTTCGATACCACAAATAGCTGATCATAGACCTCACGTGGCAACAGCACGGATTTCCATTTGTTTGTGTCCACTTTCACTCTCCTGTATAAGAATGTTGTATATTTTACCGCTTAACTTCAGAAAATTCACCCCAATTCGGTCCAATTTCTATGTCGCACTTGCTTGGAACCGCGAGCGGTAGGGCGTTCTCCATCATCTCAGCCAACTGCTTGGCTTGCTCGCTAGACTCCACGCTAAAAGCCAGCTCGTCATGCACCTGTAGCAGGGGCGTGGTCCCTGACTCGTAAATGTCCACCATAGCTTTTTTGGTCATGTCCGCGGCAGATGCCTGGATCAACCGGTTGACTGCCTTCCAGGTATAGGCCCTTTTGAGCCGGGTTGTTGGGCCGTAGTGGTTGACTGCCTCTTCGTAGGGCATAGCCTTGCTCATCTCAAACGTGTCGGGCTCCCATAACTCAAAGCGACATTTACGGCCTTGCAAACTGCGTATGGTGCCACTGGACTTGGCGCTTTCGACGTGCTTCTGCACCCCTTGGGTCAGGTTCTTAACAAACGGAACCCTGGCGTGGTAGACCTTAGTGAGCGCCTTTGCCTCGTCCAGGTCGATCCCTAGTTGGTCGGCCAGTTTGCCTGCACCCATGCCATACATCATGGCGAGGTTGATCACCTTTGCCTGTTTGCGTGGGATGTCAGCCATCTCTGCCACCATCGTGTGGAAGTCCATGTCTGGGTCTTCCGTATAGCCTTTGACAAACTCCTCGACGCCTTCCATAGGCATCTTGCGGTATTCCCCAAACACCTTGGCGTAATGGGTCAGTATGCGTGGTTCCTGCTGCGAGAAATCTATAGCCGCCCACTGCTCCCCTTCTTCTGGGAGAAACAACTGCCGGATCATTGGACCAAGCTCTGGGTCGCGGGCCGGGATTTGTTGCATATTGGGGTTGTTCATTGAAATACGGCCTGAGACGGTGCCACCGTCGTCTGAGCGCACTTGGTTGATGTGACTGTGTACGCGCCCATCCTTTTTCACATGCTTGAGCAGCCCATCGATAAAGCCGCCCTGGGTCTTGTTCAGGTTACGGGCTTTGACAATGCACTGTGCCAGCTCGTGGTCGTGGTCGTTCAGGAACGCTTTGGTGAAACTGGGTGAGCCCTTTTCTGTGCGCGGGTAGGAGAGCCCTACCTTGTCGAAGGCTTTAGATATAGAGGCCGCGGCCCATATTTCTACGTCGGACCCGGCGATCTCTTTAATGCGTTTACGCATGGCTTTCTCACGCTTTAGCAGCTCCTGTTTGGTCCGTTCAGCGCGGTCAACGTCAAACCGAATGCCTTTCATAGTCATGTCTACAAGGCACGGCAGCAGCGCGGTTTCTAGCTCCCAGATTTGCCACAGCTCTTCTTTATTGAGCAGCGTCTTAAAGTGGTTCCACAGCTCCAGGGTGATCTCCGCATCGACCTCTGCGTATGGGCCCACGAACTGGCTAGGCAGCTTCCACATCTCACCCTTTGGATCGAGACCAAACTCCACAGCAGCCTGAGTCAGCACCTTCTCTGACTTGGTTTTGTTGAGGTAGTCATAGCACAGTGCATTGAGGCTGTAGCTAAACCGGTTCTCGTCCAGGAGTGAGGCAGTCAGCATGGTGTCGATGACGCGACCTTTGATCTCAAAGCCCATAGACTTGATCCACCCCAGGTCGTACTGGGCGTTGTGCATGATCTTGTCTGCGGGGGTGTTGAACACCTTCTGTAATTATTTGTTGATCTGGCGCTTGTCCATGTTGCCACCACCAAGGTGACCCACAGGGAAGTAGCCTTTCCAGCCAGGGACAGCAATGGCGTAGCCCACCACCTCACCGTTGCCGGTTGGCCAGCCAGGACCGTTGGACTTGATGTCTGGGTCGCGGGTTTCGACGTCTATGGCAATTTCTTTGGCCTCCAGTATGGCATCAGGAAACGGATGCTCTGGTGGAACCCAGTCGGACTTTGGCGGGAACATCGCCATTTGCAGTTTGTTATTCTCCATTGGTGTTTCTCCAAATGGTTTCTCTGCCTATGGCCGGATTGAAATGTGTGCAGTGTTCGCAGTACCAACCCTTACGGACGTTGGTTTCAGTGTCAGTAACCGAGGTGGCTGTAAGCCCACACTGAGGGCAGACATTGTAGTAAAGCGGGTCAAATTCATCCTTTTTCATATGGAATAGGCCCTTTGGTAATCTTCTGGTTCGACAATAAAGAGGTTAGACATTGCTCGTGTAACCCCCACGTAGAACACCCTGTGCAAATCGTCGCCTGGAGTGTCCAGAGCTGCCTGCGTAAGGTCGGTGAATAACACCACGTTCTCTGCTTCTCCGCCTTTTGTCCCGTGAATCGTGGACAGTCGGATGCGAGGTATGGCGTTAAACTTTTCGCCGCGCCGCAGTAGAGCCGTGATGTATATTCGTTCCGTTGGTGGGATTTTGTTCAGAGCTTCGAACCAAGGTTCATCCTTGGACGCAAGCAGCCCGTGGTCTTCCACCAGTTTGTCGTATGTCAGGAGGTCTCCAGAATCACCAGTGATGGTCTTCTTGCCTCGCGCAATCTTTTCTCCATTGCCAGCCATATAGCTGTATACGGCCTTGGCGGACGAGCGGTAGATCGCGGCACCTTTACGCAGCCGTTCCCATGAGTTGACGGCTGTGGATAACTTTTCGGATATGGATCGAGCGCCGTTGCGCTCAAACAGGTAGCCCCCGGACTTGAGCAATTCAGCCACGGGGCCCAGCATGTAGTTGGCCTGAGCCATGATGAGCCAGGACCCCTCAAACAGGTCTAACGTGCGTATGTCCGATATGATCAGGACTTCGCCAATGTCACGCTTAGGCTTGTACGCCTTGGGGAAACGGTGAACGATTCGCTTGGCGATGCCTTCTGCGACGTTGTGTACTTTCCGCGGGATTCTGTAGGACTGTTCGAGAACTTCACTTCCGCCTGGAAGGTTGATGAAGTGATCAACGTCTGCACCTGCCCATCGATAGATAGCCTGATCGTCGTCTCCGGCGCAGTACATTTTCTCTGATTTTTCGTCGAGCGCATGAGCTATGTCCCATTGCAGTGGTGACAGGTCCTGAGCCTCATCCAGAAAGCACAGCTTGAACGAAGGGCAGATAGCCTGATAATTCTCTACGAACAGCGCGAGCATATCCGTGTAGTCCACCAGATGGTTCGTTTCCTTGTAGTCATCGTAGGCCGTGGCCACGTACTCGACTTCATGCCAAGTGCTTCGGATGTTGGACTTATTGTATTGCTCTTTGAGCGATATCTTCTTGAGCCGCGACAGGTTGATGATGGACAGTATCGGGTGTTCGCTGATGCCTGACTTTCCGTCCTCGATGTCCGCGGTCTTCACCTGATTAAGCTGGAAGCCAATCATCGCGCCCAGCTCCTTGTAATGCTTTGCCTGCATCAAATCCTTCTCTTTGATGTTGAGCAGGCGGTAGGCAAGACTGTGCAGCGTCCTGAAGTAGTACAGGTCGGTCTCGGCGTTAAGCTGAAACCGCTCTGCTGCACGTTCCTTAGCTTCGTTAGCGGCCTTACGGGTAAACGCAAGGAAGGCTATCTGGCTTGGGTGTATGCCACTCTCCAAAGCCTGATCCACCATGTTTAACAACTTGGTTGTTTTTCCTGTACCGGGTGGTCCAAATATCCTAAACATTAGAACGGTGAGTCCATTTCTTTCGACACCAGGTCAGGTGTCTTAGCACCAGACGTGTAAGTCTGAAACATAGGTATACTCCATACGCGCACAGCTTTGCCGTTTATCTTTATGACAAGCGAATCGCCATCTATATCCCGAAGCCGTTGCGCTACCTTATGTGACTTGAAGTCAAAGAACTTATTCTTTGTCAGGTAAGACATGAAGTCTTTCAGTCGAAAGAATGTGCGGCCTTCTTCCTCGTCGGTGTATGGGCGACGCAACAGGATTTCATCTTTGTTCTCCGCGTTTTGCATAGCGGTACAGAACTCTTCCAATAAATCGTAGAACTGGCCCGTGATACTAGCGTCCTGCGACACCTCTACGATGGCCCCGTCCGTCTCTGACATTTCAGAAAGCAGCCCGTTGATGCGACCCTCCCACATGTCTTTCTTTACTGAGTGCGGCATGAAGTTGAGCTGCTCTACGCAAGACCGCTGGAAGTAGCTTTGGTTCATCAAAGCATCGGTGTCTAGTTCAAGTGGGTGACCATTCACATCCATGAACCACACCGGTGGCGTTGAGTTGTACTTACGCAGGTTGGCTATGGTCGCACCCGATACTGCGCTATCAATACCGTACTTCCTGGTCTTGCAAACCTCGGCATTACAATAATCACAGATCGGGGCGTCTTTACACTTGTAGGCGTAGTCTTTCTTTTGTAGCTGTTTTGCTACAAGAGTGACTTCCGGTAAGGGGAGGGGTGGATCGAAGTAACGTGCATTATACACCATGATCTCCGATTCCCAACTATCCGGGTATGCCTTGCGTAAGTAAACGCCCACATTAAATAAACCATTGTTTCTACCGCCCTCTGAGATCTTTTGGTTACAGAGAGTTTGTAAACACGGAGGGCCGTCTTTAACAATAATGTTCTTATCTTCAACGATAGTAAGTGCTAACAACTGCTCTTTGGTCTGAGCATATGTTTCGTGAAGCGTGAAGAACTCTTCGAGTGTCCCGGACTGCCCATCGTCTTTGATGACATACCGTAGGCCATCCTCGGCATCGTAGTAGGGCATGTTCAAGAAGTTACCTACGTCACCTCTGTCGAGGTTCAGGCTCTTCTGCTTGGGGAATATCTCGCTCGTACCGTAGCCGAGTCCTGCCGCCACGGTCTGCAAGGTTTCTTGCATGTCCTTAGCGGGCACCCAGTCGGTAGTAAATAGGAAGCAGTGAGCCCCTCCTGATTTGGAGCGACACACCACTAACGGCAGCTTCATCCGCCGTATCTTTTGAATCAGTTCCGTCAGATCAAGCGGGTATGTATCAATGTCGATACAACCCCACTTGCAGTTGTTGTCTTCATTGATTGGTATGATGCCTATCGCATCACCCTTTCCACTCAGGTGGCCTTCCCACAAATCATCTGTGCGCGGAGATTTGATTACCTGCGCTTTGCCAGTGTTCTTCCCGTTTTGATTTTTTCTATCAATCCGATAAGTGCCGTAGGCACACTGCAATCCGTCAAAAATCCCCGCGAATTTCTTCGCGTTATCCATATTTTTTTCCGGGGAAAGGGGGGCACAAGGCCCCCAGATTAAAACGGAATGTCATCAGTATCGAGGTCAGAGTTATCATCCTGATGCTTGACGTTGATGTCTCCTGCCAGAATAGACGTAGCAAACGCCTTTGCTGACTGGTAAAGCCCAGCGTCTTCTACTGGCGCGTTAAGGCTGATTTCCCAACCGTGCCACGACCCCTTAGAGTTTTCCTCAGACACTGTCCTGAGAGCATACACGTGCGAGAAACGAGGTGGAGTAAACACTCCGTTCTTGCCCTGCATGGTCCTGGACTGAACCATAGAGTTCCACTTGCGAGACTTCTTCAGTTGTGTAGATTTCATGGCTATTAGAGCAGTCTCTAAAGAACCATCTTTGCCTATGATCACAACAAAGTGCTGGTGAGTTTCTTCAAGGTACGAACCTTGGCCGTCAACCACATATTCGCGGTTATCCTCTGAGCTGCGCTCAGTCCTGGGCCGTTGGTCGTCAGGCGTGAAGATATTTATCGGTGCCCCGGTGCCCGTGCCTCGTGGGGACCATTCAATGTAACGGCGCTGGTAGACACAGGGCACCACATTGATGCCTTCTTTGCCTTTCCAGACCTGACCGGTCACGGTGTTGTATATGTCACCCGCTTTGGCGTCGTCTAGATCATCAAGGATAGGGTCCTGACGAGACAGTACCTTGAGGAACGGCAGTGCCACATCTTCTTGACCCAGTTGGCCAAGGCCGACACCGGCATCTTCTTCAAACACAGACGCATCAAACGCCACGACATTAGTTTCTTTCTTTTCTGCTACTGACTTACTCATTATTTTGCACCTTTCTTAATCGTTGCACGTTGGCCCACATAAGCGCCAAACAAATCCATTGGAAATTCTTCACCGTTCTCAACACGCTCTTTGACAAAAGCCTTGAGTGTGCTTGGGTGAACTTCTTCTTTCTGTGTCGCCGGGACGCCAGCGTCATGCGCGACCTTGATAAAGGTCTCCGCTTTCTTGTCTTCACCGCGTCCGAATACACACGCGACAGTGTTCTTGATGATGTCATCAAACCCATTGTCTCGAAGCCAGCCGAAAGCTGCACCGCGGTTATCTACCTTGATGTGAGCCCCGTAGGTTGGCTTTAGTTCGATCTTGCTGCCGTCTTCTAATTCGAACTTGGCGAGCCCGATCTCATGAAGTAGTGCCGGGAGGTCCTCGTCCGTCAGCTTCAAGAGTTTTTGTTTTTCCTCTTTGATGCGGTCTTCGAGACTGGCAACTAATGTGGATTGCGCTTCGACGGCACGTGCCATCTCCGCTACGGTCTTCAAGCCGTCTGTGTTGATGCTGTGTAGCTCGGAGGTCTTGGCTTGATCGGCCTCCATCTCAGCAAATAAATCATTCATATAGTCATCCTCGTGGTTAAAGTGTAGTTTGGACACTTGAGGGACACATGATAATGCTATAAACTTGCATATGCAACTATGAGTTACACATTTAAAACAGAGCCGTACCAGCACCAGTACGAGATTTGGGATAAATCTTGGAGGGCCGAATATTATGCCCTCTTTCTTGAGATGGGTACAGGGAAATCAAAGATCGCCATCGATACGATGGGGGCCCTGTACCAAGCGGGTGAAATAGACACCGCGCTTTTGATTGCCCCTAAAGGTGTATTTGACAACTGGGTCCGCAAAGAAGTTCCCACGCATTTGCCTGATGACATTGAACATCGCATTGTACGTTGGCAACCCAACTGGACACAGAAATTTACCAACGAAATCAAGGACGTAGCGATACGTGGCGACTCCAAGGCGCTGCATATCCTGGTCATGAACGTTGAAGCGTTGTCCACGAAGAAGGGGGCGCAGAGCGCGTACCGGTTTCTACAACGCAATCCCAACAACTTTTGCCTGATTGACGAGTCCACGACTATCAAGAATCGTCAGGCCAGCCGCACGAAAAACGTCGTAGCTTTGGCGACTGTGTCAAAATACCGTCGCATACTTACAGGCAGTCCGATCACCAAAAGTCCTATGGATTTGTACAGCCAGTGCGACTTTCTGCACAGCGACGCCCTGGGTTTCAAGAGTTTCTACAGTTTTCAGGGACGTTACGCGGTCATACAACGCCGGTCTATGGGCCATCGCAGCTTTCAACATATTGTTGGATACCGCAAACTTGACGAATTGACCAAGAAACTGGACGACTTCTCTACCCGTGTCCTGAAGAGCGAATGCCTCGACCTGCCTGACAAGGTGTACACACAGCGCGAGGTGCCGCTGACCACAGAGCAAAAGAAAGTCTACAACCAGATGAAGGAAATGGCCCTGGCTCAGGTAGAATCCGGGGAGTTAGCCACCACACAGAGCGTCCTGACCCAGCTAATGCGCTTGCAGCAGATAGCCTGTGGCTCGTTACGCACTGACGACGGTGAGATACAGAACATCAAGAATAACAGAATGACTGAGCTGTTGGCCGTGGTCGAAGAAGCACACGGAAAGGTCATAATCTGGGCCACGTTTACACAGGACATTCTGAACATACAGGAGGCCCTGACCAAGGCATATGGTGAGGATTCTGTGGCAATTTACTACGGTGACACGCCCCAGGACGAGCGTCAGGCCATTGTCGAGCGGTTCCAGGACCCGGATTCTCCGCTGCGTTTCTTTGTTGGACAGCCTAGAACTGGGGGCTATGGCATCACTTTGACCGCTGCCAGCACGATGGTTTACTACTCAAACAGCTATGATCTGGAGATACGGCTACAGTCGGAGGACCGGGCTCACCGCATTGGGCAGGAGAAGTCTGTGACTTATGTAGACCTGGTGTCGCCAGACACTATAGATGAAGTGATCCTCCGAGCCCTGCGTAACAAGATAAATCTTGCCAGCACGGTACTCGGAGAAGACCCCAAGGAATGGTTGCGTTAGTTAAAGATACGATTTAAAACAGACTGAAGCATGCTGACTTCCTCCTGTTTTTGAGGAGGTGGCGAAGGAACGGGTAGCCGTACTCCGTATTCTTCTTGACGTTCGGGTGTTAGGAATCTTCGCATGGCGCTATTAATACGACTTAACCGTGTTTTATTGGGTTGGTCCTCTTCCGTGTCCTTGTTTTGTGCTAGACGACCTATTGTGTAAGACAAACTCTCATCGTTTTCTTTTGAAAGTTTTGGATATTTAATCGCGTCCACATCTTCTTGGTTTAAATTTTGTTCAGCCCATTTTATAAATTCGGGGTACCAAGGCGCGTCCACCGCTCTGTGCGTAAATTCGTGTATTAATGTTGCTTCTTTGCCAGTTAGAACTTCTAAAAGTTCTGTTGGGTCTCTTTCAAAATACTCGTATATTTCTTTAATTTCGTTTAAAGAAGTGGGACTGTACTGTTGCAAATGTATTTCTTCAGGTCGTAGAGGTTCAAGCCCTTCATTCATTAAAACTTGAGAGGATAAAGGGTAACCCGATCCTCGCTTTGAGTAAGCGAAGCCTTCTTCATTGGTTGGGTACTTACTACTTAAATATGTAGCAGGTTTATCAAAAATACCTTTTGCAGGCGTAGTTTCGGTCCCGGCTTCAAACATTGTAGTTTTAAATCTTGCGCCACCGTCACGACTTTGACCTATATAAGGTAACAGACCAAATATTCCCCCAGGTGCGACGTCTTGGCTAACGCGATTATAAACGTCAGACATCATTTCTTGGTCCGCAAACTGCCTGGAAGCTTCTCGGGCTAATGCTAGTTCTTCAGGAGAAAACAACCCTGGAACACCTTCCTGACGTTCTTTTTCAGTCAGTAGTGAATAATTAGGTTCGGCCAAGTGAACCTATTCCTTGTGATCGAATCACGTCGCTGGTGACGTCAAACGGAAATGCCGCAGCAAATTGCTGACGACTGACCGGTGACGCGGGAGCCGTGGGTGCTGGTGCTTGGGGCATTGGCATTGGAGCCTGAGCCACGGGAGGTGGTGCGACTGGCTGTGGCGCACTGACTTGTGGCGGAGGCACAGGGCGTGGTGTAGCAACCGGACTGCCGCTGGGCTGTCCGCCTCGTGTTCTAATAGCCTCTCGACGTTGCTGTATTTCTTCTTCGCTGCGTCCGTAGTAGCGATCAGCGAAATCTCTGAACTCGGTGCCCACGGGCACCAGGCCACCACCAAGTAAGAAGGTATACATGCGTTGTAATTCCGGGCGAGGCAGCTTGTCACCGGGCTTGTAGGTTCTGCTCAACTCTAAGATATCTGCCATCAATTCCGGTTCTTTTAGCATCTGAGTCATCAGAGTTTGAGTCATCAATTGAGGGTTTCTACTCAATATTTCTCTAGCCACATTGGCACCAAGAGCAGACGTGATAAGCGAACCCGAACCACCAACAATGCCTGCTTTGGCTAACAAACCGTACATGTTTGAAGCTATGCCCGCACCGAATATACCGACACCAGCCTCTTCTAATTTACGTTTTATGTCGCTTCCAAGGTCCTTATCAACCGCTGCCGCATTTTCTGGATCAAGTTCGACGCCCCTTGCTGGTGCAAGAGACGCATCTATCTTATCCATTTCTCGAAGGACCGCATTGATCTGACCAATCTGACGGTTACCTTCTTCCAACACGCCAGTTTCGGACAAGATGTCCAAAATAGAATCTCTTTGTCCTGGGACAATCGGGTCATTCAAATATTGAATCATTACCTTCAAATTGAATGGTTGAAGATTGGTTTGAGCGTCTAACGGAGAAAAACCACCGGAAAGCGTGTAAGCGTGGTTTAAGACAACGTCTATCAAACCCTGCTTGACTTGAGCGTCACCTGATTCTGCGGCAGCAGTAGCTACGTTTTTAAAGTCTCTTACCGGGTTAGCTCTACCTGTAATTCGGTCTTGCCCTGGCGTACCCAACATTCTGTGAATGCCTTCAATGGGGTTATCCATTCGGTCTTGAAAGAATTCAACAAAGCGATCTGAGCGAGTAATTTCTTTGTTTAGATTTCCTTCTCGGTTTTGCATGTTTCGGTAGATGCGATCAAGAGAGTTAACATCTTGTAAGTCATTACGAAGCGTTGGGAAATATTGTGTTAAGACGTTGTCCACAGCCGGATCGTTAAGGAAACGATTAAACCCATCCTGTGCTTCTATTCTTTGTAAAGGCATCTCCCTTCCAGGGTTATCTGGATCAGGAATCATCACAAAGTTTCCAGAAGCGTCTTGTACATCGACTTTCCTGAAATAACGAGGGTTATCTAACAGCCCCTTCAACAGACGTTCTTGTGTTGCTCGCAGTAAAGGCTCTCCGCCTTGTATGCTGTCTTGAATTTCTGTGAGTTGAGCGGCATCCAATACGTTATTGGCCGCAGCGAACTCATTGGCCGCAGACAAAGTACCACCAGCGCCCTGAACTCCACCAGCGCTGTCGTAATTCATCAAAAAGTTTGCGGCATCATCCATTTGTCTTAAACGAAGAAGCGTTGTATCGCCCAAGTTGTCGAACACCGCGTAACCGGATAGTTCGGGAGATATGTCTCGTCGCATTTGACCAGTAAAAGCTTGAGAAAAAACGTTGTTTACTTCGTCTTCAAACGCTAGATAATTGTCAAAATAAACCTGAAATTGTCCGCCTGGAGTGGCTGGTGCTTCGCGCCCAGCAAATGCCAAGCTGTTCTTGACGCCCGTTTCTATCTCGTTCAATAACTCTAGAAGCTTTTGATTTCCTTTTTTCATTGCTTCACGTTTTGATCCGCCTATGACATCAAGCATGTTTAAAAGCTGCCTTGTGGTAACCTCTTGCCCTTCTTCCGGTGCAGAGACAGTGTCCTCAACCCTGTCGGTAACTCTTTTCGATCTAAGGTCGTTAAGCTCTATTTCTAATTTACGGATGTCATCAGCAAAGGCAGCTTGTTGTTCACGATAAGCCCTTGTCCTTCGGTCTCCCGGAGCATTAGAGGCCTCTTCTTGCTTACGTGCAATTTGTCGCTCTTTGTTTCGAATATCAATTTCAAAAAGTTCTTGCCTAGAAGGCAACTCAGGGAGATCGTCTGGAACATCTGGCGGGTTAACGTAAGAGTCAAACGCAGCAAGAACTTTGTTTAAGCTAACTAAGTCACTACCGTAACTAAGCTTGGGCCGTTCGCCCATAATGGACTCATCTCGACCAATGCGGTTGTACACATCGACCAAGCCCTCTGCCGCTACGGGTTCACCATCAACGCTAGGAACTTGTAAGGCTTGCTGTGAGACAGTTATGTCTTTAGGGATGAGGTCTCTAAGCACCCGACTTTGTCTTCTAACGTCGCCGTATACGCCACCCTCACCGTCTTCGCCGAAGAAAATATTGTAGAGTTGGCGCTTTTCATCAAAGGATTCTCCGCCCCTTAATGCGTTTTGTCGGGCTCGATCAAATGCTTCGTAAGCGCCTTCGACTACGTTATTTATCTCCGCTCTAAAGTTTTGATCACGCAAGTCAGCGTACATGGCCAAAGACTCGGGCGTGTCAAACTCTATTAAATCGGCTAAAAACTGGTTGAGGACATTTTTGGCGTTTTGCTGTTGCTCGGCAATCGCCGCATCAGGAGAAAACTCTTGACCTCTTTGAGAGCCCATAAGCCCTCTTTGACGTTGGGCTCCTAGTCCTTCTAGATAATACAAGATGGGAACGCCCGTCTGTAACGCGGCTGTTCGATCTTCAAACGGAATGCCCGCTTGGTTCATCAAAGCTATGTATTCTTTATTGTCTTCACCACGCAGGAACCGAATGATTTTTTCTGGGTCCTCTCCGGCTTTTTCTAAAATCTCTGCCATTCGACGCCCGACGTTCATCATGCGTCTATCCAGAGAAATGTTTTCCATCAAATTTTGAACGCCAGGAACGTAGTTGTACATAGTCCGGCCTATTCGAGACACCGGATCAAGCATTACAGCGGTGGTTTCTGCCAGTAAATCCGCAGCTACGTTGGCACCACCACGATCTCCAGGTTGAAACTGTTCCATGCCTCCAGCAACGGTGGCTGCCGTAAGTACGTCTTTGCCTTCACTCAAAGCAAAGCCCAAGGGGTTACTTCTTGCGGACTCAAGCCCCCGTTCTATGACATTTTCACCTCTTCTTAAAACGTTAGAGGTTGGTGTAGCAAAAGGCATTCGCCTTAGATTGTTTCCAATAAAGTCCGCCCCGAGGGTAATCGAACCTTTAGTGGCCAGCCAGGGCACTTGAAAGCCAGGCGCACTACCGCCAAACACTTGACCCGCTACCGCCAGGCCGGACTTATTTGCATACGGCAACTCTAGCTCTGGAGCCATCATGCGGCGGTATGTATCACCGGCCAGATAACCCAGTACTCCAGCTCCCACCGCGGGAACAAGGCCGTATGGTCCTAACGACGTGAATCCGGCTATTGCGGGAGCCGTGGCCGTTGCTTCGATGGCAGCTTGCTCCATGAACTGTTGAAAGGGCCCTACGTTACGAACGTTGGCAAACCTTTCTAGTATTTGCTGATCAGCAAGTCCGTCTCTTTTCAGAGCATCGTAATAACCACTGGGAAGTCTCTGGTAGTTACCTTCGGCGTCCTGGTATTTATACAGGTCCTGAACAACCGTCTTGGTAAGGAACGGTAAATCCATCCCCATTCCCAACGCCTGGTCCACATCTATGTTGATTTTGTTGAAATCTTGAATGCGACTAAGATTAGTCGGGACATCACTCGTTTCAGGAATAGTCAAAGACTGCGCCTGCTGACTAATTAAAACGTCATCAGTGGGTCTTTCTTCTTCTTCAACTATTGTAAGAGGTGGTTGATCAGCCATTTGGTTAATTCCCAGTGTTTATGCTGATTGTGTAAGGGGCACTTATGCCACCTTGTTCGACCATGCCTTCTAAAATTCTTTTAAACCGATCTTCGGGCACTGTTTGAGTGGCACCGGAGCCCTGAGACTGAAGGGCGTTAGTGATTGCTTGTAAATTTAGTAATTGTTTTTCCAAAGTTGATTTAACAAAAGTGAATTTTTCTCTTTCACCTTGACTCTGGTTTTGATTGAGGAGCCGCTCAGTCTGGCGCAAATCTTCTTCAATAACTCCTCTCAAAAACTCATACTTGCCTAAAGCTTCTACTCGGTTAGTAAAAGCGGAATTGGTGTCTGGAAAGAGTTGCTGAAGCTGACGTCTCGTTTCGTCAGAGGCCCTGCCAGGGCGAGCTGCCAACATAGCCTCAATGCTGATAACTTCAAAACCTTTTAACGCTGCTTCGGCATCGTTTTCTGCTTGTGTGCCCGCAGCAGCTTCCGCGGCTCCTGGGCCTAGAATTCCAAACAATGCAGGAAGTTTAGTGTTGATAGTTTTGTCGATAGCCGCCCAAGTTCCAAATTGGTTGGCTATTGGGTAACTCATGATTGCTTGTTCGAATTGAGTCGGCTGTTCCCCGTATTCAGGTAACTCTAAGCTATTCAACTCTTGTAAGCTAAAGGTGCCCGTTTCTTCACCGTCTGGTTGTGCGCCAGGTAATGAGACTTGCTGTTGTCCACCAACTGGCTGAGCTTCCGGCTTTTGAAGATATTCAGGAAGCTGGACAGGTATGCCTCGACGACGTGCCGCCAGAATGGCGTCATTCCACTCATTCGGCAGTTCATCAAATTCTTCTGTCATTATTTCGTTTCCGTTAGGACCAACTGTCCCGGTCGGTTTCAAAACTTTTTGCGTCTTCTGTTGTATCGCAGCATTCAGACGAGTCAGCTTGTCCCTCGGAATCATGGTGACCTGCGTATTCTGTAGTTGATTCAACAACTCAGAATCAGCGAACTGGCCCTCTATAGCGGCTGGAGTAAGCTCTATTGCGTCTGGAGGTTCAAGTGCCTCGGGGATTTCACCCTTCACGCCTATTTCTATGCCACCGCCGCGCATGTCTTGAACATATGCTGCTCGGTCCGCTGGCTTTGAAACGTCATAGTTTCTGACGTCACCGCTAGGCATTTGAACACGCTTTATATCGTCAACATCAAAACCCTTTACCCCTGCTTTAAATTTTTCCAGAGCTTTCGCATCTTCCAACTCTGCGGCTCTGACAGCGGCTGCCGCTTCCGCAGCTTTTCTAGCTTGTTCCTGGTTCAAAGCATACTGCGCCGCAGGCGTACTTACGCTTTGGCGCATCAACTGATCAACAGCCATATCTGCTTCTGAGCCCGCACCCAGAGCTTCAAAAATAGTTGGCAGAATCTGTTGTGCCGCGCTCTCGCCCAAGCGAGGTTGTCGGGTCAAACCCTGTAAACCGGCCTGCACGACCCCTCTGGACCGAGCCCTGCGCCGAAGAGCTTCTGGATCAAGACCCAGGGCTTCTTGCAGGAAAGCTTGCTGGTTCTGGAAATCCGCCATTCTGGGGTCGCCACCTTGATCCATCCTTACCGGAGCTTGACGCATGATCCCTGCGCCCATGTCTCCTTGCATCGGTGCATTAGCTTCGGGCATTCCGGCCATCAACTGACCTATGCCGCTGTCAGCAGCACCCTTCTCGGTCATCATGATTGTAGGCTGCACCATAGTCAGCACACTGGTCGGTGTGCGACCAGCGTCGTTAGGACCAACATACTCAGCCAGCTCTTGATACCGGGCCGCTATGGGCTTCTGGTTGCCTCTGAAGGCATTAATCAACTGCTCTGGACCCTGGGCCGTGGCCAGATCGGCTTTGGCCTTGTCGGCTACCATACTGGCTATGCCCTGGGCGTCAGGAGCCGTGGGGCGTGAAGGGGCAGCAGGGATGCGTGGGGCAGGAGCCATAGGTGCGGAGGACGGTCTCATTGGCGGCATAGCACCAGAGGGGGCTCTTGCCATCGGCATATTCGCCATTGGCGTAGGTAGGCGAGGGGTAGCGGCCCCACCCTGCTGCATAAACATTGGTCTTTTATAAACATTATTGACGGCTCCACCTTCAGCAAACTCTGGAGCCGCTGCAGAAACAATAGGTGCTAATTCAGAAAGAGAAAAATCCGAATCCGGTCTAATTGCATTAGACGTAATCGCCATGCCACCCAAGCCTCCGGGGTTACTTAGCCCAGAAGCTATTGAACCCAAGTTTTTGGCAGATGACATCAGCGCATTCTTCAAACCATCTACTTGCCCGGATATGTTTGACACATACGAAGCCGGTGTAGTCCCTCCCATAGGGCCGATAGTCAGACCCGAAGGAGTGAACGAGGGGAGAGGGGCCGGTGTGTCTGGGCCAGTTTGATCGCTTTGGCGCGTTCTCATTTGTTCCAACAAACTTTGAATGCTCATATCTGATCCTATGCGATACCAGACAAGGCACCGAGGCCCGCGATACCTGTACTTATGGCTTGAGAGGCTGCGCTTTGCGTCGGGTTACTGGTATACGTGGCTTGAGACGCCCTAGCAGGCACACCGCTTAGTACGCCACTGAGGTAATTATACTGTTCATAGGGCAACTGTTGTCGGTCAATGTTTGTCGCTCTAGTGGCATCCAAAACGCTCTGCTCCAAAAGCTGCTCTTGACCGCCTAAAGCGCCAAGTGTGCCAACGTCCGCACGAGCTTCTCTGGCCGCCATTGGACCAAGACCCGCTTCCTGTACGCCCAGGGCACCTATCCCACGGCCCACATCGCCTAATATCTGAACATCTCTCTGTCCTACGGTTCCTAAAGCTTGGCCTATGTTACCGAGATATGCGCCGCCGGTAAGGGCGCGACGCTGCTGTGCTTCCTGTGCCTGCTGTGCAGCAGACAATGCCTCGCTGTAGCCTGCTGTGCGTAATCTGGATAAGGCATCTAGCTCCTGACGATTAAGACCCTCCAGGGCTTGTTGCTCGGTTACTGCTGCCCGTGAGCCACCAAAAGCGCCAGCTCCTACAGCCTGCGCCGCTTGGCCAGCTTCTTCTTGACGCCTCGCAATATCAAAATCTCTTTGCACTTGCCCAACAACTTGATCCTCGAACGGGTTGTAAAAGGCCGCTATGCCGGAATCGGGGTCATCTAACGTTCCTGGACGAAACGCCCCCATACCACCTTGAATAGCCTCTGCCCCAGCCTGCCCATACTGAAAAGGGATCTCACGAGTTTCTCCAGCCAGTTGCGCGGCTTGCTCATATAAACCCTGCCCACGCTGTATCTGCCCCAGGCCACCCTGTATGTAAGGCATGAAGCCGCCCAGGTTTTCCTGGGCTAACGTCCGCGCTTGCTGCTGCATAGGCGTGAGACCGGCAACCTGACGGGTTGGGGCATAAATAGGCCCTGTTCCAGTTTCTACTGTTTCGTAAATAGGTTGCCCAAATTCATCCTCCTGACCTGTAGGAACGCGCTCAAAGCCCAGTCGCTGGTTGACCAGATCAAAGCTAGATTCAAAAAGACCTCGCCTATACGCCTCGGTATACGGGTCCTGTCTTTCAATGATCTCCTGCGTCATTATGCCGTTAGACATTACGCCACACTCCTTTCAAAACCGTTCATTATGTCGTACATACGACGTATAGCTGTTTCTCTGTCCCCGTTCCCCGCGCCACGCACAGCTTGTGCGGTCATTACGAACTCACCGTCGCTGAGCATTGCAGGGATATCGTCAGAGGTCTCTGTACCCGGTCCCGCTATAGCCCCGGTCTTACGTGGAAAACCTCCGTCAGCCATAGCGGCAGGTCGTGCAATTTGAGGTACGCCTGGACGGTACGTGCCAGGGTACTTAGCTTGTAAGTCTATGTTACCTATGCCGCCATACGGTCCCGGCAATCCGGGTTCTGGGTCAAAAAAGCCGTCTTTATACGCTAGATAAGTGGCTAAAGCTCCCAAAGGCCCGTATTGACGCAGTTTATCTGGATTACCCGCAGGGTCTGGAAAGAACAATTGTTTAAGAGCTGCCATTCTGCCGCCATCGCCAGTGACCACGTCACCCAAAGATTCCATGATTCCACGAGTATCGGCATCAATTACGTCTACTTTTTCTTCCTCGTCCTCTATCTTTAAAGAAGGTATGCCAAGAGGTGTTTCCGGGTCTAAACCAAGACCGCGCAGTATGGACTTGTTTATAGCTTCCATATTAACGGTGGATTCAGGGGAAGTGGCACTAGGAATGAATTGTCTTTGAACTTTTTGAGGTAAAGTCCCTGTAGAAAACGAAGGTTGCTGTTGCTGTGGCGCGGGGGCCGTGGGCTGCTGTTGTTGCTGCCTGAAAAAGTCTAAAGGGGATTCTTCGCCTAAAATGCTACTCAGAGCAGCCAGACCGGCTTGCTGCTTGAACGCATCACCGTAATCTTGACCCGTTACAAGAGTCTGTATACCGGCGTTGACCGCGGTATCAACAAGGCCACCAAGTACTTTTCTATATAATTCTTCAGACATCAGGTCCCACCTAAACCAATTAAGTGCCACTGACCTGAATAGTGGAAGCTGTTTCCGCAGGAGTGCAACACATAGATTCTACCAACACTCTCAAAATACCGCCACTATATCAAGTTATGACCACAGTCACTGAGCCCAGGGCCGTGGTGCCCGAAACACCCGCCACGTTGGGCTTATCCGCTAAAGCTACCTTCAAAAAACCATCTTTTTCGTACACGTCCCCCGGCGCAAGGCCCTGATCACTGCCCGATTGCAGGGCGGTCAGCGTCAGATTGGTCAAACGCTCGTCCCCAGGGTTCTGTAACTGGCGGACCAACTGCTCGTAAGCCTGCTGTACAGCCGCTAAACTGCGTTGCGTGTACTGTTCTGGCGGGTTCGGGAAATAGACCCGTGTAACCTGTCTCGTGGACACTAGCGTCTCCCGTCAGCTCGTGCGTCAACCCTCGGTGTGCCTAGCTTCCATTGTACATCAGTCGTGTCAGATTCTACTTTGACCGCAAAAGACCTGCCCCGTAATCGAACGAACGCTTGATCGGTGAACTGCTCAACCGGCGTCGTGGCAGACTGTGTCACTGCGGACTGGTTTGACTGCAAATAGTTCCCGCCAGGAAAATTACGGGTCTGTAGCGTAAAATTCACCACAGGAGCGTCAGTTACGGAGTTGTCAAAGGTCAAATCTGGTATCAGACGGCTCAAGAATACGAAATTATTGCCTTCGCCAATGCTCAACTGGCTGCTTTCCACATAACTGGTAATAGCGCTCGGCGGGTTAGTGCTACCGTCGTTAATGCCATCTTCGTGAAAGTACAGGTAGCCGTCAGGCGACGCACCCAGCGGATTACGCAATAAGCCGCTGTCCTGCCACGCCGTGCGAGCCAACGTGCCTATGGCCCAGTTGTTTTCAAGATAGTTGAAGATAACGTAGCTGTCGTTTTCGTTAGAGTTAGTGGATGGATAAAACCACCACACCTCTGAAAAAGTGCTGTTCAGCGAGCAGGTCACCAGATTCATCTGGCTGGTGTTCATGTTGTTAAACACGTAGGACCGGACCGTGCAGGGCATCTTCTGGGTCTGGCCAGAATAGACGTAAAAGTCTCCGTTACCCATCCAGTAAACCGTGTCATCCACGGCTGTAGCCGCATTGGGGCCTGCAATGGTGGTGTTTTCGGCTATCTGAGCCACACCAAATGTAAACGGCGGACCAAGAAACTGCATACTATGCAATGATGTGTCGGTGAATATCAGAATTTGGTTACGAGTCTCCACCGCAGCCACAATCTCTGACCCTGAACCCAAGCGTATGTCGCCTGCGGTGTTGGTCACCTCGGTCTTCCAGGTCGTTATCGACTCTTGGTCGCTAAATCGAATCAATAGTGGGTCCTGAACACCAATGTTATTTTCTGGGTCACACCCAAAAGCTATGATATGACGGTCGTTATCGCTGACCAAAACCTGTTTGGCTATGGTAGGCGTCGTAGCGTCCGCTCCAGGCAAAGAAGATAAAACTGTGGCACGATCTGTACCCAACTGGTCGGCACTGGTATCCCAATAAAAAATGCCGCCATCTCTGACGTTGAATAGAAGGTCTTCGCCCAGGTTATCTACGCCCCACAGGCGTAAGTTGTTAGTCACCGTGCTGGTCGCTGAAGAGCCCCATGTGCCGCGGCCCCAGGTGCTTGCGCCCCAACCAGTTCCGGTCACCACTACGCCTAGACCAGCGTTAATTTGATATGTTCCAACAACACTAGAGCCGCCGTTACCTGTGTCTGAGCCATCTGCGGTGACGGTCACAGGGTTCAGAACCCCATCCTCCGTAATATCCTGTATAGAGGTCCCTGCGGTTCTTGCGGTAAAAGTGTAAGTATTTTCGTCAGTTACGTCGATTTGGTATTCTTGATTAAGCACGTTTGCCGTAATCTGACCGCCCAGACTAACCGCACCACTAAAAGTGACAAAATCACCAGTGACTGCGCCGTGGGCCGTGTCCGTTGCCGTGATAGTCGATGAGCCGTTGGTCGCGGAAAATGTGACGTCGCCAGCCCCTGTCGTAACTCGGATCGGGGTCACATCGTAAGGAAATCCGCCTTCGTCGATGTAAAACTTGTACCGCGTACCAATGCCTATCTGAGAGGTGCCATCTAAGGTGACATAAGTATGAAGGGCCCGACAAGGCTGTAGGAAACTGTAGTCCGAGCGGCGCGTCCAACCACCCAATTTTTCTGGAAAGCCAAAACGAAACCGAACTTTATCCGAGTCAAACCACCCACCTTCGTTGCTGTACGAGGTGGTTTCTTTGTTCACACCTGGTCTAAACTGTAATTTTGTAAGAGCCATTATTCTACCGCTACGCTAGTAATCGCCATGCCTATAACAAAAAGAACCGTAAAAGTGCCTACTATTGCAACTACATCAATCATTGCCGCTCTGGACTGCGCTTTTTCTCTAGCTTGAGCTATACGCATA